>Ga0316201_10002220_pt1 | contig 13702 bp, 13 predicted proteins | sample CS6wburrow_MG_FD_204516 | JGI IMG/M metagenome (GOLD analysis project Ga0316201, IMG submission 204516) | Coastal sediment microbial communities from Delaware Bay, Delaware, United States - CS-6 worm burrow | ecosystem: Environmental > Aquatic > Marine > Coastal > Sediment | place: USA... | reverse complement strand
GCTTAACGCCTATCAGGATGCAGCAAACCAATTGCTTGAAAAAGGCCTGGCTTATCCTTGCGCCTGTTCACGCAAGGACCTGTCGGAAACCGGCAGATATCCCGGTACATGCAGAAATGGCATACCAGCCGGCAAAACCCGACGCTCTGTCCGTTTCTTTGTTGATGATGGACCTTGCCTTTTTAATGATAAATTACAAGGTCTTGTGTCAGAATCACCCGCTGACACCTATGGTGATTTCATAATCAAACGCGCAGACGGACTGTTTGCCTACCAGCTGGCCGTGGTCGTTGATGACCACTTCCAGGGTGTCACACAGGTTGTCCGGGGAGCTGATCTGCTCGACTCAAGCTGCCGGCAGATTTGTTTGCAAAAAGCGCTCGGATTTGTTTCTCCGGAATATATGCATCTGCCGGTCGTGGTTTCAGAGGATGGCAAGAAACTCGGCAAACGGATCCGGACTGACCCGGTGAATCACCAGGAGCCCGTTGCTGCTGTAAGCCAGGCTCTGCGTTTTCTCGGCCAAAACCCACCGCAAGGCTTGTCACTGAACGCTTTGTGGAATTGGGCATTGGAGCACTGGAACAGTGACGCGATACCTCGTGTCAGAACAATCTGTCCCGATGGTGCTCTATCCGGTTAATTTACCAAGGATCCGGGACTTGCGAAATATTCGGGCTAAACTAAACTGTCAGTTGCGTTTATAATTCGCACTCTTTGCTGGAATCAGATTGCCATGAACTCAAACTACCTGGAATTCGAACAACCTATCGCCGAGCTACAGGCAAAAATTGACGAGTTACGGAACGTTGGCTCTGACAATGCGATCAATCTGGATGAGGAAATTCAGCGCCTGCAATCCAAGATGCGGCAAAAGCTGACGAATATATTCAAAGATCTGACACCATGGCAGATATCGCAACTCAGCCGCCATCCATTGCGACCCTACACGCTGGATTATATCGACTTCCTGTTTGATGAATTCCACGAACTACACGGTGACCGTGCTTTCGCTGATGACCATGCCATTGTTGGTGGTCTGGCACGATTTCGCGGTCGCGGCATCGTGGTCATTGGCCAGCAGAAAGGTCGTGACACAAAGGCCAAGGTCTTCAGGAATTTTGGCATGGCCCGGCCTGAAGGTTACCGCAAGGCCTTACGATTGATGAAAATGGCGGAACGCTTTCGTCTACCGGTTATTACGTTCATTGATACACCAGGAGCCTATCCGGGTGTGGGTGCCGAGGAACGGGGTCAATCCGAAGCTATAGCGACCAATCTCAAATACATGTCCAGGTTACCGGTGCCCATTATTTGCACCGTAATCGGAGAAGGCGGGTCCGGCGGCGCACTCGCCATCGGTGTGGGTGATCGTGTGAACATTTTGCAATACAGCACCTATTCGGTGATTTCACCGGAAGGCTGCGCATCCATCTTGTGGAATGATGCGGCGCTGGCAGAGGATGCCGCTTCCGCCCTGGGCATCACATCCGACAGGCTTCTGCAATTGGGCCTGGTCGATGAGGTTATTCCGGAACCATTGGGCGGTGCCCATAAGGACCCGGAGATGGTCGCCACCAAGGTGGGTGACTGCCTGGCCACACAACTTGAAGAACTCGACGGAATGACAACAGAGGCCCTGTTAGACGAGCGTTATCAACGCTTACTCTCTTACGGCGAATTCAAGGACTAGTCAAACAGGTTTCCAGGCTAATGAGCAACCGTGCCTTGGCATTTACTGCAGAGCGTTTGCTGCAAAACCTCAAGTCATTTCCCGTTGTGAATTCCTATCTCGTAGGTTTTAGCGGGGGTGCCGATTCCACCGCCTTACTGCACGCTCTGAGCGTAATCAACCCGCAATTGGCTACTCCGGTTTCAGCCGTACATATCAACCATGGTATTCATCCTGACGCCGATCTTTGGCAACTACAATGTGAGAATTTTTGCCTTCAATATGACATCGACCTGGTTTGTCTCAAGATTGACCTGAAAAACTGCTCAGGCAAGGGTCTTGAGGCGGAAGCCCGTCATTTACGTTACGAAACCATTTCAAGCCTGCTCGGTCGGGCCGATTGCCTGCTGACTGCCCACCATGCAGATGACCAGGCCGAAACGCTGTTGTTGAACCTGATGCGTGGCAGCGGTGTTGATGGGCTGTCAGCCATGCCCGAAAGCAGGCCACTTGGACCCGGTTTTTTGCAAAGGCCCTTGCTGCGGTTCAAGAACAGCGCATTGAGGGACTATTTACGCGAGAACAATATTGAATGGACAGAAGACCCGTCCAATCTCTACTTAAACCATGACCGTAACTTTTTGCGACACGAGGTTATTCCCTTACTGGAGCAACGGTGGCCGGAAGTAAGCCAGCGGTTATTGTTAACCCGCGAAGCGATGACCGACACACGACGCCTGCTGGAAAAACTTGCAGATGAGTATCTCGAGCCAAACCTGATTCACCCTTTTGTCTTGAGAATTACCCCGCAGTGCCACGCTAATCGCGAACTATTCAGGCTGGTGATCCGGCGCTGGATAAAGCATTCAGGAAGCACCGGCATCCCCGCCTATAAACTGGGTTCTTTTTGTGATCAGGTTCAACAGGCCGGCAGTGACCACAAGGTTTCGGTACGCTGGGACGACCGTTTGCTACGTTGGTATAAAGGTCAATTATGGTTGCAGACAGCAATTGAAATCTTACCCTGTGCCACCGTAAAATGGCCAAAAGGGCAAGTTGAAGTTGATTTGGGCCGGGATGCCGGTCAACTTGTGTTAAAAACCAGAAGCCTGCCCGAAGCGGGCACAAGTGTCTCTCCGGATGGTGCGTTTTCGGTCAGTGGCCGAATCAATATGGAAGAAACCGTCATCAGCCTGGGTGGTCATCACAAAAGCCTTAAAAACCTTTTCCAGGCGGCTGATATTCCGCCCTGGCTAAGAGACGCTATCCCACTTTGCAAACTGGATGGCGAGCTGGTTGCCATCGGGGATTGGTGCTTCAATGAGCGATTTTCATCCTGGTTATCTGAAAATAACATCAGCTTTAGCTGGCACCCGCAGCACCCGTTATTGCAATTCATTCTCAAACAACAACACGGGGTGAAATATTGATAGTTGACCCTGCCGGTGCGGTACGTTAGTGTCGCCCCGCTAAACCCGGAACACAGATTATGAGCAAAAAGACAGAGCCAGGTCCCGACTTTGAAGAGACACTGGCTGAACTTGAAAAACTGGTTGTGAACCTTGAAGAGGGTGATTTGTCACTCGATGAATCCTTGTCCGGATTCAAACACGGTATCGAACTGACCAAGCAATGCCAGGCAACACTGGACAACGCGCAGCAGACAGTCGAACTACTGACAAATACCCAGGACGAAGATTCGCTGGAGTCATTTGAACCGGATGGCTGAAACCACTGCCACCATCAAGGCATGGCAGGCCAGGTTTGAAAAAATACTTCCCGGTTACCTGCCTGAACCAACACTGACACCACCCGTGCTGCTGCAAGCAATGCACTACTCTGCTGTTGCCGGCGGTAAACGTATCCGGCCCCTGTTTGTATATGCCTCAGGTCGTGCACTGAATTTGAACGAAGACAGACTGGACGGTATTGCTGTCGCGATTGAGCTCATCCACACCTATTCCCTGATTCATGATGATCTACCCAGCATGGATGACGATGACCTCAGACGCGGACAGCCGAGCTGTCATCGCAAGTTTGATGAAGCAACCGCCATACTGGCAGGCGATGCCTTACAGGCACTGGCATTCGAGATACTGGCGGGTGACCCTGCCCTAAGTACAGATCCCCAACAACAGCTTGTGATTATTTTGAAACTCGCACACGCCTGCGGGGCCACGGGTATGGCGGGTGGCCAGGTGCTGGATCTCGCCAGTCTTGGTAGGGAGATCTCTCAAAGTGAGCTGGAGAAAATCCACGCTTTCAAAACAGGTGCATTAATTCAGGTCTGTACCGTCGCACCGGCATTGCTTGCAAGAGCGCCAGAGCCACAGGTCAATGCCTTATCCCGTTTCGGCCAATTGACGGGTCTGGCTTTCCAGGTATTCGATGATTTGCTTGATGTGACCGGCAGCCCCGAGGTTACCGGAAAACCGAGCCAGGCTGATGCAGCGAGGTCAAAACCTGCTTTTCCTGCCATTATCGGCATGAAAAAATCTCTGCAAAGAGCACACGAATTGCGCGACCAGGCACAAATGGAACTAAACCACCTACCTGGTGAAACCGACACTCTAAAGTGGTTGGCAGCTTACACCGTTGACCGCGACCGGTAATATATACTAGGGGGTGTTCTCAATTGGCCAGGTTGTGCTGTTGAGCCTGAAAAAGCGCCAGGCAAGGCGTGAGGAGAGAGGTTTGGTTATTCCAAATAAACGACGAACAACGCAGTGTGGCGTTTTTTCAGGCTCAACCCGAAGGGCCGGGCCTGTTTTTCCGCCCAGCGGTGTTATCATTCGCTTAAGTAGGTCAACTACTATGCGCTCATTCTGCCTTGCCGGGCAAAAAAACCGGCTCCGGCAGCGCAGCCTGGTCAATTGAGAACACCCCCTAATGGACGTTGAGAAATACCCGCTGCTTGGCCCTATTATCACACCGGCAGATTTACGCAAGCTGGATCAGGATCAGTTACCCCAGGTTGCTGACGAGTTACGTGCGTATTTACTGCAGGCGATTTCGAAGAGCGGTGGGCATTTCAGCGCGGGACTGGGTTGTGTTGAACTCACCGTAGCCCTGCATTATTGCTTTGAGACTCCCCATGACCGGATTATCTGGGATGTAGGACACCAGGCTTATCCGCATAAAATTCTAACCGGCAGGCGAGATCGCATAGGCACCATTAAGAAAGCCGGCGGACTGGCACCTTTCCCGAAACGTGCCGAAAGCGAGTTTGATACGTTTGGTGTTGGTCACTCCTCCACTTCTATCGGCGCGGGTCTCGGAATGGCACTCGCATCGGCACATCAAAACGTGAACCGGCGGGTCGTATCCGTCATTGGCGATGGTGCCATGACTGCCGGTATGGCGTTCGAAGCTCTCAATCACGGCGGCTCACTCGACCCGAACATGCTGGTTATTCTGAATGAAAACCAAATGTCAATTTCACCCAATGTCGGTGCAATGACCAAGGTTCTGGCCCGTATGATGAGCGGACCGACCGTGACCAACATCCGCGAACGTGGCAAACAGTTGATGCATAAGGACTCCCGCGTATGGCGTTTCATGAGTCGCTGGGAAGAGCATGTTAAAGGCATGATTGTGCCGAGCACGTTGTTTGAGGAGTTTGGCTTTAATTATCTCGGTCCGATTGACGGGCATGATCTGCCTATTTTGTTGCGCACTCTACGGACCATACAAACCGTTGACGGGCCAAACCTGCTTCACATAATTACCGCCAAGGGCAAAGGTTATGAACCGGCAGAAAAAGACCCGGTAAAATACCATGCCGTTGCGCCTTTTGATCCACAAACAGGTATCGTTTCGGCCACACCGGCAATCAAACCGCTACCGACCTACACCCAGGTTTTTGGTCAGTGGCTATGTGATATGGCTGAGCTGGATGAGAACCTGCTGGCCATAACACCGGCGATGCGTGAAGGCTCCGGACTGGTGGAGTTTGAGCAGCGTTTTCCCGATCGTTATTTTGATGTCAGTATCGCCGAGCAACATGCTGTGACACTGGCTGCCGGTATGGCCTGCGAGGGTGCGCACCCGGTGGTCGCAATATACAGCACATTCCTGCAACGGGCCTATGACCAACTGATCCACGATGTTGCCTTGCAAAACCTGCCCGTACTATTTGCAATTGACCGGGCCGGTCTGGTCGGATCAGATGGACCAACCCATGCAGGTAGTTTTGATCTGAGCTTTATGCGCTGTATTCCAAATTTGCTGATTATGGCGCCGTCCGATGAAAACGAGTGCCGACAAATGCTCTATACCGGTTTCAGGCACCAGGGACCGGCAGCTGTCAGATATCCACGCGGCAGCGGACCTGGAAAACCTGTTGAAGCAAAAATGCAGGAACTACCCATCGGCAAGGCCGAGGTCGTAAAACGAGGCAAGGACATTGTCATATTGTCCTTTGGAAGCTGTCTCCAGGCGTGTGGTGTGGTCGCTTCCCGTATCGGGGCAAGCCTCGTAAATATGCGATTTGTAAAACCACTTGATGCTGATGTCATCAACGAAATGGCTCACAGCCACAAGCTGGTGGTCACCGTAGAAGAAAATGCGGTCATGGGTGGGGCTGGCAGTGGTGTAAATGAATTACTCGCGGCAAGCGGGGGCAGTTTTAATCTCCTGAATATAGGACTACCGGATACGTATATAGAACATGGTTCACGCGAAGACTGCCTGACCTGGGCCGGTCTGGACGCAGATGGCATATTCGAGCAGGTAAACAAACGACTTGAGACCATGAGTATCACCCGGTCTGTTTCCGGCAGCGACATTTAGGGCAAAGTACTGATCTGTCGATCATGCCACTTTGACAGCGTCACCAGGGCCAGGGTAGCCCCGCAAAGCGCCCACAGCATATCTGATTGCGTATCCCAGACATACCCCTGTGTTCCCAGGAATGCATCCGCTGCTTCTTCGCTTAGCAGGGCCGCCCACCATTCGATAAGCTCATAAAATGCACTCACCGCCAACACCACGCACAGCAACAGGAATGTTAACCAGCCCCTGACCGCCACGACCCGATTCCGGATCATGATCTCACGCGCTATCATGACCGGGACAAAACCCTGTGCGAGATGACCCAGTTTGTCATAGTTATTGCGATCACCACCGGTTAGGTCACGTAGCCAGTCACCTACCGGCACTTCGGCATAGGTGTAGTGACCACCTACCATCAGTATGACGCAGTGGATCAAAATTAGAACATAGACCAGCCTGGTTAAAGGGAAGCGCTTTCGTGTCAGCCACAATATGACAAAGCCCAGCAGCGCGGGAATGACCTCCATCCACCAGGTCAGTCGATCGGCCGGTTCTATCGCCGACCAGATCAATACTGATAGAAAAAAAGTAATCCAGATCAGTGTTTTGAAGTTCAAGATATCCTCACGACCAAACGCGACATCAATAGCGTTCCGAAACCTTCCCGTTCAAGGCATCCGAAAAAATCGGATGACAGATTTTCTACACCTTAGCACCTATCCTGACGGACAACACGTCACAACCAGCGCCATGCAGTACCGAGTTCGCAGTAGAACCCAACAGCAACTGCAGGCCCCGTTGACCATGTGTGCCGATGACAATCAACTGGCTGCCGTTTTCTTTGGCGAAACGATGGATCTCATGAGCAGGCGAACCATGAAGGATATGCAGGTGGTCGGAAGGCATGTTGAAGGTTTCACCCAGGGCGGACAGTTTGTCTTTCAGTTCTTCACTCAATTGTGCTTCGAGATCACCAAGACCACTGAATGCTGCACTTTGCGGAACAATGCCGACGTATACGTTATCCATAGGCTCCTGAACATAGACAACATGCATATCGGCATTCGGATCTGCGATTAGCTGGGCCTTTTGCAGCACCAGTTCTGATTCAGAGCTCAGATCAACCGCAACAAGTATTTTTTGATAGGTAGCCATATCGTTCTCCGGTAACAACAACTCAATAATAATGAACTGACACGGGCACGATGTTGATCGAAATCAAATAAATCTGTTTAGTTTTCCTTTTCGCCCAAGCCACGCTTTGTTTGTAGATAGGTTGCAAAACTACCCAGCCAGTGACCACCTTCATAGTGCTCACCGGTGACGGAGGCCAGACCTGAGTTCTTATGAACGGCTGCGCTACTGAGTAAAGCCTTTCTGCGTGAATCTCCTGCTGGTAAGCCATTCGCCATCCCCTCCAGCATCCACGCGCGACTGATATTCAGACCATCGAGATGGGCGAGTTTTCCATCCGTGGGATCGGTGACTATGGCAATCGACAACCAGTTACTGTTTCCATCTTCGGGTAAGGAAGGCAGGAAAGCTGTCAGCCATCGGGCATAATCTTCAGGGTTCAGGATGCGCCGCATTAAATCAGCTTCAGCCAGGCATGGGGAAAGAAAGTCCTGTCCACCCGGTTCGTAGGCCAACGGGCAGGCGCGGTCATTCAAATAAAAATCCCTGGACCTGTCAGTCACCAGGCTGGAGAAATCGCTACTGCCACTGGCGCGGGCCCAATCCAGAAACAGGCCAAAAGCAAACGCGGTTTGCGCATGTTCGCCAATCCGGATCGGATAAGCCAGCTTGGCAAGCCATGTTTCCATTTGCGCAACCAATGCGGTTTCAAGCGGTTCCAGGGTTGCCAGCCATTGCCGGGCACGCGGATCGTTCCACTCGCGCAACTCCGCGGTCAGCTGTAAAAACCAGGCAACTCCATACGGTCTCTCGAAAGAAGCCCGTTGTGGGTGTGTAACATAAGCAACCTCTGCGGCCACTTTCTCAGAATTGAAACTCTCATTCAAAGCCGTCTCAGCCAAACCTGCAAATGCTGCATTCGGGTATAAACGCAGCAAGCGGGTCAGTAACCAGTGCCCATGAACGGAAGAGTGCCAGTCATAGCAACCATAGAATACCGGTGTTAGATCACGCGGTGGACCCACGTCCTGGTCACTGGTCAATACATGTGCAATCTTGTTGGGATATTCCTGATGCACGCAATCCAGTGCCAGCGCGGCAAACCGGCTGACCGCAGGGTCAGTCTGCTCCTGCGCATGCACCTGGGAACTCAATGTGAAAATAAATAACAAACACGCGGGTACGCTGCATTTCATAATGCTCTCCAGAATCCGCTAAGGCGTTATGTTAAGCCTGTCCCAAATCAAACCTACACTTTTTTACGCGACTTATTTGACGGTTGCCATACACTCGATTTCCGTGCGGGCATCGAGCGCCAGGCCACTGCTGCCCAGGGCACTGCGGGCCGGCGGGTTGGTCGGAAAATACGTGATATAGACCGCGTTCATGGCCGCCCATTCCTTGATATCTGCCAGAAACACGGTGCATTTAACTACTTCGGCCATTGAAGAGCCGTACTTTTCAAGGGTGGTCTTGATGTTTTCCAGGGTTTGCCTTGTCTCAGGTCCGATCCCGCCATCAACCAGCGTGGAGGTTTTGGAATCAAAACCGAGTTGACCGGAGAGATAAAGTATATGCCCAACGCGGACCGCTTCAGAGAATGGTAATTGCATGTCTTCGGAAACCGCATAGTACTCAACTTCAATCTCACCGGCACTTATTGCCTGACTCGACAAAAAGACCGCTACTGCCATCATTTTTAGTACGAAATTCATATTTTACTCCTCAAGAAAACTAGATTTCCCCGTTACGGGCAAATCGGGTGATATGCTCTGCAGCTCTGAAAGCCAACGCCTGGATAGTCATGGTGGGTTGTCCCCGGCCTGAACTGACAAAGCTTGAGCCGTCGCAGATAAACAGGTTGGGTACATCATGGGCGCGGTGATATTTATCAACCACCGAGGTCGCCGGATCGTCACCCATACGGCAGGTTCCCAGTAAATGCGCCTGGACAGTACCGCCCTCTACAGGTTCACGCCAGATCTCCGCCGCACCGGCTGCACCGAGAACCTCAACAGCACGGTCCTGCAAAAAGCTTGCCATGGCAAGGTCGTCAGCGTGGTCCATATAAGTCATGCGGATGGCGGCCCGGCCCTTGTCGTCTTTCAGCGTTGGGTCCAGCGTGATGTTGTTGCTTGCCAATGGTACGGACGTGGTGCTGCCCAGAACTGACATTTTTCGGGTGAAATAATGCCGAAGCATTTGTTTGAACTCGGGCCCCCATGTCGGTTTTCCCGGTGGCAAACCGGTCATCGCATGCAGGATGGGAGTGGAATCCAGGAACGGCCTGGCATCCATACCGCCACCACCGTAGAACCCCCGGCCCGGATCGTTTTCATAAAAATCGTGCACGATCCGTGTCACCTGCACGCTCTTGTATTCATTCAGCGGGTGCTCAAAAGCAGCCTGGGTCACCGAGTGACCGTTGCCCATCAGGTATTTTCCGACGATACCCGACGAGTTGGCCAGTCCATTGGGCGCGCGACTGGATTCTGATAAAAACAGGAGTCTCGGTGTTTCTGCCCCATTTGCAGAGACTATGACAGCACTGGTTTTCTGCGCCTGCTGCTGCCCGGCTGAATCAAGGTAGACCACTTCTGTAACACGCCCCGCATCATTGGTTTCTACACGGAAAACGGTTGATAAGGAGCGAATTTCACAGCGTCCGGTGGCCTCGGCGAGCGGTATCATTGATGCCAGTGTCGACGACTTGGCATTGACTTCGCAGCCAAAACCCATGCAAAACCCGCAATGTACGCAGGCAGGACGACCGTTGAATGGCTTTGATAAAATTGCCAAAGGTGCAGGCTGCGGATGGAGTCCCATCGCCCATGCGCCTTTCTCAAACAGAACACCGGAAGATTTGACGGGCATTGGAGGCAGCGGGTAGGGTCTTGAACGCGGCGGATCAAACGGACCTGGCTGACCGGAAACACCACATTCCCATTCAACCTTTGTGTAATAAGGTTCCAACTCCTCGTAACTGATAGGCCAGTCTGCAAAACCAGTACCCTCCATCGGACCCAGCAAGCTGCGTTCCTTAAAATCACTCTGATGGAAGCGCCAGTAATTGGCGGTGAAGTGAACACTGCTACCGCCAACACCACGTGCATAGAAAGCCGGTGGCGGACTATTCTGTACCTGCTCAGCGGTTTCTGTCTCAAATTTTCGAAAAGTCTGCGGGTCGTTCCAGCCGGGATGATTCAGCAACTCGTTTTTGAATATGACATCCAACTCATCATGCTTAAAATCAGCAGCCATGCGGTATTGCCCCTGTTCCAGGACAACCACGCTAAAACCATTCGTGGATAACTCCTTCGCAAGCACGCCACCTGCGGCGCCCGAGCCGATTATGACGAAATCCACTTCCTCACGGGTATTGTATCTGGGCTGCCCCTTAGGCATGCTCATGCTCATCTCCCTCGGCAGGGATTTGACTGTGAGCGGCCGTATCATAATACCCAAACGGTGGCTGCCAGGCATGCTGGTGATCGAAACCAATAAGGTCCCAACCCGCATTCTCACGATTACCGGTATAGCCCGGTAAACAAAACATTCCACACAGGGTCATAAAGTGCAACATTCCGAATAGTGGGGTGTCTTCAACTGATTTGAGCATCTCTGTCTGTTGTCCAGACGACAACCCGGAAAAGAGGCTTGCACCTGGAAACGCGGATTCTATTTTTTGCCGCAGTTCCCCAAGCCCCTGTCTGAGCATGGGCGCCGCACCACTCATGAAACCACCAAGCGCGACATCCATGAAGTAAACCACGCCAATCCCGGTCGCACCCGGGGTTTCATCCGGCGGGATGATTTGATTGACCAAGGCACTGAGCTCAACGGATTCTTCGGTCGATATATTTTCAAAACCAGCTTCGGCCGCCTTGTTTTGTGCAGCAGTCTGACTGGCGGAGAGTATCAGCGGCATGTTGATACCCAACCATGACGCACTCATCATCGTGCCGCCGGATTTGAGAAAATCCCGGCGGGAATTCCTGGAAATGGTCATAATTGTTTTTTCCTTTAGCTCAGAATAAATGGATCAGGTAGCAACTCACCTATCGACCAACTGCGGTATTCGGTTTCACTATTACAGGAGACAACCAGGGCATCATCCGCCAGTAATTCACTCATAACCTGCCGGCACGCACCACACGGGGCCAGCGCCTCAAACCCCGTGGCATAAATCAAAATCGTGTGTGCAGCGCCTGGTTGCATACCTGCCGAGATTGCAGCAGCAAGCGCATTGCGCTCCGCACATTGTGTCAGACCGTAAGATGAATTCTCAACATTACAACCAGAATAGACATTGCCACTATCGTCCACAACACATGCGCCGACCCTGGCCCCGCTGTACGGCGAATAGGCGTTATCACTGGCCGAACGTGCACATGCATACAGTTTCGCAACTACTTCCTGTGCATTAGTCACTCATCAATTCCCGTTTCAAGCACCGCATCAAGCACTACCTCAATAACGGCGCCAAACGCATTTTGCCGTGTTTCGTGGGATGCCCTTTCACCGGTTGGAATAACGTCACTTACTGAAAGTATAGTCAAGGCGCGCCTGCCGTGCTGATGAGCCAGTGCATACAAAGCAGCGGACTCCATATCCAATGCAAGAACCCCCATTTTCTGCACCTTATCGATAAAGGTTTCATCGGGATGATAAAACCAGTCTGAAGAGAACACATTGCCGGTTCTTATCTTCAGATTCCTTTGAGCTGCTTTTTCATAAACCCGGCGTAACAGTGCAAAGTCTGCACTGGCCGAAAAGTCATAGCCACCGAAGCGTTGCCGGTTCATCACAGAGTCGGTGCTCGCCGCGCTTGCCATTACCAGGTCGCCCACTTGCATATCAGCTAACAGGCCACCGCAGGTACCCACGCGAATAATCTGTTTCACGTCGTAATAATCATACAGTTCATGCGCATAAATGCTGATGGACGGCATGCCCATGCCCGAACCCATGATCGAGACGGGTGTACCCTTGAATGTCCCGGTAAACCCAAACATGTTGCGCACGCTGGTAACCATCTCGACATTTTCAAGATAGCTATTGGCCAGTGCTTGTGCCCGCAGCGGGTCCCCTGGCATCAACACAGTTTCTGCAAATTGCCCCTTCGATGCTGCAATATGTGGCGTTCCGTCCATCTCTTGTTCCTTTTTCAAGTACTGCTTTGAATTTTTTGGTTTTGCTCATGATAATTTTTCGTAAACGGCAGCTAAGGCATCCTTGGGCCGGCCGATGACAATAGCCTCTGAAAGCGCTTCAGCAGCGGTTTGCCATGCCGTTTCATCCGCCGCATGAATGGTAACCAGCGGATCACCCTTGTTTAGCTTGTCACCGACCAGGCAAAAGCCGGACAGACCCACCCGGTGATCAATGATGTCATCAACACTTTCGCGACCACCCCCCAGGGCGGCGATACTGAGACCAATCTCCCGGGTGTCCATGAATTCAATACAGCCATCAGCCGTCGCCGTTAATGCACGCACCACCGGAGCCGGAGGCAGGTATTTCGTCGGATTATCGACGAGGTCAGCCGGGCCACCCTGCATATTTACCATACGCGCAAATCTCTCCGCGGCCATTCCTGTTTCAAGCACCCTGTTCAATATTGAACGCGCTGTCTTCTGATTTTCAGCCAAACCGCCTAACAACAACATTTCACTACCCAATGACATAATGACATCCTCAAGCCTCGGCTGACGATAACCGTTCCCAAGAAACTCGATGACTTCCATTATTTCCAACGCATTACCGGCGCTGCGGGCCAACGGTTGGTTCATGTCGGTGATCAATGCAGAGCATGGCAAGCCGGCTAACGCGGCAACTTCAATAAGATTCGCCGCCAGGTCCCTGGCGCGATTCCGTTCACACATAAATGCGCCATTACCGGTTTTTATATCCAATACCAGGCCATCAAGTCCCTCAGCCAGTTTCTTTGAAAGAATGGATGCCACGATCAGCGGTATCGAGTCCACCGTGGCGGTGACATCACGGACGGCATATATCCGGCCATCTGCAGGGGCCAGGTTGCCTCCCTGGGCAGTCATGGCCAGACCGGCATTTCGCACGGTTTGATAGAAGGTGTGTTCTGAGGGATGGACATCAAAACCG
>Ga0316201_10002219_pt1 | contig 13703 bp, 14 predicted proteins | sample CS6wburrow_MG_FD_204516 | JGI IMG/M metagenome (GOLD analysis project Ga0316201, IMG submission 204516) | Coastal sediment microbial communities from Delaware Bay, Delaware, United States - CS-6 worm burrow | ecosystem: Environmental > Aquatic > Marine > Coastal > Sediment | place: USA... | reverse complement strand
AAAACAGCACTTTGGCCGTACTCTTGATATTGAGTGAATGAAGTGAGTTATTAAGCAGTTACAGTGAACGCGTCAGACACTATCCCGATCCTGATTGAGAAGCCCGCAGCGGCGAGTCCCAGCTACAGCTACAGCAACAGCCTGCCACTGCTCCACGAAATAGCCCATGCGCTCCGTCGCTTGCATCTGCGGGGCAAGCCGACGGTGCTTGACCTCAATGCCATTCCCTTCGGCCCGGAAGACGAACGCAGGCTGCTCGACTTTCTCGGGCAAGGCGAGGTGAGTGCAACGCTGGAGACGATGGGTAGCTCTCAAGTCCGGGAGAGTAAATATCCCGGCGTGTGGCTCATAGAACACAGAAGCAGCGGTGGGGAGCGCGTCGCATTTCAAATAGAGATTACAAAACTACCCAGGATACTTGAGTCCCAGCCAGAGGATATCGGCGAGGCGCTCTCGACACTGCAGAGCGCACTCGAGGATTTGCAGACAGGTGACCCGGTCTGACGGACGAATTAGCGGAGGCTCTATGGCAGACCCCAAATCAACAACCCTTGGCGATACTCTCAGACAGAACGGCGTCAGCCGGCGCGGATTTCTCAAATTCTGCACCGCAGCTGCATCCATGATGGCGCTGCCGCCGGGTATGGTGCCTGCGGTTGCCGCAGCGCTCGATAAGGCGCGTCGTCCATCCGTCATCTGGCTCTCGTTCCAGGAGTGCACGGGCTGCACCGAATCGCTGACGCGAAGCCACTCGCCCACCCTGGAAAACCTGATATTCGACTTTATATCGCTCGACTATCATCACACGCTGCAGGTGGCTTCGGGGCACGCTGCCGAGGCTGCCCGTGAAGAGGCGATGGAAGCCAACCGGGGCAACTATCTGGTGGTAGTCGACGGCTCCATTCCGCTGGGTAATCCAGGCTACTCGACCACGGCAGGATTCAGCAATCTGCAAATACTGGAAGAGACCGCCGCGGATGCGGCAGCGATCATAGCGGTGGGCACCTGTGCCGCGTTCGGCGGACTCCCGAAGGCCGACCCCAACCCTACCGGAGCGGTTTCAGTCAGGGAGTTGGTTACCGACAAGCCGGTTATCAATGTATCCGGCTGCCCGCCGATTCCAATGGTGATAACCGGCGTACTGGCACACTATCTTACCTTTGGCACACTGCCTGAACTGGATCGACTGGGACGGCCGAAAGCGTTCTACGGCACCAGTATTCACGATCGTTGTTATCGCCGCCCATTTTATGACAAGGGTCTGTTCGCCAGTACGTTCGACGATGAAGGGGCCAAGAGAGGCTGGTGTCTATATAAGCTCGGATGCAAGGGCCCGATGACCTACAACGCCTGTGCCACGGCGAAATGGAACGAGGGCACCAGTTGGCCGGTGGAGTCGGGGCACGGATGTCTCGGCTGCTCCGAGCCCGACTTCTGGGACGCCGGCGGTTTCTATAAAGCGCTCTCGATTCCGGTTGGTGAAGTATCCCGCACCGCCAGCTACGCGGCCGCAACCGGACTGGCGCTGGGTGCTGCGACGGCAGGAATCAATCACAGGACCAAGGCGCGGGCCCTAGAGCAGCACGCCAGAGTAAGCATTGAAGACCTGGAGAAAACGTCATGAATGGGTCGATGGATTTTCTCTTGTGGACCAGAGGTACGGCGTTCGATGTCGCGCTCGCCATCTTTATCATCGGTGTCGTCATTCGCCTGTTCGAGATTGTCTCGCTGGGACGCGCTCGTTCGCTTGCGGAGCCAAAGGGCGGCGAGTTTCTGCCCGGCGTGAAGACCGTATTGACCCGGACCCTGCCTGAGGGGGGCACTTTCAAACGGCAGCCGTTGACGATAATCGCCGGATACGTTTTCCATATCGGTCTGTTGATTAGTCTGCTGCTGTTTATTCCGCATATAGAACTGTTCCGCGAGACGTTCGGGTTTGGATGGCCCGGTCTGCCCAATCCGATAGTAGACGGGGCGTCGGTGCTGGCTATCACCGGCCTGCTGGCGGCATTGTGGAACCGGCTGACCAATCCAGTCATGAAGCTGCTAAGCGACAAGGAGGACTATCTGGTCTGGCTGCTGACGTTCCTCCCGCTGCTGACCGGCTATCTCGCTTACCATCGCATGATCGATCCCTACCCGCTGGCGATGGGACTGCACATTCTGAGCATCGAGATTCTGATGGTGTTGTTTCCATTCACCAAGCTGATGCACACATTCACCTTGATCCTGGCGCGCTGGTACAGCGGTGCCATGAGCGGCCGCAGAGGGGTTGAGTCATGACCAGAGCAACGTTGGAACGGGGTCTGAACGCTTTCAAAGAGCAGGTGGATGCGCCGGTCGCAGCATTTTTTTCAAGCTGCGTCAGCTGCGGAATCTGTGCTGAGGCATGTCTCTTTTATACCGAAACCGGAGATCCTAACTATACACCGATACGTAAGCTGGAGCCGCTGCGTCGGGTCTGGGAACAGGAGTACACGCTGGTCGGAAAACTGAAAAAAGCAGTGGGGTTGACCGAGCCGGTAACCGACGAGTTGCTCCAGGAGTGGCAGGAGCTGCTGTACGACAGCTGTACGCTATGTGCCCGCTGCTCGATGGTCTGCCCGGTAGGCAACGACATCGCCTACATGATACGCAAAGCACGCGAAGGGATGGTGGCGTCGGGCAATTCGCCGGATGAACTCAAAGCGGCCGCTGAACGGGCTGTCACGATCGGCAGCCCGATGGGCATCAGATTCAAGGCGCTCGCAGCTCAGATCAAGCATATAGAGGCGGACAGCGGTCTTACGATTCCAATGGATGTTGAGGGTGCCGACTATATGCCGCTGCTCTCTTCCATGGAGGTGATCAACTTTCCCGAGTACATTGAATCGCTTGCCAGGATATTCAGGCAGGCGGGGCTGAGCTGGACTCTCTGCTCAGAAGCGTTCGAGGCGACCAATACCGGCATCCAGATCGGCTCCACCGACATCGCCAGAGAGCTTGTACAGCGGGTAGTCGATGGTGCGGAGAAACTCAAAGTTAAATATGTGATTGCCCCAGAGTGCGGTCACGCCTACACCGCGATACGCTGGGACGGGCCCAACCTGATAGGCAGGCCGTTCCCGTTCAAGGTGCTGCATATTCTCGAACTGCTGGATGAGCTGCGTGCCAGTGGCAGGATCAAAACAGAGAGTCCTTCGGATGAGCGGATGACTTTCCACGATCCCTGCTCTATAGCGCGCAAGGGCGGAGTGATCGACTCGCCGCGCAGACTGATGGAGATGGTCAACAGCAATTTTGTCGAAATGCCGGATCATGGGAAATGGAACTGGTGCTGCGGCGGTGGCGGCGGCGTCAGTGCCAATACCGATGCCGAAGAGCTGCGCGTCAAAGTGTTCAGACGCAAAAAGGATCAGATCGAACAGACCGGCGCCACCAAGTTGATTACCGCCTGCGCAAACTGCCGGTTGGTGATTGAGGAGGGGCTCGAAGAGTACAACGTCGAACTTCCGCTCGAGGGATTGACCGAGCTGGTGGCCCGTCATCTGGTAGAGGACAAGTAGTACCTGCCGGGCAGATAGAATCTTCTCAATGGAGAGGGTGTTTACGGTGAGGCACAATCTGGACCAGAAACATTGTTTGTCCGAAAACCGACGGGCGCCTGAGACTTTCGATGTGCCTGACCAATGACCTGAGAAAAGGTTAACAAGCGGAGAATACAGTAATGAGCGAACGCATTGTCGTCGACCCCATCACCCGGATCGAGGGCCATCTGCGCATTGAGGCGCAGATGGATGGCAACAGGATAGGCGAGGCCTACTCTTCCGGCACCATGGTCAGGGGCATTGAGACGATTCTGAGAGGGCGCGATCCACGAGATGCCTGGGCCTACGCCCAGCGCATTTGCGGTGTCTGCACGCTGGTGCACGGAATGGCCTCAATCAGGGCGGTGGAGGATGCACTCGACTACGACATACCAAAGAACGCCCAGTTGATTCGAAACCTCATGATCGGTGCCCAATACATACACGATCACGTGATGCATTTCTATCACTTGCACGCACTGGATTGGGTGGATGTGGTCTCAGCGCTCAAGGCGGACCCCAAAGCGACTTCAGAACTGGCGCAGTCGCTGAGCAGCTGGCCGCAGTCGTCGCCGGGATATTTCTCCGATACCAGGAAAAGACTGGCGAAATTTGTCGAGTCGGGTCAGCTTGGTATATTTGCCAACGGATACTGGGGGCACGAACAGTACAGGCTGCCACCGGAAGCCAATCTGATGGCGGTGGCGCACTATCTGGAAGCGCTCGCCTGGCAGCGGGACGTGGTCAAGCTTCACACCATCTTCGGCGGTAAGAACCCGCACCCGAATTTCCTGGTGGGAGGAGTCGCTTCGCCTATTGATCTCAACTCCGACTCCGCAATCAATGCAAAACGGCTGGCGCAGATACAGGATGTTATTACCAAAATGCGTCAGTTCGTGGATCAGGTCTATCTGCCGGATACGCTGGCCATCGCCTCTTTCTACAAGGATTGGTTCAAACGCGGTGAAGGGCTTGGCAATTTTCTCTGTTACGGCGATCTGCCTGCAACCAGTATGCGCGATCCTGCCGGTTTTCTGTTTCCGGCGGGGGTCATACTGGACCGTGATCTGAGCCGGGTGCACGAAATCGATGTACACGATAAGGAGCAGATTCAGGAGTATGTTGCCCACTCATGGTACGCCTACGGCGCCGGCAAGGGAGCCGGGCTGCATCCCTACGAAGGTGAGACAAACCTGGACTACACCGGTCCTCAGCCGCCATTCGATCAGTTGGCGGTGGAGGACCCCTATTCCTGGATTAAGTCTCCCAGGTGGCGTGACAAGGCGATGGAGGTGGGTCCGCTCTCCAGGGTGCTGATGATGTACGCCAAAGGTCACGAACCGACCAGAGAGCTGGCGGGTTTCGCACTCAGTCAGCTCGATTTACCGCTAGATGCACTCTTCTCAACCCTGGGCCGTACCGCTGCCCGGACGCTGGAGTCCAAGCTGTTGGCCGATACCATGCAGGATTGGTACGACGACCTGGTGGCCAACATTAAAGCGGGGGACACCAGGACCTTCAACGAACGCCTGTGGCAGCCGTCGACCTGGCCGAACCGGTGTCAGGGCGCGGGTTTCATGGAAGCTCCGCGCGGCGCCCTGGGGCATTGGGTGGTTATCGAAAACAAAAAAATCGCCAACTATCAGGCAATCGTCCCTTCGACCTGGAACGCCGGCCCGCGCGACGCGCTGGGACAGGCCGGTGCCTACGAGGCGGCACTGCAGGACGACCACAGGCTTGCAGATACTTCGCAGCCGTTGGAGATACTGCGCACCATTCACAGTTTCGACCCCTGCATCGCCTGCGCCGTGCACCTGTCGGATGAGGCGGGGGATGAGCTGATCAGGATTCAGGTGACGGAATAGTCGACCACCCGGCTGCCGGGGAGCGCAGTGTCACTTTGCGTGGCGGAATGGCGCAGGTTGTTTTATGGCTTCATCACTGCATCCCGCACAACCCCCTTTTGTCGCACGAATTCAGCTGGCTGGAGCGGTGCAGCAGCGCAGCTGCGCGCCAGCCTACCCGTGGTTTGCCGGTTTAGGTTAGTATTGCACGACCCTTCTTTCGTCGGTGTGGGAGCGATGGACATACCAATCACTAAAAAGCTGGTGTGCATTACCGGCAGTGTCTGGACCGGCAGCCGCAGTGCGCCGCGCCGGCTGCTCGTCAAGAACGGTTTTTTACGCCCCGTCTGGTTTACCACCCGTGGTCGGATAAACGACGCGGGATACAGGCATCTGTCGGAAACCGAGTTTCATCTGCACAATGCCGCAAACAAAGTTCTAGCCTATATTGAGTATGGAGGGGACTATATCGGGATACTGAAACAGGCATTGGAAACGGCCTTGCAGGAGTCGCAGAGGGGGGTGCTGGTGGTCGGACCTCAGGAGATCGCCGCACAGATTTCCGACGCGGTGCCGCAGACCCTGGTTTTTACGTTGAAAGAGACGGCGATGAACCTCTCTCCCAGGCTGGATAAGGTTCAGCAGCAGGGCCGGTTGCATCGCATCAACGTTGATGTGCTTCAGCCGGGAGCCTGGACAGAAGCTTACGCGCTGATTTGCGATAAACTTGGACTCGAAGCACTTAAGAGTCCCTTCTGATGAGTTGCCGTCACAGCGGCCCGGCCAACGCCCAGTAGGTCAGAACCCCAGCTTCTCAAGCAGATCGCTATCCATCGATTCCGGCACCGGTTTGACGACTGTCTCGCTGCGCCTGGACGCCGCCTCGTCGATGATGCTGTCCGGATTGATATCATCCTGCTTCTCAAATTCGTGAAGTTGAATGAATTCCGTTTTGTCGACCGCGAATTCCAGATAGAAGATGTTGTTCTGGGCGGTTTTAAATGTCACGCGTCTGGCCTGGGGACGGTCGAGGTTGGTATTTATGGAGACCATTACCTCCTTGTTTATCGCCAGCATTTTAGGCTGATTCTGACTGATGGAGGTGAGCAACTCCTGTCCCACCCTGCTGGTAAAGTCGCCTACGATCTGATTCATCAGTTCACCCATCACATTACCCACTTCGTCGGATGTGTGCTGGGTCGCCAGTTCCGCTCGGGGAATGCCCATATTCAGCAGGTATGTCTGGTAGATTTCCAGCGCTGCGCCCGCAGTGAAATTAGCCACGATCAATCCTGAAAAACCGCCGTCAAACAGTACGAAACAGCTGATATCCGGCTTCAGGCAGGTTTTGTTTATCTTCTGTACCATGGGCGAGTAGTTGATTGCGGAGCCGGTTGCCGACGCCAGAACCTCGAAAACAGACTTACACAGCATCAGTAGTATGCCGTCGGTGGATATCGCTTTTTCTTTTGACATTCGTCCTATTCCAATGTTTGACTGTTATCTGCTAAGTGTCGGTTTGCCTGTGCTTACCGTTCAGCGCAGCACTAATAGCGGCAGGAGGCGCTATAATCTGAAAGTTGTATATTGTGCGTCAGGGATGAAATGCGCTTTATCTCCTTATCACTATGAATAAAACAGATTGGTCCTATGAAACCGAAAACAGCGAAGGAGCTTATAACCGGTATTGAACAGTTGGTCTCGCTCCCAGAAGTTTGTCTCCGGATCAACGAGATGGTTGAGGATGCAAACAGTTCTGCCCAGGATATATCCCAGGTGATCATGCAGGATGCAGACTTGAGCAGCCGTCTGCTGCGTCTGGTAAACAGCGCCTACTACGGGCTTCCGGGGAAGGTCGCCACCATCTCCAGGGCGATAACCTTTGTTGGAACCGCAGAGTTGCGCGACCTCACCATCGTTACTACCAGCTGCAATCTGTTCACCGGCATTCCCAGCAGCATGATCAACATGAAGGATTTCTGGCACTATACGATCGCAACCGGAATCATGGCCAGGCAGTTTTCCAGGCAGTGCAATCTGCTGCACCCGGAACGCATGTTTGTGGTCGGGGTGCTGCACGATATCGGTCGCCTGGTAATCCTGTGGCATCTGACGACGCTGGCACGGGATGTTCTGTTGATTGCTCACGGGAAGAATCAGTTGCTTACCCTTGCCGAGGAAGAGGTGCTGGGCTTTACGCACTGCGAAGTGGGCTACGAACTGGTTCGAAACTGGCAGCTACCCGAGAGCATTTGCAATACCATCCGCCATCATCACCATCCGGGGCGTGCAGCAGAGCAAAGGCTGGAGACGGCGCTGGTGCATATTGCCCAGGCGCTGGCGTATGACATGGTCTGGCCCAGTGAATCGGATACCGCTGCCGACAATATCGATGAACAGGTCTGGGGAATAACCGGGCTGACTCTGCCGCAGTGTCAGGATATGCTGGGAGATGTCGGTCTTCAGATAATGGAGCTCTACTCACTGTTGGTGGGCAATGCCGGGCAGCACAGGGCGCCGGTCTGAGATCAGATGTCGGCCGCTTCGATCAGTTCTCTGAGGCCCGGTTTGAAGTTCAACATCTCCTCTTCGGTCAATCCGTCGAGTTCGTGCGGGAATACCAGCCAGCGGTCGGTTTGGTGGATATAGTAGTCAGGAGTTATATCGGTACGATTGTTACCGGGTTTGAACCAGGGCGTCGCTATGCGAATGTCCTCGGGCGTGTTACGGCGTGCTTTCTCCCGCAGTGAGTCTATGATTGCCTTGACGCTCAATCCGGTATCGAAAACATCATCCACGATAAGCAGGGAGTCGGTCCAGTTGATATTGTCGAGCAGGTAATTCAGTCCATGCACCTGCACCTCTTTCGATCTCTGTCCGATGCCGCTGTAGGAAGTGGTGCGTATAGCAATATGATCCGTTTTAACACCATATCGATCGAGAATCTCCTGGACTGCAACACCAACCGGCGTGCCGCCCCGCCACACGCCGACAATAAAATCCGGACGAAAACCGCTTTTATGGATCTCCAGCCCCAGCCTGAATGAGTCGAGCAATAGATCATGGGCACCGATGAATATCTTCTCTTTCATAGCTCTCTTGAGATTGCGGCTGGCTCTGCTCCAGGGCGCTAGAAACTACGCTTTTTTAGTGTCTGGCGCAACCCGAGACAAACTTTCCGCTGCAGGATTACAAGGCATGGCTCTGGTCCTGGATCGGTTCGGTCCATGTGTTCCACTCAGTCTCCTCCCGGACGCATACGCTGAATAAGATTGCCGGCAATGATAAGTGCGAGACCGGCGATGCTGCTCCAGCGGACATCCTCTCCCAGAACGAACTGGATAAGGATGAGAGACAGAAAAGGTGCAAAGTAGATCAGGCTGGCAATTTTGACGGTGCTCTGTGTCAGCCGCATGGCTTTCAGCCAGAACAGAAAGGCCAGACCCATCTCGAATACCCCGACGTAGAGTGCGCCCAGAACTCCTCTCATGTCCACCGGGTGGAGTTCTCCGGAAAACCAGATCAGCGCAGTTGTGAGTGGTAGCGCCATAGCGAAGTTGAGCAGTAGTGAGATGACCGGGTCCTGTGAACCGCGCGTGTTGTATATCCAGTACAACGACCAGATCAATGTACTGGCCAGCGCCAGAACAATCCCCGTCGGACTGCTGAAGGAGAATCCACGGAAATCGCCATGGCTGATAACTATCACCACGCCTGAGTAGCAGATCAGAATGGAAATGAGTTCGGAACGGGAAAGTCGGTGACCGAGGAGCGGTACCGACAGCAGGGACAGCATTATTGCCCAGGTGTAGTTGAGCGGCTGTGCCTCTTGCGCCGGCAGCAGGTCGTAGGCCTCGAACAGTACCAGATAATAGAGCAGCGGGTTGAGCAGTCCGAGCAGAAAACCGCGCTTTATCTCAGCCCGTTTCAGCTGCAACAGTTCACCTGATCTTCCCTGGAACAGCAGCACCAGCATCAAGGTGACGAACGACGCGATATTGGCGTAAAAAAGAAGCTGCAGCGGTGTGAGATAGATCAGCGACAGCTTGAAAACGGTGGCCACGGTGGACCAGAGAAGCACGGTGGTAATTGCGTAGTAATAGGCTTTTTGCTGGGATGAATGGATCAATGCACCACCTCCGCAGCGGTGGGTCGGGCAGCGAAGGGTTTCCGATGACGGACGGAATAGTGAATAAGAATCCTGGTGCTCCCCAAATTATTGTTAGAATCGACAGAATCCAAATGCATCCGTGCGCCACTGCGCCGGCTTCCACCGGAAGGAGACAAAAGACCGCTGCCGAATCGAGACCGACCGGAACAGATAAACCCGGATGACTTTGAACAAGCATATCAACATCATGCAACTCTACGACCGATTAAATACCTATCCTATTCCACTGGCAATCCGCTGGTCGGTGAGCATTGCGGCGCTGGTAACTCTGGTTATGGCGCTGTTGGGCTGGTTTCTCATAGGCCAGCAGCAGGTGAGCTACCGGCAGCAGACCGATCTGTTGGGCGAGATGATTATCGACCAGTTTGCCCGATCGGCCAGCGAACCATTGATGGCGGATGACACTCTGTCATTGGAGGTGCTGGTCAGCGAGCAGGAGAAGAATGAACTCATTATCGGAATGCAACTCTTTGATCTTGCCGGAAATACTTTAGCCAGGGCAGGCGTGCGGCCTTTTGACGGAGTGCAGGATGGGCGGGATATTATCAAACAGGAAGTGCTGCCGACTGGCAAGGGTACCCAGGGTTGGATAAATAGTGACGGCAGTACGGTTACCTATCTGAAGCCGGTGTCATTTCAGAACACCAACGTCGGCTATGCGTTGCTGGCTATAGACCTGCGACCTTTGGAGAGGGATCTGCGCGCCACGCTGAATGCGTTGATTCTGTCCACGCTGGGATTGATATCCGTTGGCGTACTGCTTGCTTTTCCTCTCGCCTATCGATTCTGCCGGCCAATTCACCATCTGGTTGAAGTGGGTGACGCGTTTAACCGGGGCGATGCCTGCGAAGTGAAACTGCTGAACAGAGAGGACGAAATAGGGCATGTGTTGACGACCTTTCGCAAGATGGCCGAGGGCATGAAAGCAAAACGCCATGCCGAAAAAGCGCTGTCCCGCTACCTCTCGCCCAGTATCGCGGAAAAGATTATCTCCAACGCCGATGAGAGTACGCTGAGGGGGGTGCGAAGCGAGGGCAGTGTGCTGTTTTGCGATATTGTTGGATTTACCCAACTTTCGGAACAGCTTGAACTCGAGGAGTTGGCCGATCTCCTCAACGAGTTTTTCAACTATTTCGCGGCTGCTGGAAACAGTTGTCAGGGTACCGTTGACAAGTTCATCGGCGATTGCATTATGATAGTCTTCGGCATACCCAATCGAGATGAGCACCATGGGTTTCATGCGCTTACCAGCGCTGTCCTTATGCAGCTGGTGGCTGAAAGAATCAATGCCCGAAGAGTCGCCAACGGCGAACAGATGATTCAATTCCGAATCGGTATCAATAGCGGAATCATGCTCGAAGGCAACCTCGGGAATTATGAGCGAATGCAGTACACGGTGGTGGGGGATACGGTGAATGTGGCCTCCAGAATCTGCAGTCTTGCCGCGCCGGGCGGTGTGTTGTTGACCGATGCGGCGGCATCTCAGCCGGGGATGCAGGCATTTGTGAAACCCAGTAATCAGGGGATACTGAAGGTGCGGGGAAGAAAAAGCCCGGTTCGGGCTTATGAGGCGGATATTGGACTGTTTCGTGGGGATAGTCTGTTGAGAGAGAGCCTCGATACGATATTTCCGGAAAGATGATCAGGCACAGCTGGCGCCAATGGATTCTGCTGCTGATCATTAGTCTGATTGGCGGATGCAGCACACTGCAACTGACACCTGAGGAGTCTGACGAGATCAGATCCTTTCTCGATTCGGTGCAAACTGCCAAGCAGGTAACTGACCGGGCGCAGCGCTACAGAGAGCAGGACGGTATTGTCAAAGCACTGAGTCTGCTTCAGAAATCGCGCGGGAAATTTCCAGGAAACGAGGAGATAAGACAGCTTGATTCCGAGTACCAACGCATCTGGAGACTGCAGCGACTTGAGCTGGAAATGCAGTTGCTGGTGATCGAATCGCGCTGGCTGATAGAATCCCTCCCGCTTCTTCAGGAGCTCGTCGGGCCGCAGCTAAATAATCATTGGATCAACGCTCGAATAACGCTGCTACAGTACGACCTCGACAGCAAAGAGCCTGAACTCGTCAAGTGCGGTGTGGAGATGGAGACAGAGAATATCTGGCTGGCCAAGCGCTGCCTGAGCATGGCTTACAGAATTTCTCAGAGGCCGGAAACCATGCAACGCCTTGCCGCCGTAAACAGCAGAATCGAGGAGGTTCAACGGGCCGCAAGTAAAAAACTGGCCCAGAAGGAAGATCGCAGGAGAGCACAACGGATCGATCGGCTGTTGACCGAAGCGCAGCAGGAGAGTGAGCAGGGGGCGCTGGTCAATGCCATGGCGAAAATCAACGAAGCGTTGAAGCAGGATCCTGAGAGTCCACGGGTGCGCGAACAGTTGGCGGAGTTGCAGGAGCAGACTGCGCGTCATGTGGAAATTCTTATGAAACTGGGCGACAGGCTGTACCGCAACCAGCAGATAGAGGCGTCCATCGCGGTGTGGGAAGCGGCGTTAAAGCTCGATCCCAATCAGCAGCAGGTCAGGGAAAGGATCATTAGAGCCAGAACTGTGCTGAATAAACTGGAAAGCATACGCTCTGTCACCCAACCCAGCACGCCCTAGTGGGCCATGCGGATAGTTCTGTCATTCTCAGAGCCCCGCTATCGGGCCAAGGCGACCAATGGAAGCCCTCTGTCGAGGAGGCTTCGCGCTGCCCTTGGAGTGCAAGGCGCAACTCGCCGGCAATGGTTCATCCCTTTCCAAGAGACATAACGCCGCGGATAACCGCATTCCGTCAACGGGAGCCTTTAATCGGGGACTCAGGGAACCCTAACACCTTCTGCGTCCAACATTTTCACCAGCCGGATTAATGGCAATCCGATCAGCGTGTTGGGATCATCACCCTGCAGGCGTTCGAATAGTGAAATTCCCAGACCCTCGGACTTAAAACTGCCAGCGCAGTTGTAGGGCGCTTCAGCATCCAGGTAGCGCTCGATCTGACTCTGAACCAGGCAGCGAAAGTGGACGGTAAAAGAGTCGCACAGGGTTTGTTGACGACCGCTTGCAGTGTTGAGAAGAGAGAGCCCGGTATAAAAAACAACGCTGCGTCCGGAAGCGGCTTTGAGCTGTTCAATGGCGACCTCTCTGCTTCCCGGTTTGCCAAGGATCGCGTCATCGATGCAGGCAACCTGATCCGAACCTACAATCAGTGCCCGCGGAAACGCCAGCGCCATGGCCCGGGCTTTCTGCAGCGACAGGCGCTCGACTAACTGTTGCGGATTCTCCCCCGGATACGGGGATTCGTCTATGTTCGGTGTGCAAGTGGTGAAAGCGAGTCCAAGTTTCTCCAGCAGCGCCCGGCGAAATGGTGAAGTGGACGCCAGAACCAAGGGCGGTGAGGTTTCTCTCGATTTAGGCATAGTTTTATAACTGGATGTCGCCCTTAAAAAAATTCGGCTGAGTCTATCCAGTAACGGCAGGTCCGACAAGCTGTGTATTTAATCCGGTCGGTTTGCTTGCTGCAGAAATAGATAACATGGTGCGATAAAACAGTATATTAAGAGTGTTGTTGATCCAGCTTAACCGATTGGCTTGACAGGAAAGCAGGATTGCCATAAATAAAAGCTTCCGGAAAACAACAAACGTGGTCCTGGTGAGCTATGCTTCGATCCAGAACCACCGAAACCAGGGATAACGATATGCCGGTGACCGACCTTCTTCTGGAAGGTGTTGGGCTCATGCTTCTCGGAATGGGCAGCGTTTTTGTTTTTCTGGCGACGCTGGTGCTGGTCCTGAAAGGCATGTCCCGCCTGGCACGGATGCTGGCGCCTGAAGAAGCCATTACCTCCGGGGGACCCACCAAGATCGATGCGGACGACGAGTTGCTCGCAGTTATCTCCGCGGCGATTGCTCGATATCGTTCTCAGCACAGGTAATCAGTTTGGCGTTGAAGCCCCGTGTGATCAACTTTCCAGCAAAACCACAACGAAAAAACAAGAGTGAAACCAATGCCTGACTCGAAGCCACTAGGTATTACAGAACTCGTACTGCGCGATGCGCACCAGTCCCTGTTTGCAACCAGAATGCGGATCGAGGATATGCTCCCCATCGCAGCAAAACTGGATA
>Ga0316201_10002218_pt1 | contig 13705 bp, 17 predicted proteins | sample CS6wburrow_MG_FD_204516 | JGI IMG/M metagenome (GOLD analysis project Ga0316201, IMG submission 204516) | Coastal sediment microbial communities from Delaware Bay, Delaware, United States - CS-6 worm burrow | ecosystem: Environmental > Aquatic > Marine > Coastal > Sediment | place: USA... | reverse complement strand
ATCGGCCAGACCCAGGTCAACAATAAAGTCGACATGAGCTTTGCCCGCGGCCTGCGTTCGATCCTGCGCCAGGACCCCGACGTAGTGATGATCGGTGAGATACGTGACCTGGAAACAGCGTCGATTGCAGTACAGGCGAGTTTGACCGGCCACCTGGTGCTCTCCACCCTGCATACCAACAGCGCGATCGGCGCCATCACGCGTCTGCGCGACATGGGTGTCGAGCCGTTCCTGCTCGCCTCCAGCCTGATCGGCGTCATGGCCCAGCGGCTGGTGCGCAAGCTCTGCACGCATTGCAAAAAACCGCACACCATCACCGCCAGTGAACGCGCCTGGCTCAATCTTGCTGAAGATGAAAACCCGACGATCTACAGCGCGGTGGGCTGCAGGCAATGCAATCAACTGGGTTATAGCGGCCGCACCGGGCTGTACGAATTCATCCCGGTCGACGACACCCTGATGGACATGATCCACGAAGGCGAAGGCGAGCACGCGATGGAAATCTATGCCCGCACCTATTCCGCCAGTCTGCGCCAGGACGGCCGCCGCGTGATCCTGCGCGGCATCACCTCGCTGGAAGAAGTGATTCGGGTCAGTAAAGAAGATTAAATGCTGTGAATAACGAATAGTGAAAACCGGCAATCCCACAACTCACTATTCACTATTCACTATTCACTATTCACTATTCACTATTCACTATTCACTATTCACTATTCACTATTCACTATTTTTAAATGGCCGCGTTCGAATACATAGCACTCGATAGCAAGGGCAAGGAACGCAAAGGCGTTGCTGAAGGCGATACTGCGCGCCAGGTGCGGCAGATGCTGCGCGACAAAGGCCTGATGCCGATGCAAATCGACGCCACGATTGCAAAACGCAGCAAGAAAAAACCCGGTGAAGTGACGACCCGGGCACCCGCGCTGATACAGCGCGGGATCAGCGCTACCGAGCTGGCATTATTTACCCGGCATCTCGCTACCCTGATCCAGGCTGCACTGCCACTGGAAGAATCACTTGCCTCGGTGGCCAGCCAGTCGGAAAAACAGCGCATCAAAAGCATGATTTTTGGGGTGCGCTCAAAAGTCCTCGAGGGCCATACCCTGGCAGCGGGACTGGCCGAATACCCCAAGGTGTTTCCCGAGCTTTACCGCGCCACGGTGGCTGCGGGCGAATCGTCCGGTCATCTAGATACCGTGCTCGAACGCCTGGCAGATTACACCGAAAGCCAGCAGGAACTGCAAAGCAAGGTGCGCCAGGCGCTGATCTACCCGGCAGTGCTGTCATTTTTTGCAGTGGTGATCGTGATTTTCCTGATGACCAATATTGTGCCGCAGGTGGTCTCGGTGTTCGACGATATCGGCCAGGAATTACCTGCACTCACCCTGGGCCTGATTGCGATCAGTGATTTCGTGGTCAATTACGGTTTTCTGCTGTTGCTTGGATTAATCGGTGCCGTGATCGGGATTAAATTTTTGCTGAGCAAACCGGTCTATCTCGAACGCTATCATCGCCTGCTGTTTCGCATCCCGGTCATACAACGACTGGTGCGCGGACTCAACACCGCGTTGTTCACCCGCACCTTCAGCATACTTGCGGGCAGCGGTGTCACCGTGCTCGAATCGATGAAAATTTCAGCTTCGGTGGTGGCCAACCTGCCAATGCGTAAGGCCATTCTCGAAGCCACTGACCGCGTGCGCGAAGGCAGCGGCGTCAAGGTAGCGCTGGAGAAAAGTAAATTATTTCCACCGATGACCCTGCAGCTGATCGCCAGCGGAGAAAACAGCGGCAACCTGGAAGAAATGCTGGAACGCGCATCGAACCAGCTGGAACGTGAGCAGGTCACGCTGATTGCCTACATCGTCGGGATTTTTGAGCCGGTGATTATTCTCACCATGGGGGTGATGGTGTTGCTGATTGTGCTGGGTATTCTGTTACCGATTTTTGACCTTAACCAGCTGGTCAAATAAGGTCCGGCTCGAAAGCACCAGGCCGGCGAATGCACCGCCGAATGCACCGTATAAATGCGCATCGGTTGCTACCCTGCCCTGGGTCATGGTCTCGGAGCCCGGTAACGGCCCGTTCATAAACTCCCAGATCAGTTTACCCACCAGCAGTGCCAGTAATACGTAGCCGCTGGCAGGATAACGCCGGGTCTCACGCATCGCACCGTAGATAAACAGGCCGTGTAGCACGCCGGACAGGCCTACGTAGGTGTGTAACTCGGGATTGCGCCAGTACAGGCCAAGACCGACGAATAATGCGGCAATGAAAATCACCCACAGCCACTGCCAGACGCTGCTGTAGGGGCTGAAAAAAAACGCCACCACTGCCAGCCCGGCCATATTCAACGCCCAGTGGGTCCAGTTGAGGTGAACGAAGTGCCCGCTGAACAACAACCAGACATCACCCTGGGCAATCAGTGCGCGGTCAAACCGCCAGTCGGCGACCAGCCCGCCGGCCTGCAAGGCCCAGCTCAGTAAAAGAATCAATAGCCACAGGCTGTGGTTCCACTGCAGACGGATACGGTTGGCGATAGGAAGTCGGGGGAGCATTTGTTATTATTCCGCGCAAGTCGAACAGTGCCAGGTTGAACCTTGTATTATCAACCACTCTAACCTGATACGTAGCCGCGCGCAAAAATCCGCGCATGAAAAATATAAGCATTCTGGAGTTATTATTTTGAAATCATTCAACACACAGCAGGCCGGTTTTACCCTGATCGAAATCATGGTCGTGGTGGTTATTCTCGGCATCCTGGCCAGCGTGGTTGTACCGCGCATCATGGATAATCCTGACAAGGCGCGCGTCGCCAAGGCAAAAAATGACATCCGCGCACTGGAAAGCGCGCTCGATATTTATCGCCTCGACAACTTCGCCTACCCGACCACCGACCAGGGGCTCGAAGCCCTGATCGAGAAACCGTCCGAGGGTGCGCCCAACTGGAAAGACGGCGGTTATGTCAAAAAACTCAACAAGGATCCGTGGGGCAATGATTACCAGTTCCTCAGTCCCGGCATCCACGGTGATATTGATATCTCGTCGCTCGGTGCCGATGGCGCACCCGGCGGTGAAGGTATTTATTCAGATATCGGTTCCTGGGATATCGAGTAAATCATCGCGCGCTGTGCCGTGATATTAAATCCGCCGCCGAAGCTGGTCACGCAACGCAGGACAGTCAATGGCTTCTCCCTGCTGGAACTGCTGGTGGTCATCGTCATCGTTGGCATCCTGTTTTCGTTCACCACGCTCGCGATCCGCGGCACCAACCCGGATGAACTCATCGAGGAAGAGGCGCGCCGCTTTGACCAGCTGACCCGGCTCGCGCTGGAAGAGGCCATACTCAAAGGTCTCGAGTACGGCATTGCCTTTACCCCGAACAGTTACACCTTCCTGGTACAGCTAACTGATTTGCAGTGGCACGACCTGGGAAACGACAAGCTGCTGCGCCCGCGCGAACTGTCCCACGACATCGAAATCGAACTCAACATCGAGGACACCGACGTGGTATTCAAAAACGCCAGCACTGCAAGCGGCGAGCCTGAAGAAACGACTGCTGACACGGATGAAAATGACGAAGACCAGGACGAATCCACGAAAATCGAACTCAAGCCCCAGGTCTACCTGCTGTCCAGTGGCGAAATCACGCCTGAATTCAGCGCGCGCTTTATTATTCCCGGCGTAACCGAGTCGCACCAGGTGAACGGCTTTGTCGATGGCAAACACGAGGTAGTGCGCAGTGAATAATCACCCTGCACGTCATCACACGGGACAGAGCACGGGCTTTACCCTGCTGGAAGTGCTGGTCGCGCTTGCCATCATCGCGATTTCTCTCGGTGCCGTGCTCAGCACTTCGGGCAGCCAGGCCAGCAGCGCGAGTTATCTCAAAGAAAAATCTATCGCGCACTGGGTGGCGATGAATCAGATGACAGAGGTGCAGATCGAGAAAAACATCACCGAGACCGGCACCAGGGAAGGCAGTACAGAAATGGCCGGGGTGGAATGGCACTGGTCGCAAACCACGACAAAAACGATATACGAGAATGTATTCGAAATCGAGCTCCGTGTTTACAGAGATAAAAAACGTGAGAACTCACTGACAAGACTTGCCGGCTATGTCAGCAATCTCTAACGCCCTGCGCAAGCCTGGCGGCTTCACACTACTGGAACTACTGGTCGCGATGAGCGTGTTCGCCATCATGTCGGTGATGGCCTACGGCGGGCTTAGTCAGGTCATCACCAACAACACATCCGCCGAAGCAGAACTCGAACGCATGCAGTCAGTGCAGCATATGATGTATACCCTGACGCGTGATTTCAGCCAGATCATCCAGCGTGATATACGCGATGAGTTTGGTACCACGCAGCCGTATCTCATCGCCGGCAATGATCCGGACACCGTGGTTGAATTTACCCGCAGCGGTCGGCGCAACCCGGCCGAACTGCTGCGCAGCAATTTGCAGCGCGTGGCTTACCAGCTCGAAGACAATAAACTCTACCGCCTGTTCTGGCCGCAACTCGACCGGGTGCAGGGCATGGAGCCCGCGCGCAACGAGCTGCTCGGCGATATTGAAGCTTTCGACATACGTTATCTCGATAGCGAGGCTGAATGGCACACCGGCTGGCCACCGCTGAATACCAGTGCCAGCCCCGGAGTTTCGATTCCCTTGCCTGTAGCGGTTGAAATCAGTTTGACACTGATCGACTGGGGCAAACTCAAACGCCTGTACAAGGTGAGCCGATAATGTTGCGTAACCGCTCAATAACAATGCATCAACGCGGCGTGGCGATTATTACCGCGTTGTTGATTGTTGCCATTGTCGCCACCATCGGTGTCAAACTTGCCACCCATTTACAGCTCGATGTGCGTCGTACTGGCAACATTATTTCCAATGAGCAGGCACTGGTGTTTGTTTCCGGGGCGGAAGAGCTCGCCAAATACGGGCTCAGGCTCGACCGTGAAGACAACACCACCGACCACTACCAGGAAGACTGGGCACTGGAACAAACGTTTCCGTTTGAAGGCGGTGCGCTCAAGGGGAAGCTCACCGACCTGCAGGGCTGCTTCAATATCAACAGCCTGTTTGTGAACAATGCGGTGAACATCACAGCACGCACGCGCTTTCAGAAAATGCTCAGTGACAAACGCATTAATGCCGATGTCGTCGATGCTGTGATCGACTGGCTGGACAGTGATGTGAATACCACCTTACCCAATGGCGCTGAAGACGGCTATTACATGAACCTCGAGAAACCCTACCGCACCGCCAACCAGGCCATGCAAAGCGTGAGTGAATTGCGCCTGGTGAAAGGCTTCGAGGATCCCGATGTATTCAACAAGATTGCACCTGGCCTGTGCGCCTTCGGTGTAGCCACCGCGATCGGCATCAACGTCAACACAGCGCCGGCAGAAGTGCTATCATCATTAGCGCCTGACATGACACTGCAACAGGCAGAACAGATAATACCGAGTGAAGAACAACCGCCTTACACCGATGTCGCCGACATGATCAGCCGTAACAATCTCAGCAAAGTGATAACCAATCTGGAGCAGCTCAGCGTAGCCTCGGATTATTTTTTGTTGAGCACTGAAGTAATTATCGGCCAGTCACGCGTGCAGGCCTATAGCGTTCTGTCGCGTACTGCCAACGGCGATACCACGGTTCTCATGCATTCGATCGGGGCCTACTGATGGCCGATACCCTGCTGCTGCATTTCAATCCTGCGCTCAACGCGGCCACCTGGGCGCTGGTCAATGACAGCGGTGAACTCACCAGCATGCTTACCCAGGGCGAATTGTCACAGGCCACGGCGCTTGCCAGTAGTCATCGCTGCGTGGTTTTGCTGGACAACACCCTGGTGCATATCAATAGCGTACAGCTGCCAGTCAGCAACCGTCAGAAACTGCTGCGCGCCATCCCTTATGCACTCGAAGACCAGCTCGCCGACGATGTTGAAGAATTTCATTTTGTCGCCGGTAAGGCCGACGCTAACAACAGCACACCTGTAGCCGGCATTCGCAAAGACACGCTGCAGTCTGTGCTGGACACGCTGGCAGCGCACGCGATTAAACCCGATACCATTCTGCCTGATGCCCTGTGCCTTGCAGGCACTACGCAGCAATGGGCGATACTACTGAACAAAAATGTCGCTGATATCCAGATCAGCGCATTTAACGGCGCCGAGTATGATCGCGAGCTGGCGTCATTGATTATCGAAACCAGCCTGCAGAATGACACCCTGCCGACACCCGAAAAAATCCTGCTGTTCTGCACCGAGGAAGATAATCCCGAAGATATACGCAAGGTTATTCCAGACGACATTGAACTGGTGCAGATCAAATACAACCAGCATCCACTGGTGGTGTATTGCGGCCAGTATAAAAATGCCATGCCGCTAAATTTATTACAGGGCGATTTCAAACCCAAAAGCAAAACCACAGTGCAATGGAAACGCTGGCGCCTGGCCGCGTCACTCGCAGCATTCTGGCTGGTGCTAAACCTGTCTGTCACTGCGTATCAGTACCAGCAGCTCGATGCCAGTAACAACGAAATGCAGACCGAGATCATCAAACTTTATAAATCATCATTTCCCGAAAGCCGCAAAATCGTCAACCCGCGGGTGCAGATGGAACAGAAGCTCAACCAACTCAAAACCGGTGTTAGCGGTGAAGCCGGCAGCCTGCTCGGCATCCTCGCAGATGCTGCCAGCGCATTATCAAAAGACACGAACATCACATTGCAGTCTATTGACTACCGCAATAACCGCGTCGATATTAACCTGACCAGCAATAATCTTGGCGCCATACAGACCCTGAACAATAATCTCAACCAGGTCGGTACGCTCAAGTCTGAAATCATTTCATCGACCTCCGATAAGAACGCAGTGAAAGGCAGCCTGCGTTTACAAAAGGCTGGCGCATGAAGCAGCTCGACGCATTCAACCAGTGGTACGGCAGCCTGCAAGCCCGCGAACGGCTCATGGTGATGGCCACTGGCATCGTCGTCATCATCACTATATTTTATGTCGCGATATGGGAGCCACTGCACCAGGGACTGGATGATGCACAACAACACTACCAGGCCAATCTTAAAAACCTGCAATGGATGCAACAGGCCGCGACAGAAGTACGGGCGCTAAAAGCCTCAGGCGGCAGTGTTCGAAACAAAAACAGCAACCAGCCGGTCACCCTGCTGGTTGAACAATCCGCTGCGATCTCGGCGATCAAACCCAACCTGAGCAAACTCGAATCATCCGGCACGGATGGTGCGCGGGTAGCGCTCGACGGTGCTTCCTTCGACCAGATGCTGCTCTGGCTCAATACCCTGGAACAGGCTCACGGCGTGCCGGTAGCGTCCGCCAACATAGAACGCGCAGAAAAGCCCGGCACGATTAACGCGCGACTATCTTTCAACCGGGCGGAATGAAAAAACGTTATTACATTGTTACCGGGGTAATCACCTATCTCGCCTTTCTGCTGGCCACCATACCGGCTGCAGCGGTGCTGTCGCAAATACAAAAACATGTACCGACGATTGCTTTTGCCGGCGTCAGCGGCCTGTTGTGGAACGGCACAGCCAGCGCCATTACCATCAATCGCCAGCACCTGCTAAGCGATACCGACTGGCAGCTCAATGGCTGGCGTATTTTAAGTGGCGAGTTAAGCACACATGTTTCTACACGCTATCAGCAACAACCCGTCAGCGGTGATATTGGCGTGAACCTGTTTGGCAAGGTGATTGCGCGCGACGTAAACGCCAACATGCCGGCAAGCATGGTGGCGCAACTGGCGCAAATGCCGCTGGGTGAATTTGGCGGTGTTGTTGCAATGCAATTCAGTCAGCTCGAATGGAAACCCCGACAGGTGCCTCACGCAACAGGAACAATATTATGGAACAATGCCGCGGTGAGCGTGGCGGAAACCGCCGAGCTTGGCAACATAACCATCACCCTGTCAGACGATGGAGACCGGCCGATTAAGGCCATCATCAACAACCGCGGTGGCCAGATAAAACTTGAAGGCGATGCCAATGTCGGCGATGATGGCGAATATTCATTGCAACTCACACTGCTACCAAACAACACTGCCAGCAGAAATATCCGCAGCAGCCTGGGTATGATTGCAAAACCACTACAAAATGGAAGCTACCAGATCAATAATAAAGGCAACCTGAAACAACTCGGAATTATTTAACATGACATTGGCTACCCTTCCCGTCGATTTTGACAAAAGCATTCTTACACCAGAAAACAAATGTTCGTTCTGCAACGGCTCACTGTGTTGTACCTATATCACGCAGCAAATTGACACCCCGCGCTCGAAAAGCGATTACACCCACATGCTGTGGCAGGTATCTCACGAACACATCAAGATATATAAAGACGAAGATGGCTGGACCCTGCTGGTCGAAGGAAAATGCATGCATCTGCAACCCGGCGGCATGTGTGGCATCTATGAAACCCGCCCACATATCTGTCGCGAGCACAGCAATGACTATTGCGAATTCGACGCGCCTTCGGAAGACGGTTTTGACCTGTATTTCCCGACGTATGAATCACTGCTGAAACACTGTAAAAAGAAATTCAAGAACTGGGACGGCAAGAAAAAAGCCAAAAAGGCCGTCAAAAAATCTAAAGCCAGGGCTAAGAAAAAAGATACAAAAAAGTCCAAAGACAAAAAAGGCAAGAAATAAAGACTTAGCCACAGAGCACACAGAGAAAGAGTTATTTATTATCAATAGCACCACTGCGCCAGTAAAAGGCACATTCTTCTGACTATGAATAAAAAACTTATTGGACTTATCGCGGCGGTGCTTGCTGCACTGATTGCAAGCCAGCAGGGAAACTGGTCGCCAGATTCTGGTGCCAGCCTTCAAACACAAACCCCCTCCTCGATTGAACAGGCTTACCTCAACCATCAGAGTGATGTACAGGTCAGCGGTGAAGGCGTGGTCGTTAAAGTATTACCGGATGACAACGAGGGCTCACGGCATCAGAAATTTATCCTGAAACTCGACAACAGACGTTCAGTGCTGGTGGCGCATAATATCGACCTGGCACCGCGTATCAGCAACATCGGCAAAGGCGACATGATTGAGTTTAACGGCGAATATGAATGGAACGAAAAAGGCGGCGTGATTCACTGGACCCACCACGACCCGGCCGGCCGCCACGTCGCCGGCTGGCTAAAACACAACGGCAGAACTTACCAGTAGCACTAAAAACTTAAAGGCGAAACCACGGAGGCACAGAGTACACAGAGAAGGAATTTATTGTATAAACCTTAAAACAGTACTGCCAGATACCCGAGCGACATATTCACTACCATACCTGCCTTTTTCACCCAAATTATTTGTTTTTCCTCCGTCTACTCTGTGCCTCCGTGGTTTCGCCTTTAATCCCCTAAGGCATAATCTCGGAAAAATCTTTCACCGCAGGAAAATGCTGCGTTTCCATATGCGCTTTCTGGCTATCAGGCTGATGCACTGCCAGCAGGTATTCAATACCGTACACTTCTGCACATCTAAGCACTTCAAGATTGTCATCAATCAGCAAAGTACTGGTTTTAGTAAACGGTTCAATGTCCTGCAGTTTTTGCCAGAAACCTGCCTGCTCTTTTGCCATGCCGATATCATGGGCATTAATCATGCGATCGAAGTATGCATCCAGCCCGGTTTTGTGCATTTTTAGCCTGAGGCTGGCGGGGTGTGCGTTGGTGACCAGCACAATGCGTTTTTCAGCATCGCGCAGCGCGGCGAGAAATTCCGGCACACTGGGGTGCACCGCGATTTTTTCCGCGACTTCGTGCTTGAGCTGTTCAATATCCAGCTCGAGTTCACGTGACCAGAAATCAATACAATACCAGTCAAGACTGCCTTTGGCGCGGGTGTACTGTGCCATCAGCGCATCGTTGGCCTCGGCTGGCGTCAGCTTGTGCTTATCGGCATAGCGCAAGGGCACATGATGCAGCCAGAAATGGTTATCAAAGTGCAGGTCCAGCAAGGTGCCATCAAGGTCCAGCAGCACGGTCTCGATATTGCTCCACTCGGGGCGTGGGTTCATGCGCGACTCACAGGATGCTTTATAATGTCTATAATAATATTCATCATCTTCAACTCATTTAAGATTTTAACATGACAACCCCACTCGATCTCGAATCACTCTGCCGCGAATGCGTGAAAATTGCGCGCCATGCAGGTGAAAAAATTCTCGAAGTTTATAACAGCGAATTCAGCATCGAGCACAAGGACGATAAATCGCCACTGACCGATGCCGATATGGCCTCACACCACGCGATCGTCGATGCGCTGCAAAAGCTCACGCCAGAGATTCCGGTGTTATCGGAAGAGTCGGCCAAACTGCCGTTTGCCGTGCGGCAACAATGGCAGACGTACTGGCTGGTCGATCCGCTCGATGGTACTCGCGAGTTCATCAAACGCAATGGCGAATTTACTGTCAACATCGCCTTGATAGATAACCATACGAGCGTCCTCGGCGTAATCCATGTGCCTGTTCTGGACGTGGATTATTACGGCTGGGCCGGTGGCGGCAGTTACAAGGTGGAACAGCGCGGTGAAGCGGCTAAAATCAGCGTGAAAAAGTACCGTGGCGGCAAACTCACCGTGGCGGGCAGCCGCTCACATGGTTCGGAGGACATGCAGCGTTATATGGCGAAGCTCGGCGATGTGGATGCGATTAGCATGGGCAGTTCACTTAAATTTTGCCTGGTCGCAGAAGGCCGCGCTGACCTGTATCCAAGACTTGGACTCACTTCGGAATGGGATACAGCGGCGGCGCAATGCATTGTGGAACAGGCTGGCGGTTATGTCACCCGGCTCGACATGAGCCCATTGCAATACAATACCAAGGACAGCCTGCTCAACCCGTTCTTTTTCGTATTTGGTGATGCCAGCACTGACTGGTCACAATATCTCGAACAGGCAGGCTAAGGCACCTGTTCGATCCGTCATGGTTTAAATGGACTCAGGCGAAGGCGTTGCGCCGCTCCCCGTTGCGCCGGTCGAAAGCGATCACGCTACCACGCTTATCCTCTACCGGAAACGCTGCTACTGCCTGTTTTCGGCGGTCACTGATTGAACGCAAAACGCGTTCGCGGTTTGCCTGCACCAGTGCATCGTAATGATCCGCAGCAAAATGAAGTTCGTCGGACACTTCGCGACGCAGACGCTTTTGTTCGCTTCGAAACCGGTAACGCATGATCAAGACAGCAACACCGGCCAGTATCAGCAATAGCGATGCAATTGTAATTAGCGTGGAATTAACCAGTAACGCGCAAACAATGCCTGCAGCGAGATACAGGTAGGGCAGGCCCTCGTATAAACCGCGATGCAACATTCAGACACTCCTTTATTGTTGTTGTAAGTCGCCTGACATCATCGATCAATCCAGTTTAATCGCTACAAGACATCGCACTTTATAGTGATATTGCACCTTAACCGCCAAATTTACAGGCGTCAAGCCCGCAACTGTAAACCGGGGTTTACACTCCGCCAATATCCTGTTAAAAAAATGGTTGCCTGCAGGCAAAACAAAGGAAGTCAGAATGATCATCAAATTTTATGGTGTACGTGGTTCGACTCCAGCCCCAGGACCTGGCACGGTAAAATATGGCGGCAATACTTCCTGTGTTCATATCCTGCTCGACAATGGCCGCCAGCTGGTGCTTGATGCAGGCACCGGCTTGCGCAAACTTGGACAAATTCTCATCAAGAATTCGGACCCGGTGAATATACTGCTTTCACACGGGCACTGGGACCATATTCAGGGCTATCCGTTTTTTGCCCCGATTTATCAGCCCGAGCGCCAGATTAATGTCTATACCAGCGTGGAATCCGGGCACCGACTGTTGTGTTCGCTGTTCGAGCAGATGGATGGCAATAACTTTCCGGTCAAAGCCGACGACCTGCCTTCGAACAGCTCGTGTACCTTCAAGGGCGCAGAAAGCGAACTGTATGAAAAACAGATTTACGTGGTCAAAAAACCACTCAACCATCCCGGCGGCGGCAGCGCCTATAAAATCACTGAAGACGGGGTCACCTGTGCGTATGTCACTGACAATGAACTCGAACCTCCGTACAAGTTGCACACCAGCTACGATGAGTGGGTGAATTTTCTACATGGCGTGGATGTACTGATACACGATGCGCAATACACCGAAGATGACATGCCACACAAACACGGCTGGGGACATTCGCTGATTTCACAGGTACGGCGGCTGGCGATCGATGCTGAAATAGGCGCACTGGTGATGTTTCATCACGATCCTGACCGAACTGACGATGAACTCGATGAAATCCAGATTGAAAACGAGAAACATCTCAAGTCTAACCGCGCCCCGGCGCGCAGTATCGTCGCCGCTGAAGGCATGCAAATAAAACTTAGCAAACCGGTCATTGGCGGCGAAACAATATTCGAAATCAGTTAGCATTGTTTTTTGTCACTACAGAACTGAAGCACACATGAATATTCTTGTCGCTGGCGGTGCCGGCTATATCGGGTCGCACATGCTCAAACACCTTGCCGGTGACGGCCACCATGTCGTCACCTATGACGATCTCAGCAAGGGATATCGCGATGCTGTCAAATACGGTGAACTTGTCGAAGCCGACCTGGGTGATCCGCTGGCACTTGACGAAGTATTCAGACAACATCGCTTTGATGCAGTCATGCACTTTGCTGCTTTCATTGAAGTCGGCGAATCGGTATTACATCCCGATAAGTATTATCACAACAATGTGAGTAATACCCAGGCCCTGCTGGATGCCATGGTGGCACACAAGGTTCGACATTTTATATTTTCATCTACGGCCGCTATTTTCGGCGAGCCAAAATATACACCGATTGACGAGGCCCATCCTAAAGCCCCGATTAATCCTTACGGCCGCTCAAAGTTTATGGTCGAACAGATGTTAAGTGATTACGATCGTGCCTACGGTCTCAAGTCGACCTGTCTGCGCTATTTTAATGCCGCGGGGGCAGATCCGGACGGGGAGCTCGGCGAGCGCCACAATCCCGAAACACATCTGATCCCGTTGATTTTACAGGCAGCTTCCGGGCGTCGCGAAGACATCAAGGTATTTGGCCGCGACTATTCAACTGATGATGGAACTTGCGTACGCGATTATATTCACATCAATGATCTTTGCAGCGCACACGCACTTGCACTCAGCCGGATGCAACAAACCATCACCAGCGCGGCTTATAACCTGGGCAATGGCAAGGGCTTTTCAGTCCAGCAGGTCATCGACGTAACGCGCGAGGTCACCGGGGTGGATTTTAAAGTCACTGATGCGGAACGCCGTGCGGGCGACCCTGCAGTGCTGGTGGCCGACGCTTCACTGGCGAAACACGAGCTTGGCTGGAAGCCGCAACATGACTCACTGGAAACAATTATAAAAACCGCGTGGCAATGGGAAACTGACTTTCTTTGCAAATAGTAAACCGCGCTAACGCTGCAACAAGCCCGTCAGTAATATACGTGTTCGATAACAAGGAACCAGGCATACTTCTGCAATCGCGACTATGACACCGATTATCTCAATATCGAATCTGACAAAAACCTATGCCTCAGGCATGCAGGCACTGAAACGCGTTGACCTCGAGATTCATCGCGGAGAACTGTTTGCCCTGCTTGGCCCCAACGGTGCCGGTAAAACAACATTAATCGGCATTGTATGCGGTATTG
>Ga0316201_10002217_pt1 | contig 13707 bp, 13 predicted proteins | sample CS6wburrow_MG_FD_204516 | JGI IMG/M metagenome (GOLD analysis project Ga0316201, IMG submission 204516) | Coastal sediment microbial communities from Delaware Bay, Delaware, United States - CS-6 worm burrow | ecosystem: Environmental > Aquatic > Marine > Coastal > Sediment | place: USA... | reverse complement strand
CGGATTAAGGAAAATGACCTAACTGTTGTTGAAGGCATCGGTCCTCAAACAAAAGAACTTTTCGATAACCACGATATAATGAATCATCCAAAAAGCCGTTTCCATAGAAAAGGGCTTTTAAATGGAACAAAAATTTGTCGTCTTACTGATTGTCATTAGTTTCTTTCTGACTAATGTAGTTGCTTATCTGGATGAAGGCTTACGGGATTTCGATTACCTAAGGCATTTAGGGGATTGGATTACCCTAATTATTTATTCAATCGTGTTCTTGGTTATTCCCTTATTATTATTTTTTGGAGTCAGGAAAAATCACAAACACAGATTGGCTTTATCCCTTTTTGGGTTCGCACCAACAGTTATGTTGATCTTACTTCAATTGTCATAAAAAACAAAACCTTGCTTCAGTGCCGGATCTTTGTCGGGAGAAGCAAGGTTAGTTGTGTAATTGATTAATAGCAAGGCTAAAATCGCAATATTTGTTTAGTCGTGGATAAAAAATCCATGAGTAGCAAAAAAAAATGTATAATTGGTAAGCACATGCATTTTTTTGGGATGAATGGTAAATTACCTGACTATCAAATGATAAGAAAACCCTTGTTTCAAATCCAGATAATGGGTTTTAGAAACAAGGGTGCAATAGGTAATCGATTAATAGCAATGTAAATCTCTAGAAACATTGTTAATTAATGATTGTCCCCAAATTAATTCTAGGTTAAATCTTCTAACTATATTTTACCTTTCTTAGAATGCGTGTACTTTCTTTGTAATTGTTAAAAACATCTTCTCCTGATTGTTTAAGGCAAGGTTTGGCATCATTGAGTTTATCCATGGCATCTTCAAAACCATTCAGATAACAAAGGAGATAGGTTTCTGGAAGATTCTTTAGATCCATGAGTTCATTTTTGCGAAGTGTGATACCTTTTTTTATTTTATCGAGGATGGCATTATTCGTATTGTAGATATGATGAAGTACTTTCTTGTCGAATTGAGGGGGTTTAAATAACAATTTGGTATTTATGGCATAATTTGCATTATTCGCGAATTGAATGATGGTCTCTTCCAGCGGATAATACTTCGTGGAATTATGGAGGCCTAGATTCACGTACTCCACGATCTTGAATCGGTCTGCATCAAAAGAAATTGAGACCTCATCAAAAGTAGAGTAAAATAATCGAACCTGCTCATTGATCAACTCAATATCCACCCTAGAATAGAAAATTTCATCTTTAACACGTTTTTCCTGCCCTGCCCAACAAACGACAAAATACTCTTTAAAGACTTTGTATGTTGGATTGTAATCTTGTCGTTGATTCATGAAGTGCATTACACCATCAAGTGTATATTCAATATTGTTTTGTGCATGACTCTCGATGGCCTGGACAATCTCTGAATTAACGTCCTTTAACTCTATATCGAACACTTTTGGCATACTTATACTACCATCCCTAAAGAACACGGCCCCACCATAATATTTCCAGATGTTTTTTCGTAGTGATGTGATTTGGTCTATGGATCTTATAGTTACCAGTCCAACTACTTTGTCTTCCAATAAATGAGGGAAAGGGATATTCTCGTATTGTACAATTGGCGGATTTGTCAGATAGGCATTAATAAGGTTTTGAATCTTACTATCATCAAAAAAATCGACCCCGATGATATTATTATCTACATCTTCTACACCAATGACTATATAGGAGTTATTCTTTGGATTGCTGTTGGATAGTGCACAAATATGCTTAAGGAATTTTGCTTTTCCTTCTTTATGGGATATATCGATCTTTCTCTTTTTATCATAGAAACTGTTCTCATCGTTGTGAGCCAGAAGATTCTTGATCAATAAACGCTTGTTAATCACTTAAAACTTCTTATTAATGGTCACGCTATTTGCTTGAGCGGTTGGAAATACCAGTAAATCTGCAATATTTACGTGAGGAGGTCGTGTTACGGCAAAATAAATGATCTCCGCAATGTCTTCAGGTTGCAGGGCTTTATAGCCTTTATAAACACCATCCGCAATCGCATCGCCCTTAAAGCGAACCTGAGAAAATTCGGTTTCCACCATACCTGGATTAATGGCGCATACTTTTATACCGTAAGGGTTCAAATCTATTCGCATGCCCTTAGTAATGGCATCTACTGCATGCTTGCTAGCACAATATACATTACCCTTGGGATATACTTCCCTTCCAGCTGAAGAACCAATATTTATAATAAGGCCAGATTGACGTTCGGTCATTTGTGGGATGATGGCTTTGCTTACATACAACAAGCCTTTTACATTGATGTCCATCATGGCATCCCAATCATCCAGATCACCATCTTGAATAAAATCCAATCCATGAGCATTACCTGCATTGTTGATCAAGATATCAAGGGGTAAAAACGCATCTGGAAGCGAAGCGATGGCCTTGAAAGTGGCTTCTTTATCGCTTACGTCAAAGTTGAGGGTATGCACATCCGTTTGTTTTTCGAGTGCCGATTTTATGGTATCCAATCGTTCTTGCCGTCTTCCGCAGAGCACTAGCTTGATTCCATGTTTGGCAAATTCATGGGCAGTTGCTCGGCCTATGCCACTAGTTGCTCCTGTAATAAATGCTGTTCTTTTCATTTTTTGACCTGATTTAATGGTTTTTTAACCTGTAAAAACGTCCGAGACTTTTTACAGAACGTATATTTATACATAAAACCTCAAGATATGAAGACTTTGAATAATTTAAAATTAATTCTTACCACTTTCTTAATAGTCACTTTTATTGGTTGTGATAATGAATCTAGTATTTCTGAGCAAGGAACTGCTTCTATTTCTGTAAGATTACAGGATATGCCTGGTGACTTTGAGAATGTATTTGTTGAAATTGTTGATGTGATGGTAAAATATGACAGTGATGAAGGCGAAAATGGTTGGCAGAGCCTCGAAGCCATTAATACAGGAATATACGACCTTCTTGAATTAACAGGAGGCGTTGATGTGTTGTTAGTGGATGATTATGAAATTCCTTCTGGCGAATTGAAACAAGTAAGGCTCATACTCGGAGAGGAAAACTCTGTGGTTATCGATGGTGAAACGTTTCCATTAAGAACACCAAGTGCTCAGCAATCAGGACTAAAAATTCATGTTAATCAAACATTAGAACCTAATATAAACTACACATTTCTTCTAGATTTTGATGTTGATGAATCGATTGTAATGGCAGGGAATTCCGGAAATATTATTTTAAAACCAAGACTTAGGGCAAGTGTCGAGGCTTTATCTGGAATCATTATTGGAAGTATTGTACCAATAGAAGTACAAACCGAAATCACAGCTACTAATGGTACCGATACTATATCATCTTTTGCCAATGCAGATGGAAATTTCATGTTAGTTGGTCTTCCTGAAGGATCCTACACGATTACAATTACTCCAGATATCGACTCAGGTCTAGCTGAGCAGGTCATAGAGAATGTTGAGGTAACAGTCGGGAATAGCACAGATCTAGGAGAAATCATCTTGAATTAAGGCACACGATGTCCTTGACTGGCAACCAGGATCAAGAACCAATCTTCTAATTCCATATTGATTTTTGATGCCGCAACGGCATCAGATATTCTTTTAGGCTTAGTAGTGCCGATGACAGGATGAATCTTAGCTGGATGCTTCATCAACCATGCTAACAAAAGTTGGTCTTCTGTTGCATTGTATTTTTCAAGTAACTCACCTAGTTGTTTATGGATGCGTCTCGTTTGTTGAGTATCTTCTCTAAAAACCATTCCTAAAGGCGACCACGCCATTGGCAGAATATCTTTCATCATCATCGTGTCCAAGGTGCCATCATGCATAGCTGTATGCTCTGTCAAAGAAAACTCAATTTGATTGACGGCAATAGGAACTTTGTTGCCAATTAATTCCATCTGTGAAGGTGTGAAATTTGAAACTCCAAACTCTTTTATTTTTCCTTGGCGCGTCAGTATTAAAACAGCTTCCGCTATCTCATCCGACTGCATCAATGGACTTGGCCTATGTAATAGGATCAAATCTAGATAATCCGTTTTCAAGAGTTTTAAAGATTCTTCAACGGACCAAATGATATAGTCCTTTGAAAGATCGTAATGTTTTACGGCATGTTTTCTTTTATCACTTATATATTGAATGCCACATTTAGAAATAAGTTGGATATCCTCTCTATTTATCCCACTTTCAAGAAACGCCTTCCCGAAGTCTTCTTCTGTAGTGTAGCCTCCATAGATGTCTGCATGATCAAAGGTGGTGATCTCTTTGTCGAGGCAATGATGCATTAATGAGACCATATCTTTTCTAGATAGCTGCTTTCCCCAAGCTCCCCAATTCATGGTGCCTGCAATTAATCGAGAATATTTCACTTTTTTTTCAGTTTATAGCAGTTTTTCTGCAATTCACGTATAAAAATAGTCAAATCTTGAAGAATAGGGTATCATTGCTTTGTAATTAATAATTGCCCCATAAAATGAGATTTTTTAGAACCTATAAAACCATTATCTACAGTATTTTCCTTTTGTTCCTTATGAGTAGTTGCTCAAAAGAAGAAGTAACGGAGACTTTTGAAACTAGTTTGGTCAATGTGAAACTCAAAGGGACTCAAAGCCTGTTTAGCAAGGTGAATATTGAAGTTTTAGACATCCAATTTAGGGTGTTGGAGGATGAAACGGACCCAAATGCGTGGGTAAGTTTAAATACGATAAACAGAGGTGTTCATGACTTGACAAGTTTAACGCAGGAGCATGTAATGCCATTAGTGGACCACGAAGAAGTACCTTCTGGTTTCATTTATAGTATAAAAATAGTCTTGGGCGATAAAAACATGTTAATAAAAAATGGTGTGGAGCATGTCTTGGATATCTCGTCAGAGATTCAAAACGCTTCTGTAAATATTATCGAAAAACAATTGAATCCAAATATGCTTTATGAATTCACTGTAGAGTTCGATATAGATAAGTCTGTTTTATTTACTTCTGATGGTAATGCAAATCTCAACCCTAAAATAAACACCCTTATGAGACGTTTTCAGCTTTATTAAAAGCTGACAATTCAATATATCTTCGCCAGCTTAAAGGAAAAGAGCAGTACCGTAAGTACAGCTCTTTTTTTTTAACCAATTATTAACAGCACTAACCGAATTATTTTAACAATTTGCGTTGTTCAAAATTAGAGTTCATTTTAATGCCAGAAAATAATAAATGATGGAAGATACAAGTACAATTGATATTAAAGCAATTAACGAAAAAATTGAAAAGGAAAGTGCTTTTATTGAATTACTCACTTTAGAAATGAATAAAGTAATTGTAGGGCAAAGGCATATGGTAGAGCGCTTGCTTATTGGTCTGCTTGGACAAGGACATATATTGTTGGAAGGCGTTCCTGGATTGGCAAAAACCTTAGCGATCAACACACTAGCGCAAGCTGTGGATGGCAGTTTTAGCAGGATTCAATTTACACCAGACCTCTTACCGGCCGATGTTACAGGTACCTTGATCTATAATATGAAGCAGAATGACTTTACGATTAAAAAAGGACCGATCTTTGCCAATTTCGTTTTAGCGGATGAGATCAATAGAGCTCCTGCAAAAGTGCAATCGGCTTTACTGGAAGCCATGCAAGAAAAACAAGTGACCATAGGTGATGAAACTTTCATCCTTGACAAGCCTTTCTTGGTAATGGCAACTCAAAACCCAGTGGAGCAAGAAGGCACATATCCACTTCCAGAAGCGCAAGTCGACCGTTTTATGTTAAAGACCATTATAGATTATCCTAAAATGGATGAAGAACAAATGATCGTAAGGGCTAATTTAAAAGGCGCATTTGAAAAAGTGAACCCTGTTGTTTCCTTGAAGCAGATACTCGATGCTCAAGAAGCGGTTCGCGGTGTGTATATGGATGAAAAAATCGAGAAATACATTCTTGACATTGTCTTTGCCACGCGTTACCCTGAGAAATATAAACTTGCTGAACTGAAACCTTTAATTTCATTTGGAGCCTCACCGCGTGGTAGCATCAATATGGCAATCGCCGCAAAATGTTTTGCGTTCATTAAGAGAAGGGGGTATGTCATACCAGAAGATGTTCGAGCGGTGGTTCATGATGTACTTCGTCACAGGATAGGTATTACATACGAAGCCGAAGCCGAGAATGTGACCTCAGAAGACATCATCAATAAGATCGTTAACGAGATCGAAGTGCCATAGTGGGAATTCAATAGTTAGCAGAGAATTGATAATTGTCGACTGAAACAATGGATACTAAAGAATTACTAAAAAAAGTACGTAAGATCGAGATCAAGACACGTCGTTTGTCTGATCATATATTTGGAGGTGAATATCATTCAACTTTCAAGGGTCGTGGTATGACTTTTTCTGAAGTTCGTCAGTATCAATACGGGGATGACGTGCGAAATATCGATTGGAATGTAACAGCTCGTTATAGCGAACCTTTCATTAAAGTGTTTGAAGAGGAACGCGAATTGATCATGATGCTCATGGTGGATGTGTCGGGATCGGAGTTGTTCGGTACAAAAGAACAATTCAAGAATGAGATCGTCACAGAAATTGCTGCAACACTGGCATTTTCTGCCACACAGAATAATGACAAAATAGGCTTGATACTTTTCTCTGATGAGGTCGAATTATTTGTGCCTCCTAAAAAGGGACGTTCTCATGTTTTGCGTATAATTCGCGAACTAATTGAATTCCACCCTAAAAGCAAGAAAACCAATATTGCAGAAGCACTGAAGTTTCTCTCCAATGTCATGAAGAAAAAAGCCATTGTATTCTTGCTTTCTGACTTCATTGCTGATAATTATGAACGTACTTTGAAAATTGTGGCAAATAAACATGACGTTACGGGTATTCGCGTTTATGACAGGCGTGAAGAAGAAATACCCAATGTGGGAATAGTACAAATGGAAGATGAAGAAACAGGAGAATCCATTCTTGTGAACACCACTTCAAGAAAAGTACGAATGAATTATGGAAGATTCTACAGGGAAAAAGTAGAATTCTTCAAGGAAAGTTTCAATAAGTCCGGAGCTGGAACAATCGATTGTCGCACTGATGAAAGCTATGTTCGAAAGCTATTGGGATATTTTAAGAGAAGAGGATAAACGTATGAAGATCGGCGAATTAGGAGTTTCGAATTATAAGGATAAGCTGGCAAAGAATCTCTTTTTGTCTTTTGTCCTGGCTCTAATGACTTGGTTCTCATATGCACAAGTCTCATCATCTATCGATTCAACCTCCATAAAAATTGGTGAACGGATCATGTACAGTATCCTCGTTGAGGCAGATACTACCGATCTCGTGGTTTTTCCAGAAGGTCAGACCTTCTTACCTCTGGAGATGACGGAATCCTTTGAGACCGATACAACGATCAACAATGCTAAATTCAATCTTGTTAAGCGCTATGGATTGACACAATTTGATTCAGGAGTATATGTAATTCCAAAACAAAAAATCGTTATCGGGGGGAGGACATTCTTTACCGATTCGCTAAATGTCGAGGTAAATGACGTCGTCATTGACACGACTAAACAAGGGTTATATGACATTAAGCCATTGATTGAAGTCGATAAGTCTGCTGGAAATTGGTGGAAATATGTTTTGTATGCAATATTCTTTCTGGCAATGATCGCAGGGCTTCTATATTGGTTTATTTGGAGAAAAAAACCATTGACCCAAGAGGAAAAAATAGCAATGCTGTCTCCTTATGAGCGTGCTAAACTTTCATTGCAAAAACTGGATGATGCAAATTATCTAGAAAATGAAGAAATAAAAAATTATTACTCGGAACTTACAAGTATCATTAGGACATATCTTGACGCAAAAGTCTATGATCATGCATTGGAAAGTACGACTGACGAACTTATGGATCGCTTACGATTATTAAAAGATGGCAATAAGATCGATCTCAAGCCTGACGACATAAATAATATTGAGACTATCTTGAAGAGAGCTGATTTAGTGAAATTCGCAAAGTCTAGACCCGATATTGCCTTGGCAGAGATGGATCGGGAAACGATTGATATTGAGATCGATCAAGTAAAAGAGGCATTACCGGAACCGACAGAAGAAGAGAAATTACGTAATCAACGATATCGTGAAGAACAGGAGCGAAAAAAACGAAGGCGTAAGGTCATAATTACATCTTCTATAGTCGCATTCGTAGTTATAGGATCAATCATCGGATTAACTGCATATTATGGTTTCAACACCTTAAAAGATAATGTTTTTGGCCATCCAAGCAAGGAGTTGTTGGAAGGTGAATGGGTTAGAAGTGATTATGGGGCTCCTAGTGTCACCATTACGACACCTAAGGTCTTAAAACGTGTGGCTGTACAATTACCCCCTGAAGTACAGGAGCAATTTGAAATGACATCATTTGCCTATGGTAGTTTATTGGAGTTTTTCAGCATCACTGTTAACACATTCAATTATAAGCAAGATGTGAAAATCGACTTAGAAAACGCCGTTGAAAGCACCATAAGTGATTTTGAAAAACAAGGGGCACAAAATCTTGTGGTTCAAAATGATAAGTTTGCTACTCCAAATGGAGCTGAAGGACTAAAAACCTATGGTACAGGTGAATTCCCCATCGAAGGAACTGACAAGTTTATGCTAGCTAACTATACGATACTAGTATTCACTGCAGAAAATGTACTACAACAAGTGGTCCTAGTTCATAGAAATAATGACACCTATGCCAAGGAAATGTCTGATAGAATGATCAATTCAATAGAACTAAAAAAGGAAGATAAGAATAAAGAAGATAAAAGCTAATGTTCGATAATTTTGAATTTGTAAATCCTGGATTTTTCTGGTTGCTGCTAACGCTTCCATTGGCATTGCTATGGTATATGATCAAAAGAAAAAAGCAAACGGCAGAACTTAAGATATCTAGTTTAAAAGGATTCAAGGCAACGCCAGCATTTCTTCCTAAACTAAGACCTCTCTTGTTTTTATTGAGATTGTTGGCTTTGGCTTTGCTCATTGCAGCATTGGCTAGACCCAGAACTGTCGATGTTTCAACTAAAACCAAAACTACCCGCGGTATCGATATCGTAATGGCAATCGATGTCTCAGCCAGCATGTTGGCAAGGGATCTTCAACCAAATCGTCTAGAGGCATTGAAAAGTGTAGCTGCCGAATTTATAAAAGGAAGGCCTAATGATCGCATCGGATTGGTGGAATATGCTGGTGAAAGTTTCACGAAAACACCAATAACGAGTGATAAGAATATTGTACTAAGATCCTTGAAAGAAGTAAAATACAATACCATCATTGAAGGCGGTACGGCCATTGGCATGGGATTGGCAACTGCTGTCAATAGATTAAAGGATAGCAGGGCTGTGAGTAAGATCATAATTCTATTGACAGATGGCGTTAATAATTCTGGGCAGATAGACCCTAAAATTGCCAGTGATCTCGCCGTGGAGTTTGGTATTAAGACTTATACCATAGGACTTGGCACCAATGGTATGGCATTGTCTCCAATAGCGATAAAACCAAATGGAACCTTCCAGTATGGACGAGTTCAAGTGGAAATCGATGAAAAACTGTTACAAGAAATAGCCGATGCTACAGGTGGACGATACTTTAGGGCCACGAATAACAAGAAATTAGAGGAGATCTATAAAGAAATCGATAAACTTGAAAAAACAGATGTCGAAGAATTCAAGTTCACACAATACGAAGAGATGTTCCGACCTTTAGTTTGGTTGGCTGGCATTTTATTATTAATTGAAATGTTATTGCGTTTCACAATTTTTAGGAGTTTTATCTAATGTTTCAACTAGAAGAGAAAATATGGTTTTGGGCACTACTTATCATTCCTATGGTTGTGGTATTCTTTATACTATTGCAGATCTGGAAACGCCATATGCAAAACAAGTTTGCCAATAAGGGATTATTAAAGAGACTTAGCCCGAACAGGTCCATGTTTAAATCCATTTTAAAGTTAATTGTATGGTTACTGGCGATTTCTTCTTTGGTGATTGCCTTAGTAAATCCTAAAGTAGGAACCACATTAGAAACCGTTAAACGAGAAGGAGTGGATATCGTTTTTGCAGTTGATGTTTCAAGAAGTATGCTCGCTGAAGATATCGCTCCTAACCGATTGGAAAAATCAAAACAATTGGTAACTCAAATTGTCAATAATCTCGCAAGTGATCGTATAGGAATCATTGCGTACGCGGGAACGGCTTTCCCACAATTACCTATAACCACAGATTATGCTGCTGCGAAAATGTTCTTGCAGAACATGAATACTGAGATGTTGTCTTCGCAAGGAACAGCGATCAACGAAGCCATAGAGTTGGCCAAAACATATTATAATGATGAAGAGCAGACCAATCGGATCTTAATAATTATTTCCGATGGGGAGGATCATAGTGAAGAAGCGGCAAGAGTCGCGGAAGAGGCTAGTCAAGAAGGTATCAGGATTTTCACCATTGGTGTTGGCACTACAAAAGGAGGCCCAATACCTATTAAGAGAAATGGTATTGTCCTTAATTATAAAAAAGATAAACAAGGCGAGACCGTTATCACCAAACTGGATGAAGATACCATGAAGGTCATTGCCGATGAGGCTAACGGGACTTACATTAATGGTCAAAACACCAATGAAGTGGTTGAACAGATCAGTGAGATTCTTCTTAAAATGGACAAGAAAGAATTTGAAGCGAAGCAATTCGCAGATTTCAAGGATCAGTTCCAATGGTTCCTCGCATTTGCAATTTTCCTATTGCTATTGGACATTTTTTTACTTGAGAGGAAAACAGAGTGGTTAAAAAAATTGAATTTATTCAATGAAAACCTTTAACCACATTTTATAAGTTCTTTAACTATGGCAAAAACCAGCGTTTTATATATTGCAAGGCTGAATAATGAGTAAAATGAAAACAAGCATTATTATCATATCGGTATTGTGTTCTTTATTGGGGTTTTCCCAAGATAAGGATATGGCTTTGCAGGAATCCAATGATTTGGTATACGAAGGCAATGAACTCATTATGGAAAATGAATTTGTTTCTGCTGAAATGGAATACCGCAAGGCTATTTCAAAAAAACCAAACAATGCGGTAGCAAGTTATGATCTTGGGAACGCCTATTATGATAACGAGCGCTATAAAGAAGCCTTATTACGCCATACGGAAGCAGTTGAATTTGCACAAACCAAAGAACAAAAACATAGGGCATGGCACAACATTGGAAATACCTTCATGAAAGCTGAAAAATGTCAGGAAGCTGTTGAAGCTTTTAAGAATGCCCTGCGAAATGACCCTGCTGATGATGAAACTCGCTATAATTTCGGTTTAGCCAAGGAATGTGCCAAAAAACAGCAGCAAGAAGAGGAAGACAAGAAAGACGATGACGAAAAGAAAGATGAAGATAAGGATAAGGAAGAGAAAGATGGCGAAAACGAAAATGAAAAGGATAAAGGAGAACAGGAAGAGAAGGATGAGCAAAAAGATGATGATCAGCAAAATAAAGATGAAGGAGAAGATCAAAAGGATGATAATGGAAAACCAAAAGACGAAAAACAAGAACAAGATAAAGAAGGGAAGTCAGACGATCAAAAACAGCAGCCCCAACAGCAGCCTGGCAAGTTGTCTCCTCAGCAAATAAAGAACCTTCTTGAAGCGATGAACAACCAAGAACAAAAGGTCCAGGAAAAAATCAATGCCAAAAAAACCAAAGGGGTAAGAGTGCGAACAGATAAAGATTGGTAGTCTTTACAATGAAAAGAATCAAACACATATCATTATTATACCTTCTGCTGATTGGCGCTATGGCTTCAGCACAAGTGACTTTCGAGGCAAAGGTAAGTAAGAAGACCTTAGGGGTTAATGAGAGACTCCGTATTGATTTTGAAATGAACAAGGACGGCGATAATTTCGTGCCACCTAATTTTTCTGATTTCACGGTTGTAGGAGGTCCAAGCCAATCCATAAGTAATTCTTGGGTCAATGGTAAACGATCCTATTCGAAAATGTACAGTTATTTCCTGGCACCCAAGAAGAAAGGTGAATTCACCATTAAACAAGCTTCTGTGGAGATCGATGGTGAGACATACAAGACACTGCCTGTGACCATAAATGTAAAAACGGCAGTCGACAAGCCAAAAGATGGTAATGCTGGTTACAAAGCTGCGGAAAACATTCATTTGGTTGCTGAGGTTTCCGATAATACCCCATATTTAAATGAGCCAATAACTGTTGTCTACAAATTATATGTGGGTCCTAATACTGGTGTTGAGAATTGGAGAGAAACAGATACTCCCCGATACAATGATTTTTGGAGTCAGAACATCGATATCAAGGGTATCAAGATCATGAATGGTAAATATAATGGGGAGGATTACAGATACGTCATACTTAGAAAAGCAGTTCTCTATCCTCAAAAAACGGGTAAATTAGAAATCGAACCATTGGTTCTTGATGTGACCGTAGCTGTTCCTACCAATAGGCGCGATATCTTTGGTGGACGATTGATGTCGCAAATACATGTACCGGTTTCTGCTGGTCGAAGGGTTATTGATGTAAAGCCTCTCCCGGGAGATAAACCAGTTGATTTTACAGGCGCAGTCGGTAAATTTGATTTCAAGGTCACCACTTCGAAGAATCAACTGGATGCGTCAGAATCACTACAAGCAAAAGTTGAAGTTACTGGAACAGGCAATTTAAAACTATTCGAACTTCCTAAACTCAATTTACCAAGTTCATTAGAGGTTTATGAGCCAGAGCATAGTGAAAATATTAGGACAAACTTATCAGGTATGCGTGGAAAAATTTCTGATAGTTATACCGTAGTACCTCAATACCAAGGTAAGTACCCTATTCCTAGTATTTCGTTTTCCTACTTCGACCCAGAAACAGAGACTTTTAAGAGGGTGTCTTCAGAAGAAATAGTGATTGATGTACTCGACGGTCCGGTTAACAATGCCACAGCCGATAATAATTTGAGTTCCATTAGCGGCAAACAAAGAGTCGTTCTTTCAAATGAGCAGTTCGCATTTGTGAAGGCAAATTCGAATTTAACCATGATAGAATCTCCTAATTTCTTTAAGTCCAATGCGTTTTGGGCATCGCTAATATCACCATTATTACTAATTCCATTGGTCATTGTCTTCAAAAGAAAACGAGAAAAGCGATTATCTGATGTCGCTGGGAACAGAGTGCGTTTGGCTGATAAACTTGCACGGAAATATCTTGGAGAAGCTAAGCGATCAATGGGTAATAAGTCGGCATTCTACGAAGCATTGGAACGCGCATTGCATAACTACCTTAAAGCTAAATTGAACATTGAAACAAGTGATCTGAGCAAGGAAAAGATACAAGGCTTGTTAATTGAAAAACAAGTTAATATTGATACAATAGATGAGTTCATGAGTATACTGAAAAGTGCAGAATTAGCGAGATATACGCCCCTTTCCAATGTGGAAATGCAACAGGATTATGATAAAGCGGCTAAAACAATTTCATCAATCGATAAACAGATGAGATAAATAAATGAAGAAAGTATTATACATATTCATAATTCTCTTTAGTCTTGGAACATTTTCCCAGAACGAAAGTGTATTCCAAGAAGCGAATACATTATACAATGATGGCAAATATCAAGATGCCATTGATAAGTACGAATCCATCATAAAAAGTGGACAGCATTCTGCCGAATTATATTTCAATCTTGGCAATGCCAATT
>Ga0316201_10002216_pt1 | contig 13709 bp, 10 predicted proteins | sample CS6wburrow_MG_FD_204516 | JGI IMG/M metagenome (GOLD analysis project Ga0316201, IMG submission 204516) | Coastal sediment microbial communities from Delaware Bay, Delaware, United States - CS-6 worm burrow | ecosystem: Environmental > Aquatic > Marine > Coastal > Sediment | place: USA... | reverse complement strand
GCATTTTTTGTCTTGATCTGCACGCCGAATTGCCGTTTCAATTTCAATTTTTGATGATTCACCCTGAACCGCAACGGGATAGATCAAAACAGGCGTTTGCGGGCTGCGACGATTGAGTACATTCAATATATCCCGAATCGCCGCACCTGTCGGTGAAGTGATCACAGCAATGCGTTTCGGGTATTCGGGTAACTCTTTTTTGTGTTCTGCAGCGAATAGGCCGGCATCAGCCAGTTTTTGTTTGAGTGCTTCAAATTCCTTTTGTAATTGTCCAACACCTGCGTCTTCCATATGTTCGGCGATTAACTGATAATCACCCCTGGGTTCGTATAATCCGACACGACCGCGAACCAATATCTTCATACCGTTTTCAGGTTTTATTCTTAGCTTCATATTGCTGTTACGAAACATGGCACTACGAATTTGAGACTTGTTATCTTTGAGGGTGAAATAAAGATGGCCAGAAGAGGCGCGCACCAGATTGGAAATTTCACCCTCAACCCAGAGCAGAGTGAAACCCCGAACTAATAGTTGATTAACTTCAGCATTTAGTTCTGCAACTGTAAGGATTGTGCGATTTGAAGTAGGTGGAGTAAACATAGTTTGTGACGTTATTCTGTTGGTAGCAAATTTTCAATAAAAAAAAGCCGGGTATGTACCCGGCTTTTTTTATTGAAAATAGAGTTTATTATTTACAAACGTGGCCCAGCAGATGAGGCTAATGCTGCCTGCTTCTTAATTGCGTCTAACTGGCTAGCAATATTATTTGCAAGTTTAATCGCTTTTTCACTGTCGCCAGCTTTAGCAGCTTCTTCTGCTTTCTTGATTGTTTTACCCATATCTCTCCACTCAAATTTGAGAGAAGCGGCCTCTTTCTGTGCAGCTTTTGCTGCATTAATCGCATCCGTCGCAGCATCAGCAAAAACAGCCGTGCTAAATGACAGTGTAAGTGCTGCAAGTATTATTTTTAATCTCATTCTTCCTCCTAGTATGATGATTGTTATTTTCAAACCCAGCCAGTATGCGATTTTTTGCTGTTTGTATCAATAATTATATTTTCGTTTTATAAGCGATTTTAGACTGATACCAGTTTACCCATGCAAGGTCAATGTCTATAATGAAGGGTTAATTTAGCCTCTTCCTAAATCTTCTGGATGAGACAAGAACTAGCGGATTAATCTTATGAGAATTCTTGAAGAAGCACTAACGTTTGATGATGTTCTATTAGTGCCTGCACATTCAACGGTGTTACCCGCTGAAGTTGATTTGAGCACAAATCTTACAAAAAAAATAAAACTCAATATTCCAATGTTATCTGCAGCAATGGATACTGTTACCGAAGCTAAGCTCGCAATTGCCCTGGCTCAGGAAGGCGGCCTGGGTATCGTTCATAAGAATATGACGATTATTGAGCAGGCAAAAATCATATCAACAGTAAAACGATTTGAAAGTGGAATCATCAAAGAGCCGACTACGATAACGGCCGATGTTTCAGTCGGGGATGTGATGAAGCTCACTGCAAAACACAAGATTTCAGGCGTACCTGTAGTTGAAAATGGTGATGATCTGATTGGAATTGTTACCAGTCGCGATTTGCGTTTTGAAATAAATCTGGATCAGCCCGTATCTGCCATTATGACGCCTAAGGAAAAGCTGATTACTGTTTCTGAAGGAGCAAGCAAAGGTGAGATAAAGAAATTATTGCATACTCATCGAATTGAAAAAGTATTAGTTGTTAATGATGACTTTAAACTGCGCGGCCTGATTACAGTAAAAGATATTCAAAAATCTACTGATTTCCCAAGAGCCTGTAAAGATGAGTCCGGTAGCTTACGAGTAGGTGCTGCAGTAGGTACAGGCTATGGAACAGAAAACCGTGTAACAGCACTTGTTGAAGCAGGCGTCGATGTCATTATTGTGGATACTGCTCACGGGCATTCACAAGGGGTACTTGATCGGGTCAAATGGGTTAAAGATAACTTTCCTCAGGTTGAGGTCATCGGTGGTAATATCGCTACAGGCGAAGCTGCATTGGCGTTAGTTGAGGCTGGAGCTGATGCGGTCAAGGTCGGTATTGGTCCGGGCTCAATTTGTACTACACGAATGGTTGCAGGTGTTGGTGTACCGCAGATTACAGCGATCATGAATGTAGCAAAAGCACTAGAAGGATCAGGCATCCCGCTAATAGCAGATGGTGGTATCCGTTTTTCTGGCGATATTGCAAAATCATTAGCGGCAGGCGCACATTGTGTAATGCTCGGCGGGATGTTTGCAGGTACAGACGAAGCACCCGGTGATATCATAATTTACCAGGGTCGATCCTATAAGTCATACCGCGGTATGGGTTCATTGGGTGCAATGGCGGAAGGTTCGAGTGATCGCTACTTCCAGGAATCTGAAAACGCAGCGGATAAATTAGTCCCCGAAGGTATCGAAGGACAGGTTCCCTACAAAGGCCCACTGGCGCCGATCATTCACCAGTTAAATGGTGGAATTCGTTCAAGCATGGGCTATGTCGGTTGTAAAAACCTCGAAGAAATGCGTACCAAACCTGACTTTGTAAGAATTACGGGTGCAGGCATGAAAGAGTCACATGTGCATGATGTGACCATCACCAAAGAGGCCCCCAACTACCATTCATAATTATTCTGCTTACCCCTTTATTTGTTCCATTCTAGCGTTGCAAAATAATCACTTACATTTGTAAGCTCACATTTACCGTCTTGGACTGAAACAAAACAGGGGCATGCAGAATGATTCTGGAGAATATATATAAGCGAAAAATATCTTTAATTATTTAAGTAAAAGCCCATGACAAATAACATCCATTCTGACCGTATTCTTATTCTCGATTTCGGCGCTCAATATACCCAGTTAATTGCACGACGTGTGCGTGAGGTGGGCGTCTATTGTGAGATATATCCATGGGATGTTAGTGATCAGGATGTCATTGATTTTAATGCTAATGGGATAATTCTCTCGGGTGGGCCGGAATCAACAATCGGTGATAATGCACCCGCAGCACCACAAGCTGTATTCGAGCTGGGTATACCTGTATTGGGTATTTGTTACGGCATGCAAACCATGGCCGCTCAGTTGGGTGGCAAGGTCGAAAACGCTGATCATCATGAATACGGCTATGCCCAAGTTCGCGCTCGTGGACATACTGCTTTACTAAAAGATATCGAAGATCACGTAAGTAATGAAGGTTATGGCCTGCTGGATGTTTGGATGTCACACGGTGATCGCGTGGTTGAAATGCCAGAGTCTTTCAGGTTGATGGCAAGTACTGAAAATGCCCCAATTGCAGGAATGGCGGATGAAGGTAAACATTTTTACGGGATTCAATTTCATCCAGAAGTGACCCATACAAAGCAGGGCGGTCGAATTTTAGAGCGTTTTGTCAGCGAGATTTGCGGATGCGCAAATTTATGGACACCACAAAATATTATCGACGATAGCATTAAAAATGTTCGTGAGCAGGTTGGTGATGATGAGGTTATCCTCGGCCTGTCAGGTGGAGTTGACTCTTCGGTTGTTGCAGCGATGTTGCATAAGGCGATTGGCAAGCAGCTAACCTGTGTATTCGTTGATACGGGTTTATTGCGTTACAAAGAAGGCGACCAGGTAATGGCGATGTTTGCCGAACATATGGGCGTCAAGGTGATTCGTGTTGATGCTGAGGCACGTTACCTGAAAGCGCTCGAAGGTAAAACCGACCCTGAAGAAAAACGTAAAATTATTGGCAATTTATTTGTAGAAATTTTCGATGAAGAGTCTGCAAAACTGACTAATGCAAAATGGTTGGCGCAAGGAACGATTTACCCCGATGTGATCGAATCTGCGGGGAGTAAAACAGGCAAAGCTCATTTGATTAAGTCACACCATAATGTTGGTGGGCTGCCAGAAAATATGAAACTCGGCCTAGTCGAACCATTACGTGAATTATTTAAAGATGAAGTCCGAACCATTGGTATTGAGTTAGGTTTACCAGCTGAAATGGTACAGCGTCATCCTTTCCCGGGACCGGGGCTTGGGGTTCGCATTCTCGGTGAAGTTAAAAAAGAATATGCCGATATATTACGTTTAGCAGATAATATATTTATTCAAGAACTCTACAAACATGACCTTTACCATAAAACTTCACAGGCTTTTGCTGTATTTTTGCCGGTCAAATCTGTCGGTGTCACTGGAGATGGGCGTCGCTATGATTACGTCATCGCACTACGTGCAGTAGAGACAATTGATTTTATGACGGCACGCTGGGCACATTTGCCTTATGAGTTTTTAGGATTGGTCTCTAATAGAATTATCAATGAGATAGCCAATGTTTCAAGAGTTACTTATGATATTTCAGGCAAGCCGCCAGCTACTATAGAATGGGAATAATTTTTATTCCGCAGATCACTTCCACGACTCGCAATTTCTTCGTTGAGAAAATAGTCATTTACATTTGTAAGCTCCTATTTCCCCGCCTTGAACTTGCAAACTGTAAAAGCAGTCTGTGTAATAAAAAGCAGCTGATTATATGTAACCTGAAAAACACCTTAAAAGTAGGGGGTGTCATTTAGTATCATGAATCAGTCTGATATTGATCACAAATGGATGGAACACTCGCTAGAGCTTGCAGAACGCTCCAGGATGGAAGGTGAAGTTCCGGTTGGTGCATTGATAGTCAAGGACGATATATTAATCGCTGAAGGCTGGAATCAGCCGATAGATAAGCACGACGCTACAGCTCATGCCGAAGTGATGGCAATCCGGGCAGCAGGAAGAGAGCTGGAAAACTATCGGATGCCAGGCACTACCCTTTATGTCACTCTAGAACCCTGTACTATGTGTGCAGGTGCTATCATTCATGCACGAATTGCTCGGGTTGTTTTCGGTGCGACTGATCCGCGTACTGGCTCAGCAGGAAGTGTTATTGATATATTCACCAAGGATTATAATAATCATCGGGTTGCAGTTCTCGGTGGGGTAATGCAGGAAGAATGTGGTCAGATTTTAAAAACCTTTTTTAAAGAAAAAAGGAAATAGTGTCCAAGTGAAAAACCGCCTGAAAGTAGGGGGTGTCTTTTTTATAAATGAGTAAACGAAAATGCAAAAAGATGAATCAGTTAGTGTATTAGGTGAAGCACTGGATATGTGTAGCGATCATCCTGTCACAGGGTTTTACCGTGATAGCTATTGCAATACCTGCGATGAAGATGTTGGCTCACATACCGTCTGTGTTGAGGTAAATAAATTATTTCTCGATTATTCCAAAGCCAAAGGTAATGATTTATCGACACCCGCGCCACAATTCGGCTTTGAAGGTTTAAAGTCGGGTGATAGCTGGTGTTTGTGTGCTGCGCGTTGGCTAGAAGCATATAACGATGGCGCCGCACCAAGGGTTTATTTGAGCAGGACACATCAGCGTGCTTTGGAAATTATTCCTTTAGAAACCTTGAAGCAATATGCAACAGATTTAAATTAGAGATTACTTTTACAACAATACTTATCCAGAATGAACACATCAAAAAACAGCGACGTACAAGAAAATCCGAAGATTGTGGTTTGTGCACTTTATCATTTCGTTATTCTCGAAGACTTTGGAGAACTGCGTGAACCTTTGCATCAAGCAATGGATGAACATGGTGTCAAAGGTACCTTGCTTCTTGCAAAAGAAGGTATCAATGGGACCATTGCAGGCACACGGGAAGGAATTGATGCGGTGCTGGATTTCATTCGAAAAGATTCACGTCTGGAAAAAGTCGACACCAAAGAATCATATGACGATGAAATTCCATTCTATCGTACCCGGGTAAAGCTTAAGAAAGAAATCGTGACCATGGGAATTGAGTCAATCGATCCAAAAGAAATTGTTGGCACTTATGTGGATCCTAAGGACTGGAATGCATTGATCTCAGACCCTGATGTTTTATTAGTGGATACGCGCAATGATTACGAAGTGGCAATTGGTACGTTTAAAAATGCCATAAATCCTGATACGGAAGTGTTCAGGCAGTTCCCTCAATATGTTGCAGATAACCTTGATGCCAATAAGCATAAAAAAGTAGCGATGTTTTGCACCGGTGGCATCCGTTGTGAAAAATCTACAGCCTATTTGAAAACGCAGGGCTTTGAAGAGGTTTATCATTTACAAGGCGGGATTTTAAAGTACCTTGAAGAAGTACCCGCAGATGAATCGCTATGGGAAGGTGAGTGTTTTGTTTTTGATAATCGAGTCTCGGTAAATCATGCGCTTGAGAAAGGCTCTTACTACCAATGCCACGCCTGCCGCATGCCAATTACAGAAGATGATAAAATGCATCAACATTTTCTTCATGGTGTAAGTTGCCATCATTGTCATGACCTGACCAATGAAGTTCAAAAGCAGCGTTATCAGGAACGTCAAAAGCAGATAGAGCTCGCTGCACAGCGTGGCGAAGAACATGTCGGTGGTGATGTAGCTAAATTTGCAGAGAAACATCGCAAGCAGAAGATACGTTTGAAGCAGAAACAAAAAACAGCATAACTGATTTTAAAAAGACTGATTAAAAGCCATTAATTGGCTTTTAACTGTCGGTAAATATGTGTTCGTTCTTCTGCATTGGCGAGGAATACACGATTTTTTCCGGCTCTTTTTGCCCGGAATAAAGCTTTATCCGCTCTTTCTATCCACCTGTTAGATTTTTCCAGGTTTTGAACTTCAGCAACGCCAAATGATGCGGTAACGGTTGTTTTGGTGCTTAATTGCGCCGACTCTATTAGTTCCCTGATTTTCTCTGCCAGTTCTGCAGCTTTTAACAGGTTTGCTCCATTTGCAATGAGTGCAAACTCTTCACTACCATAGCGGTATAACTCATCAGTTTTTCGGATATATTTCTGAATTCTATCCGTTAGACGAACCAATATCTGATCACCTTCAATATGACCAAATTTATCATTGATCTGTTTGAAATCATCAATATCAAATAGAATGACCGAACTGGCATTGCCACCACTTCTCTTATGCCTGAAAAACAGATTTTGCAAAATGTCTAACCTATCATCCAGTGAACGTCTATTTAAAGCGCCTGTTAGTCCATCTCGGTCGGCGAGTGCTTTTAATCGATCATGTTGTTGCGCAGTTCTGAATGTAATTATATGGCTGAAAATTTGTGTAATTAAAAGGGTGGTTAATACGCTCGTTATTTCGATTGTGTTTTTTTCCATAAGTAATAGAGGAAAAATACCCAGTAAAACGGCAAGTGAGAGTAAGAATGCGGTTTTTAAAGAGTTCAGGAAATATACAGTAACAATCGCAGGGTATAACCAATAGAGCATTGATGATCCTAGGATGTAATTTATCGCTACCAAACCTGAAAGTACGATTGATGAAAGCGCAATCGCTGCTATTTTTGTCTCACGCGTTTTCCAGACATAGTATCCAATGAATGTTACGGCAACCATGCCACTTATTTCAAACAGAGCTACATAGGTTTGGCCCTGCATGAAACGATAAACCGAAAACGGAATCATTGTGGCGAGCGTAATTATAGATACGGCTATGATTAAGATTTCTTCTATCGTGCGATGTAAGATTACTTTAGGCATTTTTAATGAATTTATTATTAACTTTTATGGAATCTATGTAGATATATTATATTGAATTATCCTTAACCTATGCTTTATCTATAATTGTTATTTATTTTAATACGCGATACGGTTGAATACGCTTAATATCACACTCTTCAGTTCAACGTTAATATAATGAACGAGCATAATATAAAATGATATTAAAGCCCACATAAGACAACTGCAATGTAGTAATCGTTTTTAACCAATAATAATAACCCTTCGAAAAAGTGCATAAAAGGTGGAGGGTGTCTTTCAAGCTTAATACTTGCAATCTCTTTAAGATTTACGAAATTTGTTGAACTTAAAAATTACTAATTTGTCTATTGAAAAGCAGAGTAATGTGCATTATATAAATTATAATTTTAGAAATTCACAGTTCTGTAACACTTATTCATTAAAATTTGGTTTACAACATTAAATCAGGGGAGTCATTATGGCTACGCGTAAATACCATCTGCTATTGGGACTAATCTGCTTGGTTGTCAGTATTTTGCTACCGACAATGATTTACCATTATTTCATGGCTATCGAAGGTATGCATTTTTTCATATCGGATAGTTTTAGAACCACGCTCATTGAAGTAACTTTATTCGGCGTACTAATTGTATTGTTAATGAGTTGGTTAGCGTCAGTGTTTTTTGCTGCACGTGAACTAGGAGGTTATATGATGCAGCTGGGAAAGGTTGAATCTGAGCTCAGGCAAAAAATGCACGAATCATTTCATCAAGATTATCTGGATAGTCACTAACAAGAGTATTCTTGAAGTTCAACATTATGATGAGCCTTATCAGTAGATAAGGGTCATCATTGCAATCATAACCACTAAAAACAGGATTGTCATTACGCCACCTGCCTTCATAAAGTCAGGTACGCGATAACCACCAGGTCCCATGATTAATGCATTCACCTGATGTGTTGGAATCAGGAATGAATTCGAGGTAGCAATTGCAACTGTTAGTGCAAATACTGCTGGGTTCGCTCCAACACCAATAGCTATATTTACGGCTAATGGTACCAGTAGTACTGTAGCACCGACATTTGACATAACTAGTGTAAAGAAAGTTGCTAACACCGCTACTGACGCTTGAATAACCCAGATTGGCATATGCCCTACAACGGATAAAGTTTGTTCAGCAATCCATTTTGCAGTGCCACTTTGTTCTACTGCCATTCCTAGCGGAATCAGGCTTGCAAGCAAGAATACCGTCTTCCAGGATACAGCGCGGTAGGCTTCATCAATATTCAAAACGCCTGATAATATCATTCCAATAGCACCTGTAAGGAGTGCTATTGATAATCTTATATCTGTGAAAAGAACCATTCCTAGGGCAATTAAAAAGAATAATAGGGCAAATCCTACTTTTTTCGGTCGCTGTTCTTCTCTTGGATACTCTGTTGTGATAACAACAAAGTCGGGTGAGGACTCGAGCCGTGCCAGTGATTCCCATGTTGTATGTACTACAAGAGTATCACCAGAGTGGAAAGGCATATTACGGATGTCTTCATCTTCATGCATGGTTTCTCCATCACGATGAAGACCAACCATTGCGATGCCGTGGGTTTTACGCAACCATACATCTCGGGCACTCTTGCCGATCATGTGTGAACCTGGGGGAATAACGACTTCAGCGATACCTGCTTTGTTTGCAGATAAATCTTCGGAGAAGGTCCTGAGCCTATCACGCTTTTTAAGTTTGTATTTATCTACAAAATTATCCAAATCATCTCGTTCCGAGACAATACCCAAAACCATTCCGGCTTTCAATCCTGTGTCTCGATCCAGGGCACCCGGGCCAACACGGGTTTCCTGACCTTGAAGTTTTGTGGCGATTATGCGGATATCATAGGCATCTTCAATATCATCGAGTTTCATACCGATTAGCGTGCTGTTATCGGTTACGACAACTTCGAACATTTTGTAATTCACACCATAGACATCCTGAAAATAACTCATGGTGTCTTCACCACTGGTGTTGCTTTCATTTGTCTTGGTTGCCGGTAAAACGTAGCGTCCGAAAAAGACAAAATAAAGAATCCCGGTAAGCACCAGAGCAAGTCCAACAGGAGTCGTGGAAAATAGTGACCACAGTTCCATTTTCTGGCCTTCCGGCAGGTGAGTGTTCGACGTCTGAATAAGATCGTTAAGAAGGATCAATGGTGATGAGCCAACCATAGTCACAGTACCGCCAAGTATCGCACAAAAGCCCATAGGCATTAATAAACGCGACATCGGTAAATTTGCTCGAGATGATATCCGTGAAACAACAGGCAGGAATAGTGCAGCAGCACCAACGTTTTGCATGAATGACGAAATGATAGCGACCGTGCCAGAAATGATAGGAATTATGCGCTGTTCAGATGTGCCACCAATGTTCAGAATGAAACTGGAAACCTTACTCATTAACCCAGTCTTATCCAGACCAGCACCAATAATCATCACTGCAATGATAGACATTACTGCGTTGCTCGAAAAACCGTCAAACAAGTGCTTGGTATCGACCAATCCATGATCTAACCCCATAACGGGTGCGAGCAAGCTACTCAAGCCCAGCAACACCATGATACTTATGGCTGCAACATCGATATCAACGACTTCAAATACAAATAAATAGATGGTCAGGGTCAGGATGACTACCACCCAGGCAATAGTGATGGTCGGAGAGATTGATGCAAAATACAGCGCTAACAATGAAAAAACCACGAGTGAAAGTGTTTTCTTAAGAATAACCCTGGCTTTTCTTGCCGCTTTTCTGTCGGATTTTGAGTCTACTGATTCTGCATTTATATTGGTAGTCTGGTTCATAATCTAATTGGTAATTAAATAAGTTAAGTTTTGGGGTATTTATCCACGGTATCACACTCTCTGAAAACCTTTTTAGGACACGCTTTACAAGTTTCTTCATCCAGTTGCGTAAATACCCACTGAATTCCCCCTTTTTTAGTAGGGAAGAAATGGTAATCGCCGATGTGTCCAAAAGCATCACTTCTCAACAAATGCTTAAATACACCATCTTTGATGTGATAAAAATAAAGTCCGCCGCCGAGCTCTTCTATTCGTTTTGCTTCTTGCTCTAACATCTCAGAGCCTGCAATATCGACAAAGTTTACACCGCTCGCATCTACAAGAATAAAGCGATAGCCCTTTTTTGTTAATTTATGAATTTCCTTTTGAATCGCCGCTACAGAGCCAAAATAAATCGACATGTCAATCCGGATAATTTTTAGCTGAGGACATTCATCCAGATTCTTCGCATTAGCATCTTCTAGTGACCGACTAAGTGACTTTGGATTAGGTGCCAGTGAAATTATCTGAGGGTGTGATGTCCTATTCAGAAACAGCATTAACGAAAGTAGCACACCCATATAGATTGCAAATTCCAACTCAAGGAAAAGTGTTGCAAAAAAGGTAGTCAGTAAAATTGCAGTTTCAGATTTACTTAAACGTAGTATCGCTTTAATGTGTGGTATATCAACCAGGTTGTAGGCGACAAGCAGAATTGAAGCTCCCATTGAGGCGATCGGCAGGTATGCAGTTATTGGGGCGATCAACAATATAATGATTAATAAAAAAACCGAAGCAAAGATCGCTGAAAAGGGTGTCTTGGCGCCAGAGTCATAGTTGATGCCTGAACGGGTGAATGAACCGGAGCCCGCATAACTTGAGAAAAAACTACCAACAATATTGGACATACCTTGGCCAATAAACTCCTGGCTGCCATCAATTTGCTGTTTGCTTTTTGCTGCAACCGAACGCGCAATCGAAACCGCTTCAACCAGCCCCAGCATGGCAATTGCAAAGGCACCTGGAGCAAGTAATTTCAGAGTTTCAAATGAAAATTCAGGAGATGAAAGCGGAGGCAGGCTGCGAGGAATTGCACCAACCAGTTCAACACCATGTTTTTCACCATTAATCAAAAGACTAAATAAACCACCTACAACCATACCTATTAATAAATAAGGCATTTTTGGGAAAAACTTACGGATAAGTAACCCTGATATCATCGTAACTAGAGCAACTGAGAGTATGTAATAGTTAATATCAGTGATTTGCTCAAACATTTCCATCCATGTGTGCAGGAATGATTCACCACGTGGTATGTGAAAACCCAGTACATATTTAAGCTGGCTGGTAGCGATTAGAATTGCCGCGCCAGTAGTAAAGCCGATTACAACTGTATGTGAGACAAAATTTACCAGCGAACCAAGACGCATGAGTCCGAACAATAATTGAAATACACCCGCAAGAAATGTCAGGGTAAAAGCAAGAGCGATAAATTCGGCAGAACCAGGATCTGCGTAACCATTCAAGGCAGAAAAAACTACGATAGATATGGCTGCGGTAGGACCTGATATTAAATGCAGGGATGAGCCAAAAAGTGCAGCGATAACGGGAGTTATCATTGATGTATAGAGGCCATATTGCGGTGGTAAGCCAGCAATAGACGCATATGCGATGCCTTGAGGTAAAACGATTACGGCCCCTGTCAAGCCCGCAATGATATCAGAGCGTAAAGTGTTTCTGTTTATTGAAGGTAGCCATTCCAGAAAGGGAAGGAATATGTACCAAATGGAATTCACCTATATTTACTCTCTTTTGAATGAATATTAGTTTTTGCTAATGTAGGGTGTTGCAAGGCGCGTGATGATACTCCTTTATCCTTATTTTTCATAGGGGAAAAGTCAAAAAAACATTGTAATTTATAAAATGCATATAAAATTATTGTTTGATCCTGCTATCAGGAGCGTGTGTACAGTGATAACAGAAGAGGTTTGAAATAGTAATAAAAAAGACACCCCCCCACTTTCAGCCTGTTTTTATACGGCAGGTCGTAAATAGAGTACAATTAAGCTATAAAAAACAATAGGATACTTCTGATGAGAATAATGCTACCAGTGTTTATAGAAGCGGTAATACTCTGCTTTCTGGAAATATGATTTCAAACATTGAGCCTTTACCAACGATACTTTCAATGTTCAGTTTGGCATCATGACGTTGACAAATATGCAGCACTATAGCTAAACCAAGTCCCGTACCTCCAGTCTCCTGAGAGCGGCCTTTATCAACCCTATAAAAACGTTCGGTTAAATGCGGTAGATGCTCTTCTGCTATACCATTACCATTGTCGACTACTGTAAAAACAGCTTCACCAGATAGATTTTTTTTCCAGCTGATATCAATATTTGTGCCTGTGTCTGTATAACGAATGGCATTATGAATTAGATTGCTACAGGCACTAATTACCTCGGTTTGTATCCCACTTATATGCAATTCTTCATCAAGATTGCTGTAATCAATAACATGCTTCTCTTCATCCAGTTGTTTTTCATTTCTACAGATAATCTGGATTTCCTGCGCGAGTTTAATCCTTGTATTCTTATTTTCGTCTACTTCATTATTTTCTAGACGAGAAAGTGTCAGTAAGTCATTGATAATAATTTGCATTCTGTCAGATTGTTCGCTTGCAGCAAGAATCGCTGAACGGTACTGCTCAGGAATCTCAGTATCACCTTGCATCATTTCCAGATATCCGGCAATAACTGTGAGTGGAGTACGTAACTCATGTGAGGCATTTGAGATAAAGTTTTTACGCATTTGTACCAGTTGAACACGTTCACTTATATCGCGTGCAACTAGTAACTTCAGTTCGCTTTCAATGGGAATTATTTGCAAGGCAAGTGTAAGATTTTTATTATGTGGAGCGCTTATTTCTATTTCTTTGTGTTTGTTTTTTTTGAGGAGTTTATATAACTTTGGATCACGGATCAGGTTTTCAATACGCTGCCCACGATCCTTTTTGATATCCACGCGAAGTAGGGTGTATGCATGTTTATTCGCCCAGTCAATTTCATTTTCATGATTTAGAACAATGGTTGCATAAGGTAGGCTAGTGATAATTCCCTGCAGTCTTTTTAGCAAGGTGCCCATACGCTTTTTACGTATATCACTGGTTTTCTGTGTACGTTGGATATGGTAATTAATTCTCTCCCATATACCATTACTATCGGGAAGTGAAGATGCTTTACCTCCTTTTTCAAGCCAGTTATGCAGTTGTTGTAGTTTATATAACAACCAAAATATATAGACGACTAGTGCAATGATTAAACTT
>Ga0316201_10002215_pt1 | contig 13709 bp, 2 predicted proteins | sample CS6wburrow_MG_FD_204516 | JGI IMG/M metagenome (GOLD analysis project Ga0316201, IMG submission 204516) | Coastal sediment microbial communities from Delaware Bay, Delaware, United States - CS-6 worm burrow | ecosystem: Environmental > Aquatic > Marine > Coastal > Sediment | place: USA: Delaware... | reverse complement strand
CTGCGTGAACGGCCGTTGCCAACCGGCAACGTGACGCTCGAGCTTGACGGCGAACCGGTGGGAACCGATGTTATTCGTTACAAGCTCAAGCTGAGCGGGAGCGATGTGCCTCTGAAAGACGTTGTCGCCAGCGTCGTATTGCCGGAAGGACTGACACACGTGCCACAGTCATCGCTTGTCGGCGGCTCGCGCAAGAACGAACGGGAGCTGCGCGGCAACACGATTAGTTTCAGACTCGGCGACAAGCCTGAAAGCTGGAACGTGCAAATCCAGTTGGACGCTCGTCTGAGCGGTGACGCGGACGGTGAGCTGGTCGCCAGGGCGGTTGCTACATTTCGCATGATGACCGGTGAGACCGGCCACACGCCGCCCGCCACCAAACAATTTGACTACCGACCAGAGCTCAGCAAGACCAGGGCTATCAGTTTCGCGCCGCATTTTGCGACGCTCAGCGCCCGGCTTACAGAGAGAGATCGGCTCGAACTGGATACCCTGATTGCGGACTGGCAGGGCGGCGCCGATGCCCGACTGATCGCAACGGGACACACCGACGCTTATCGAATCGCGCCCGGACACCCAGTGTTCGCGGATAACTACGAACTGTCGCTGGCGCGCGCCAGGGCCGTGGCCGCGTATATAGGCAGCAAGCTGCAGATAGCAGACGACAGGCTACGGATCGACGGGCGCGGTCCCGATGAGCCGATCGCCAGCAACGACACGGCCGCCGGCCGCGCGAAGAATCGCCGCGTTGTGCTGCGGCTGGAGAGCCGGGTACTGGTCTCTGCCGCCGAACTGGATACTGCGAGTGCCGGCAGCAGCCGCGTTGAGGCGCGGACTACCGGAACTCATGCGATCGATGCGAACAAGCTGGAACTGCCCGAAGCCGGGCAAGCAGAAGCCGCCGTATTCAGCGAGCCGGGTTTCATCGAATCCCTGAAACCGGGAGTTCGGTGGCTGGCGCCGGTCGACGATTTCGGTCCGCCCATACCGAGCCTGAAAATCGCTATCCAGCACGAGCCCGGTATGAACGTCGAGCTTTCAGTGAATGGGGCCGCCGTCGACCCGCTGAATTTTGTTGGCACCGAACTTAATCGCGCCAAGACCGTGGCGATAAGCCGCTGGCGCGGCGTCGATCTTGAGGAAGGCAGCAACCGGCTGACCGCGGTTATCAGCGACGCTGAGGGCGGCCCGGTCGAGACGCTGGAAACCGGCGTCCACTATGGTGGCGGTCCGGTCAGGGCCGTACTTGACAAAAAAGCCTCGAGACTAATCGCCGATGGCCGGACCCCGCCGGTCGTTGCGCTGCGCTTGTTCGATCGTTATGGCCGGCCTGCGCGGCCGTCGACAACGGGCGCTTTCGCCGTAAACGCGCCGTATCGCTCGCTCTGGGAAGTCGAAGCGCTGAATGAGAATCAGCTCGTTGCAGTTGGAGATCGCGAACCGACCTATCGCGTGGGACAGAACGGCATTGCCTACCTGCCGCTGGAGCCGACAACAGTCACCGGTGAAGCCACCGTTCGACTGAAGTTCGGCAAGGATCGTACGCAGGAGCTGCGCGCCTGGATAGCGCCCGCACCGCGCGACTGGATCCTGGTTGGGTTCGCGGAAGGAACAATCGGTTACAACACGCTGAAAGACAACATGGTTACGGCAGCCGAGGCCGGCGCCGATGATGATGCCTACACCGATGGCCAGGTATCTTTCTTCGCCAAGGGCCAGGTTAAAGGCGAATACCTGATGACACTGGCGTACCGCAGCAACGTAAACGAGGCGGAAAGCGATCAGCAGCTGTTCGGCACCGTTGACCCGAATCGTTATTACACGCTGTATGGTGATACGACCGAGCAACGCTTCGAGGCGGCGTCGCGCCGCGGACTGTTCCTGAAGATCGAGCGCCGCGAGTTCTTCGCGTTGTTCGGCGACTACCAGGCCGGCCTCACTGTGACCGAACTGTCGCGCTACGAGCGCAGCCTTAACGGCCTCAAGTCGGAGTTTCGCGGCGATCACTTTGCCTACACGGCGTTCGCGAGCGACACGGACAAAGCCTTTGTTCGCGACGAAATCATCGGCGACGGAACGTCCGGACTGTACTACCTTTCGGTCAGCCCGCTGGTGATCAACAGCGACAAAATCGAACTGCAGACGCGCGACCGATTCAGGAGCGAAGTGATAATTGAAACGCGGCCGCTGGCGCGTTACCTGGATTACAGTATCGACTATGCAACCGGCGCGGTCCTCATGAAGCGCCCGGTACCGAGCCGCGACGCTAATTTCAATCCCATCTATATCGTTGCCAACTACGAGACTCCGCAGAGCACGGGTCAGAATCTCAGCGCCGGCGGCCGCGGTTCATGGAGGACCAGCGACGAACGTCTCGAGGTTGGCGCCTCCATAATTCACCAGGGCACTGAAGGCGACGCAGTAGATCTGCTGGGCGCCGACCTGCGCTTCAAGATTGACGACCAAACGGAAGTTCGTGCCGAGCTCGCCAGCACGGAATCCGACCTGGCTGGCCGAAACACCGGCATGCTGGCATCGCTGGATCACCAGAGCGAGAAAGCGGAACTGCGCGCCTCTTACCAGGAACTCGAGACCGGCTTCGGACTCGGCCAGCAGAATCGTTCGGAAACCGGCATGCGAAAGTACGGTGTCGATGGCCGCTACGTATGGACTGACCATCTCAGCCTGGTTGGGGCTGCATTCCGCCATGACAACCTTGTCGATGACGCGCGCCAGGACGTGCTCGAAACGAAATTCCTCTACCAGGACAGCAACCGCAATGCGGCCGTCGGCCTGATGTCGGCCCGCGACGATCGCAGCAGCGGCACAAGCAGTCGGTCCGACCGTGTCTTCATATCCGGAAGCATGGGCCTGGTCGGAAATGTCTTGAAACTGCGCGGTTCCGGTGAAACCTCGCTCGATGGCGATAGCGCCGCCGCCAACTACCCCGACCGCCTGCTGCTCGGCCTCGACTATCAGATGACGGATGCGGCGATGATGTTCGGCGAGATCGAGTCATTCAGTGGCGCCGGCAGGGAAGGTGTCATGACCCGCGTTGGCGTAAAGGCGCAGCCGTGGCAGCGCGCCCAGCTAAATTCGACCGTGCATCGCGAGGCGACGGAATTCGGCGCGCGCAATTTCGCGACGCTCGGTCTTACGCAGGGATGGCAGGTAAACGAAAAATGGTACCTCGACTTCGGACTCGATCAGTCACGCACGATTGGCGATGAGCCGCCGAGGGTGAATGCAGACGTGCCGCCCGCGTCGGGTAATGTCACGAGCGAGGATTTTCTCGCCACGTTTGTCGGCGCCCTGTACCGCACCGAGGCATGGACATTTACGTCTCGAACTGAATACCGCAACAGCGACACGGAAGAACGCATCAACGTGCTCGGCGGTATCTATCGCGAGCAAACCCAGGGCCACGGATTTTCTGCCAACTTGCTGTGGCAGGACAGCGAATTCGAGGCCGGCGGGTCTGCCACGCTCGCCAATCTGCGGCTTGGCTGGTCGTGGCGGCCGTCCGACAGCGAGTGGATCGTGTACGACCGCATCGACTTTATTTATCAAAACAATGTCAGCGCAGCCGGCGATCTCGAATCATGGAAGCTCATTAACAACCTGAACGCCAACTGGATGATCAATCTCGCGACCCAGCTGGAACTGCAGTACAGCGCCAAGTATGTGCGCAGTCTTATCGGCGGCGATGCTTATACCGGGTACACGGACGTATTTGGCGCGGGGCTGCGGCGCGATCTCAACAAACGCTGGGACGTCGGCGTGCACGGCGACGTGCGCCACTCCTGGAAATCCGGTGTATCGGACTTTGGCTGGGGCGTAGATGTCGGTGTTACGGTTTTAAAAAACTTATGGATAAGCGCAGGTTACAACTTTGCGGGTTTCAGGGACGATGATTTCGCGAGTTCGAACTACACGGCACAGGGTCCGTTTATCACCTTCCGGATCAAGGCGGACCAGAATACGTTCCGGGACCTCGCAAGCGGCGACAAGCGGCCATGGGGAGGCAAAGATGACTGAGCCTCGTCGACGTAGTTTGAATGCGGAGTTCGGGCTCAGTATGGCCCGAGAACGCCCACGAAATAGGGCTGTTGCGACCCCGTTAGCGCATTTGGTATGGCTTTTAGTTTTCCCTGTTGTGCTCGCTGTGGGCTTGTTGCCTCAGCCGGGACACGCTGCAATAGTCAGCAACCAGATTGCCGGCAACAATGACGATGCCGAACAGGTTGGTTCCACAGTGTCACGCAATGCCGACCCGCATGATATTGGCGATGACCGCTACACTGGTTATCGCTTTATTGACCACGCTATCCCGGCGGGCGCAACGATCATTAGCGCCACAATTCAATTCACCAGCGAAACCCCCAGTACCACGGGAGCAGCACGCGTGGAGATCTTTGGCCAAGCAGCGGACAACGCGCCTGAATTCTCAGACTCTGACGACGATATCAGCGACCGCCCAACCACGACCGCCTCGGTCGATTGGAATATCTTGAATTGGATAGCGGATGGTGACTCAGGCGCCGCGCAGGAAACTCCCGATCTCACCGCCATTGTCCAGGAAATCGTGGATCGGCCGGGCTGGGCGAGCGGCAATCCACTGGTCTTTGTGCTGGCGCCCAATAGTGGCGATACGGCCCGCCATGCCTACAGCCGTGATGGTTCAGCAGCGGATGCCGCCATATTGCAGGTCGAATATACGATCTGTCCCGGCGATGTAGTAACCACGACGACCGATGGGGTTCCGGGTTCATTGCGGGCTTGTATTCGCGCCGCAAACAGTAATCCGGGCGCGGACACGATCTCTGTTCCGGCCGGCACCTACCTCCTGACGCTAAGCGGAAATGATGACGACGCAACCGAAGGCGATCTCGATATCACCGAAGACCTGACGATCACGGGCGCGGGTGCCGGCAGCACGATTATCGACGGTAATACCACCATTGTAGCCGACCGGGTCTTCGATGTGCTCGCCGGCGTAACGGCCACGATCTCAGGCATGACAATTGAAAACGGCGAAGGCGGCAACGACGGCGGCGGTATTCGTAACCTGGGCAACCTTACACTCACGAACGTCACGGTGCGTGACAACGTTGGCAGCAATGGCGGCGGCATCTTCAGCGAAGGCGCGACTAGCGTGTTGACGTTGAATAGCACGACCGTAACCAATAACACGGGCAATAACGGCGGCGGCATCTATATCAAAGAGGCCGGTGCGGAACTGACGATGAACGGTGGGTCAATCACCAACCACACCAACGACGGCAACGGCGGCGGCATCGGCAACGAACGCGGCGATGTCACCCTGACCGGTGTGACAATCAGCAACAATACCGGCAAGCTCGGCGGTGGCGTATGGAACAAGGAAGTCGAGGCCACTCTCGACGTCACGAATTCAACATTTTCCCAGAATACGTCCAATGATGACGGTGGCGCGATTTATAATCATAAAGGCGCGGTCACGATCAATAACACGGATTTCGACGACAACACAGGCGGCCGCGACGGCGGCGCACTGTGGTTCGACGACTCTGCGGGCACCATGACAATCACAAATTCGACGTTTACCTCGAATCAGACGACCGCCGAAGACGGCGGTGCGATCTTTAGCAACAAAACCACGCTCACAATCGATACCTCGACCTTCGACGACAACACGGCCAATCGCGACGGCGGCGCACTGTATTCCACGGACGGTAACAGCAACGTAACGATCACGGATTCGACGTTCTCGTCGAATCAAGCGACCGTGCAAGACGGTGGCGGGATATTTTTCAATAACGGTACGCTGACCATCAATCGTGCCACGGTGAACGGCAATAGCGCGGGGCGCGACGGCGGCGGGCTGTGGACCAAGGACGCGACCACGACACTGACGAACGTAACCGTCAGCGGTAACTCGGCCCCGGGCGACGAAGGAGGCGGAATACGTGCTGAACAAGGCATCGTTCAGCTCAACAACGTGACCCTGGCGAATAACTCGGCCGGCACCGGCGGCGGAATTTTTGTCCACAACGATCCGGTCATCCTGTTCAACACCATCGTGGCGAACAGCCCATCCGGCGGCAACTGCAGCGGCTCGATTACATCGCTGGGTACTAACCTCGATAGCGCCAACACGTGCGCCCTGGGCGGCACCGGCGATCTGATTAACAGCGACCCGGATCTCGGCCCGCTGCAAAACAACGGCGGACCGACAGAGACGCACGCGCTCGGCAGTGTCAGCGCCGCCATCGACACCGGCAACAACACAGGCTGTCCGTCGACCGATCAGCGTGGCGTCGCACGGCCAATCGACGGAGATGGAGATGCAACCGCGACTTGTGATATCGGCGCGTATGAGGCACCGCTTGCCAACGCGGCTAACCTCGCCCTGACGATGAGCGACTCGATCGATCCGGTCAGTATCAGTAGTGCTTTCGCATATAGTCTTACCGCCACCAACAACGGTCCGGTCGACGCGACTAATGTCACCGTGATCGACACTCTGCCTGCCGACGTCGACTGGCAGTTCTCGACACCGAGCCAGGGCGGCTGCGTGCACAGCGGCGAGCCGCTCGGCGGCACCGTCACCTGCACACTTGGAACGATTGCGAGCGGCGCGAATGCGACGATCGATATCGGTGTCGTTGCGCCAAACTCTACCGGTGTGATCAACAACTCGGCCACGGTCTCGGCCGACGAGCCGGATCCCGACGCAAGCGACAACACCGCGGCCGAAGATACGACCGTCATCGATCCATCGGCGAACTTAAGCGTAACGCAAGCCGAGGATAACGACCCCGCCGGCATCAACTTGCCGTTCGTCTACACGGTCACCGTGACCAACCCGGGCCCCGCCGACGCGACGCTGGTCACGCTGGTCGATACGCTGGACGCAGCGGTGGCGTTCCAGACTGCAGTGCCGAGCCAGGGCAGTTGTGCCGAGGCCGGCGATATCGTCACGTGCGATCTCGGTGGGCTGGCCAATGGCAGTACCGCCACGGTCGACATTACGGTGACCGCGCCGGCCACACCACAGACCGTGACCAACACCGCCGTCGTGTCTGCTGCCGAACCCGATAGCGATCTCAGTGACAATACTTCGGTGGAGGACACGGACATCGTCGATCCGCCGCCGGCCGATCTTGAACTCACAAAAATCGACGTCCCGGACCCTGTGGTTGGCGGCACGCCGTTGACCTACACGCTCACGATCAACAATCTCGGGCTGGGGACGGCCACGCTGGTTCAGCTCACGGATACGCTCCCGGCGAGCGCCACTTTCGTATCAGCGACGCCGAGCCAGGGAAGTTGCAGCCAGACCGGTGGCCCGCCGGGCGGCACCGTCGACTGTGCTCTCGGCACGATTATCAGTGGTGCCGGCGCCATAGTGACCATCGTTGTAACCGCACCGGCGACGGCTGGGACGATCACCAATATCGCGAGCGTGTCCGCCGCTCAATCCGATCCGAACCTGGCTAATAACAGCGCCAGCGTCGACACGGCCGTCACGATCATCGGCGACGCCGATCTCTTGCTGAGCAAGTCCGACTCGCCCGACCCCGTGCTCGTGAACCAGGCGCTTTCCTACAGTCTGATCGTCAACAACCTGGGTCCGGATGACGCGACCGACGTCATTCTGGTCGACACACTGCCCGCCGCCGTGACGTTCCAATCGGCGATCAGCAGCCAGGGAAGTTGTAGCGAGGCCGGCGGGACCGTGACCTGCAACCTCGGCATGATCGACAATGCAGCCGACGCGACCGTCGACATAATCGTGACCGCGCCGCCCAGCGCGGGCTCGATTACCAACAACGCCGTTGTTTCGACCAGCGCGAGTGATTCGGATACCGCGAATGACAGCGTGAGTGAGACCACGACTGTGCAGAATCTGAATGTCAACCAACTCTGCTACCTCGTGGCTGATGCCGGCGGCGGTGGCGGTGGCAACGATTTGTTGACGCAGATCGATACCGCGGATTTCAATCCGCTGACCAACGAAACCAACATCGGAGTCGGCACCGGCACCAACTCGATCGAGGCGATCGCATGGAATTCTGCGACCGGTGTTTTGTACGGCGCCAACGGCGGCCAACTCGGGGTTCTGAGTACCACCACCGGCGTGTTCTCGCCGCTGCCGCAAATCTTCGGCACGGGCAGCGGCACCTTGGGTAACATCTCGTTCACCGATGTCGACGGCCTTACCTACGATGCCACGACAGGCGTTTTGTACGGCGTGGAGCGTCAATCCGGCACGGACGTGCTGATCCAAATTGACATGGCCACCGGTGCGCACGTGCCGAACGCCTTTGGTGCCGGCATCGACTACGTGCCGCTGCCGCCGATCGGGGGTAACAGCATCACCGACGACATTGCCATCGACCCGACCACGGGCGTCATGTATGCCGCAGTCAACAGCGGCGGTTCGACGGATCGGCTGATCACCATTGACAAGGCCACAGGTGCAACGACGGATGTGGCTCTGATCACAGTGCCCGACATCGAGGGACTCGGCACGGATCCAACGGGCCAGCTCTGGGGCACCAGCGGCACGCAGGGGATACTCTACGAACTCAACAAGGCCACCGGCGTCGGATCCAACGGCCGCCCAATCAATAATGGCACCGACTACGAATCGGTCGACTGCTACGCGTTCTCGCCGAGCGTGGTCGCCGACCTGAGCCTCAGCAAGGTTGTGGACAATGCCGCGCCGGCGGAAGGCGCGACCATTAACTATACCGTGACCGCTTCCAACGCGGGTCCGAGCGCTGCCGCCACCGTGGTCCAGGTAACGGATGCCTTGCCAGCGGGCGTGACTTTCGTCTCGGCTACCCCGACCCAGGGCACCTACGACAATGTGGCGGGCGACTGGTTCGTCGGCACAATCGCCGTAGGCAGCACTGCGACGCTGAATATCCAGGCGACCGTCGATGCGGGCACCACGGGCACGACCATCACCAACACGGCGAGTGTCGCGTTCCTGTCGCAGTACGATCCGAATGCCGGTAACGACGTTGCTACGGCGGACATTAATCCGATAAGTGCCAGCCTGCTGGTACTCAAGAGCTCAAGTGTGATTCGCAATCCGCTCGGCGCCACAACACCGGCTGCATTCGCGATCCCGGGCGCAGTCGTCCAGTACGAAATATCGATTAGCAATTCGGGCAACGGCGCCGCAAGCGAAGTCATCGTCACGGACACGCTGGATGAAAACCTGACTTTCCTGGCCGGCGATTTCGACGGCGGCGCGGCCGACATCCAGATTACTGTCGGCGCCGGGCCGCCCGTCTTCTGTGTCGCGGAAACGGGTGGCGACAGCAATGCCGACGGGTGCTTCCTGAATGCCGCGGGCGATGATTTGACCGTCACTATTCCGGTCAGCGCAACGTACCCGACGGGTCTCACCGTCGGTACGACTGCACCAGACAACGTTGCGGTCGTGCACTTCCGGGCCACGGTCAACTAGATATCCTGAATACCGAATCGTCTCAAATGTACATTTGAGCTAGACTGTCAAAGAAAACTTCTGCTGCCTTATCCCGGACTTGGAACACGGACCGTAGTCTGAGAATACGAAACGGCACAGGGACGTTCGGGGAAACCAGTGAATCTGACACGGCTCGCAATTTCGAACCCGGTCGCGGTAATTGCCGCGATCCTGCTGGTGTTACTGATGGGCACCCTTGCGATGTTGAGCCTGCCCATCCAGATGATTCCCGACGTGCAGCGACCTTTCATCCAGATCAGTACAGGCTGGCGCTCGGCGGCGCCCGAAGAGGTGGAGTCGGAGATCATCGAGCCACAGGAAGATGTTCTGCGCGGCGTGCCCGGTCTCGAAAAGATGGAGTCCTCCGCGACCCGCGGTAACGGCAATATCAACCTGATGTTTTCAGTTGACACCAACCTGCAGCGAGCGCTGATAGAAGTAATCAACCGCCTCAACCAGGTTCCGCGCTATCCGAACGACGTAACCGAACCGAGAATTTTCGCCGGCCAGGACAGCTTCGGCGAACAGATTGCGTGGTTCACGTTGACGCGGGTTCCCGGCAATGAACGACCCATGGCGAGCTACGAAGACTTCGTTCGGGAAGTCGTGCAGGCACGCATCGAGCGCGTGCCTGGCGTGTCGAATTCCAACGCGTACGGCGGCCGCGCCAACGAGGTCCGGATTACGTTCGACCCGTATCAGGCCGCGGCACTCGGCATCGATATTCCGACGCTTGCCGCTCAAACCGGTAATAACAACGATACGTCCGGCGGCTTCAGTGACGTTGGCCGGCGCAAGTACACGCTGCGCTATGCCGGCAAGTACGATTTGGACGAATTCGGCGAAATGGTGCTCGACTGGCGCGGCGGCAACCCAGTACGCCTGCGCGACATTGCGACGGTAGCCGTCACCATGCGCGATGAAGATGGCTTCATGATGGAGAGCGGCCATGAATCCATGGCATTCGACACGCAGGTCGAACAAGGTGTCAACGTCCTCGATGTCATGCGCGATCTCAAGGTCGCAATCAAAGAACTGGAAGAAGGCGCGCTTGCGAGGGCCGGCCTGCAGATTCGCCAGGTTTACGATGAGTCGACCTACATCGAAGACTCGATAGCAATGCTGCGCACCAACCTGCTGCTCGGTATTGGCCTGGCGATCAGCATACTCTGGTGGTTCATGCGGCGTTTCCGTGCGACCTTCCTGGTCGCACTTGCCATCCCGATATCGCTGTTTACGAGCTTCGTCGTCCTGCAGATTACGGGACGAACGCTGAACATGATTTCGCTCGCGGGCCTGGCATTTGCGACCGGCATGGTACTCGACGCCGCCATCGTCGTTCTCGAGAACATCGTTCGACTGAAGGAAAAAGGCGCCGGTTCCGAGGAAGCGGCAACCCGGGGCAGCCAGCAGGTCTGGCCGGCCTTGCTGGCGTCGACCGCGACGACCGTCATCATCTTTCTGCCTATCGTCTTTCTCAAGGACGTATCGGGACAGCTGTTTGCGGATCTGGCACTCGTTATCTCGGTGGCGGTGATCGCTTCCCTGACCATCGCCCTGTCCGTCATTCCGACGGCTGCCGCAAAGTGGCTCGAGGGGGTCCGGCTCGAGGATCCGCACACCAACTGGTGGGAGCAGACCACGGCGGCGATCATGCGCGTGACGGATCGCCGGCGCGTAAGGCTGGCGTTGATTGCCGGAATCTTCTTCGGAGCAACGACGCTTACCTGGCTCCTGCTGCCGGCGGCCGACTACCTGCCGGAAGGCAAGCAGGGCTGGGTGTTTGCGTTCATCGACCGCCCGCCAGGGCAGAGCGTGTCGACAGCCCGCGATGAATTCGCCGCCCCGGTTGTCGAGCGACTCAAACCCTATCTGGAGAAAGACGCCGAAATCCCGATCGAGAGCTACTTCCTGGGCGTGTTCGGCTCCTTCGCGTTCGCGGGCGCCAGCATGGTCGATGCGGACGACGCCGGCGCGTTCGTCAACAGGCTGAATTCCGGGATCCTTGCGGGTTTTCCGGACACGATGGCATTCGCCGATGAGTGGGGCATATTTGATCGGCTCGGCGGCGGCAGCTCCATCGAGCTGAATATACAGAGCCGCGACATGGACGCGATGCTGAGCGCTGCGCGCAAAGGAATGGAGCTCGTCGGCCAGCACCTGCCCGGTGCACAGGCGAGACCGATTCCGGGCGTTGACTTCGCCGAACCCGAGCTGCGTTTCATACCGGATGAACGGCGCATCACCGAGGCCGGCTGGACGCGGAGTGACATGTCAACGGTCATGCGTTCGCTCGGTGACGGCGTCTATGTCGGCGACTACTTCGACGGCGATCGTCGCATGGATATCGTGCTGCGCGCTCCGGAATGGACCAGTCCCGAGCAGCTTGCGGCCACGCCGCTGGCAACCCCGGCCGGTGGCATACAGTCGGTCGATCAGCTGCTTCGCATGCAGCGCACGGCCGGTCCAAACCAGGTACGCCGGGTCGACCGTCGTCGCGCGGTAACCCTCGCAATTACGCCCCCGGACGGCGTCTCCCTGGAAGAATCAATCGGCGTGCTGCGAACCAGTGTCGAACCGGCGCTGCTGAAGATGCTGCCCGAGGACGGCGAGATCAGCTACTACGGCAGCGCCGACGATCTCAAGATTGCCCTCGCCGGCATGTCGCGCAGTTTTACGCTGGCAATCGTTGTACTGTACCTCCTGATAAGCGGACTGTTTCGTTCGTTTGTCGACAGCCTGCTGGTGGTCGCAGCCCTGCCGCTTGCGACCGTAGGCGGTGTGTCTATGTTGCGACTAATGAACCTGCCAATGGACCTGTTGACGATGATCGGCTTCATTACTCTGCTGGGCCTGGTCGTGAATAATGCAATTCTGCTCGTGCACCAGACGCGCTCGGCCGAACGAGACGGCCTCGATCGTCGCAGCGCCGTTGAACAGGCGATACGTCGACGCCTGCGGCCTATATTGATGACCACCCTGACCAGTATATTTGGCATGCTGCCGCTGCTGCTGATCCCGGGCCCGGGCTCCGAGGTGTACCAGGGCCTGGCGGCCGTGATCGTGGGCGGCATGTCCGTCAGCGCCATGTTTACACTGATTCTCCTGCCAAGCCTGCTGCGACTCGGAGAAACCGCAGCGGTGCCGGGCAATATTCTGACACCTGCAAGGACAACTCCCTGATGCCGATCACCAAGCGCTTCGCTTTGTTTTCCTTGCTGGGCCTTTCGGTTTGTACAACGGCGCTCGCCCAGGGCATGCCCCCCGCGGTTGTGGTCGTTGCCGAAGCGCAGCTGCAGAAACTGGCGCCGTCTGTGGATGTGCCGGGGACCATCGTCAGTCGCTTCGACTCGCGACTTGCTTCCGAGCTGTCGGCAAAACTCGAGTGGATCGCCGAGGTGGGTACGGTCGTCAAGAAAGGCGACACGTTAGCGCGGCTCGAATCTTTGACCTTCGAGCTGCTCGAAATGGAAGCACAAAGTCGCGTCAGGCGTGAGGAAGCGCGCGTCGGCTTCCTGCAATCCGAGAAAGAACGTCTCGACAGGCTCGCGGAGAAGAACCTGTCGGCGAAAAGTCAGCTCGATCAAACGATCGCCGACCTCGCCATGGCCGAGAGCGATCATGCCATCGCGCGTGCGCAGCTCGGGCTGGCAAAAATTTCAGTACACGTGACGAAAATACGCGCGCCGTTCGACGGCATTGTTACTGAGCGGCTGCGCAGTATCGGTGAGCGCCTGAACGTCGCCGATGTGGTCATCCGTGTGGTCGATCCGAAATCGCTGGAAGTTACTGCCCGCGCGCCGCTCAATACCGTCAATTTCATTTCAGACGGTGCCGTTCTGCGGCTGCACAATGACTTTCGACAGGACCAGGCAACCGTCCGAACGATAGTGCCTTTCGGCAATCCGCAGTCGCACATGTTCGAAGTGAGGCTCGATGTCGACCCCAACATCTGGACCGTCGGTGAGAGTGTGCGTGTTTCGATGCCGACGTCAGCCGTCAAAGAGGTTCTGACTGTACCGCGCGATGCGTTGATTCTGCGGCGAGAGGGTGCATCCGTATTCAAGGTTAAACCCGACATGTCGGTCGAGCAGGTCAACGTAATCACGGGCCTCGGCGACGGGGAAAGCGTCGAAGTGATGGGCGATCTCAAGCCGGGCGAGCGCGTCATTATCCGTGGCGCGGAACGGCTGAGCCCCGGGATGCAGGTGAACATCCAGCA
>Ga0316201_10002214_pt1 | contig 13712 bp, 15 predicted proteins | sample CS6wburrow_MG_FD_204516 | JGI IMG/M metagenome (GOLD analysis project Ga0316201, IMG submission 204516) | Coastal sediment microbial communities from Delaware Bay, Delaware, United States - CS-6 worm burrow | ecosystem: Environmental > Aquatic > Marine > Coastal > Sediment | place: USA... | reverse complement strand
TTACGTGCTGCACCAGGCCGCGCTGGGCTCGGTGCCCAGATCAATAGAAGACCCGATCGCCACCAACCAGGCCAATATCGACGGTTTCTTGAATATGCTGGTTGCCGCTAGGGACGCAAAGGTGAAGCGGTTTGTTTACGCGGCATCTAGTTCCACCTACGGCGACCACCCCGACCTGCCCAAGGTGGAAGACAAGATTGGCAAGCCGCTTTCGCCCTATGCGGTGACCAAACTGGTGAATGAACTGTACGCGGATGTATTTGCGCGCACTTACTGCTTCAACACTATCGGGCTGCGGTATTTCAACGTGTTTGGCAAACGCCAGGACCCGAACGGGGCATATGCCGCGGTGATTCCTAAATGGATTGCGGCGATGATCAGGAACGAGCCGGTTTATATTAATGGTGATGGGGAGACTAGCAGGGATTTTTGTTATATCGATAATGCGGTGCAGGCGAATTTGCTGGCGGCTACGGCAGAGGATGAAGCAGCTACCAACCAGGTATACAACGTGGCGGTCGGCGACCGCACGAGCTTGAACGAGTTGTTTGAATATCTGCAGGAGCGCTTGCAAGGACACTTCGCTCACTTGAAAACATTCGAGCCCACCTACCGCGACTTCAGGGAAGGGGATGTGCGGCATTCGCAGGCCGATACCGGTAAGGCAAAACAACTGTTGGGTTATGGGCCAGAATACCGTGTTGCTGAAGGTCTGGATGAAGCGCTGACCTGGTACATGAACAGCGCCAAAGAGAGTTGAGGATATGACTAAACCAACAAACGTGAAGATTCACGAAAGCGCCGATGTTCAATCAAAAGCGATCGGCCAAGGAACAACGATCTGGCAATTTGTGGTCGTGCTTCCAGAAGCCAGGATCGGTGAAAATTGCAACATCAATGCCAATGTATTCATAGAGAATGATGTGGTCATTGGCGACCGCGTGACAGTAAAATCGGGCGTTCAGCTTTGGGATGGCATCACCCTCGAAGACGACGTGTTTGTGGGTCCCAATGCCACGTTCACCAACGACAAGTTTCCGCGGAGCAAGAACCACGACGTGGAATTCCTCGACACGCAAGTTGGGAAAGGAGCGTCCATCGGCGCAAATGCAACCATTCTTCCAGGGCTTTCCATAGGAGCAGGTGCAATGGTAGGTGCCGGCGCCGTTGTAACGCGTGATGTTCCCGCTCAAGCAATAGTTGCCGGTAACCCCGCCGTGATCCAAGGGTATGCGAATGTAGGAACACCAGTCGTGGTGCAAAGCACTTCAATGGCAAATGACGTTATGCCTGAGCCGACAGTTGAAGGCATCAGTCTGACCAAGTTGAAATTTGTCGAGGATTTACGTGGGGATCTTACGGTTACCGATATAGAGAAAGAGGTTCCATTTAGAGTCAAGCGAATATTCTGGGTTTATAACGTGCCCAGCGAGCGGGTCAGGGGCTCACATGTTCATCGTCAGTTACACGAGTTTCTGGTGTGCGTGAAGGGGTCTGTTTCTGTAGTCGCGGATGATGGCAAGCGCCGAGAGGAGTTTACTTTGAATGATCCATCATTTGGCCTGCATCTGCCGCCCCGCGTTTGGCGCACACTATATAAGTATTCATCCGACGCTGTTTTACTGGTACTGGCCTCCCATGAGTACGACCCAACCGATTACATTCGTGATTACGACGAGTTTTTGGCATCGGTACAGAAATGAAAACGAAAGTACCTTTCCTGGATTTAAAGGCGCCCTATCAAGAACTAAAGCAAGAGCTTGATGAGGCCTACCACCGCGTCATGAATTCCGGTTGGTACATCCTGGGTGAGGAAGTCACTGCTTTCGAGAAGGAGTTCGCGGCTTACTGCAATACCAGGCATTGCATCGGCGTATCAAATGGGCTGGACGCACTTCACTTGATACTTGAAGCATATGGCATTGGTAAGGGCGATGAAGTAATCGTGCCATCCAACACCTTTATTGCGACGTGGTTGGCTGTCTCCCAGGTGGGAGCAACGCCTGTGCCGGTCGAACCCGATATCCGCACCTACAATATTGATCCAAGCCTGATTCCATCCGCGATTACCGAAAAGACCAGAGCCATCATTCCTGTTCATCTTTATGGTCAACCGGCTGACATGGATCCAATCATGAAAATTGCTGCTGATCATGATCTTGTGGTTATCGAAGACGCCGCCCAGTCCCACGGTGCAACCTATAAAAACAAAAAAACAGGATCACTTGGACATGCGGCAGCTTTTAGCTTTTATCCAGGCAAAAACCTCGGTGCTATGGGTGATAGTGGGGCGGTAACTACGAACAATGATGAGATTGCAGAAAAGGTCAAGGTCTTGAGTAATTATGGATCGAAGGAAAAATACCATCATGAACTGCAGGGCTTCAATGCTAGATTAGATGAACTCCAAGCAGCGTTTCTGCGAGTCAAACTGTCAAGGCTGGACGATTGGAACAATCGTCGTGTGCTGATCGCAAATGTATACAAAGAAGGATTTGAGGGGGCACCTAATTTAACTTTGCCGCTGTTCCCTGATTTCGTAAGCCCAGTTTGGCATTTGTTTGTTATACGACATCCGAGGCGTGATGATTTGCAAGTTTTTATGGAAGAAAAAGGTATAGGTTCGTTAATTCATTATCCAATACCACCCTATGCGACTAAAGCATATGCCTCGGATAAAAAATGGACTGAAAGTCCGATATCCGATGAGTTAGCCAGTACGGTACTCAGTCTGCCCGTTGGTCCTCAACAAAGTGAAGATCAAGTAGCGACGGTTATCGCAACTTTGCGTGAAGGTCTAAAGGATTTAGCCTGACGGATATCTACAAAAAAATGATTGCTAAATTGTTGCGAAACTTAACGTGGCGTTGGAATGAGATTCGACCGTACATACTAAAGATTCGATTTCTTCTCTGGCGGTGGAAATTCGAAAAGCTTGTGAATCAAGTTCCTGATAGCGGTCCAATAAACTGATGCTTTCCAAATCTTTACGTAGCTTGTCCTGGAAATGGAAATCCCTGCAGCCCTATACCTTAAAACTGCGATTTATGCTGAATCGATGGCGCTTCGAAAAGAGTGGCAATCGCTGCGGCATGGGGTCCGGCGTCAGGATATTGGGGCGCTCCAAAATAATCCTTGGTGACAGGGTTACCTTGCGGCGAGGTGTAACGATTGGCGGGCATGGTGATCTAATCATCGGAAGTGGAACGACAATAAATGAGGCTGTGACGATAACTTGCACAAAAGCGGTTTCTGTTGGCTCCAACTGCATGCTTGCGCCTATGGTTTGTATCCTCGACGTGGATCACTCGATCTCACAACCCGAAATTCCAATCTCAGAACAGGGTTACCTTGTCGAGCCTGTTTCTATTGGAGATGACGTTTGGATTGGTACGCAAACCATAATCACTAAGGGCGTCTCCATAGGCGATGGTGCAGTGATTGGCGCCAATAGCGTCGTTACTCGCGATGTGCCCCCGATGGCCATTGCCGCAGGAAGCCCCGCCAAGATTATTCGAATGCGTAACGAATGAAATCTTTGGCGAAAGCGCTTGCATTTTTTTCCGGCGCACAATTCGTGACCATGCTGGTTCAGTTGGGTAAGGGAAAGCTTGGCGCCCTGATCCTCGGACCAGCCGGTGTTGGTGTGCTGAGCCAGTTGACATATATGTGGAATTTATTCCACACGATGACAGGGCTTGGATTCCAAAACGGACTTATCCGTCGGGTCGCTCAGTGCGAAAGCGATGGCGATTTCGATGGGCTGAGAGCGCAATTGAGCACAACCATAGGACTATTGACGTTGGTGTCCGTTGCCTTTGCGATCTTGGGCGCAGTGTTTTCCTCGCGTATATCAGATCTTCTGCTGAGCGACGGTGGTGATCATGCCACGCTCGTCGCCGTCATTTTGGTTAGCTTGCCACTCGCAATTAATGCCAGGATTTTCCGCGGCGTATTGAGCGGCTTAAAGAAAGTCAAACAAATCGTACGCGCGCAAATCGTAGCGGACGTATTGAGTTTTTTCGTTTTCCTTGTTCTCGTCTGGAAGTTAAATTTGACCGGCGCGGTTATTTCTTTTGTAGCACTGCAGACATTGAAACTCGGCTTCTATTTCACCCAGTTCAAAATTGCGGTTACGCCGTTCCAACCGGTTTTTCGACCCTCATACTTTTCAACGGCTGAAATCCATCACAATGCATCCTATGGAATTAGTGGTCTATTACTTGTATCTGTAGGGATCGTGACGACTCTGACGATTTCGCGCTGGATCATTGAGCAATACGGCCTCGCCGATAACGGGGTCTTTGCGGTTTCCTGGAAAGTCGTGACTGTGTACTTGGGTACACTTTATGCATCTGCTGGGAGCTACTATTTCCCGCTTCTGGCTTCAATACAAAACGACAAAGAATTGGCGACCCAAGTAAACGAAGCAGTGAAGCTATACATGTATCTAATTCCGCTTGCATCCGCTTTCCTGCTGCTGGGTGGGGAGTTCCTTTTCGTAGTGTTATTCAGCAGTGAATTTGGTTACGCAGCGATGCTGTTGTTTTTTCTTTTGCCCGGCGACCTTTTCCGAATTTGCGCTGAAACTACAGGCCTGTCACTGCTGGCCCGAAAGAGACTTGTCTCATATTCAGCTGTCTATCTCATATGGGCTGCTTGCTTCTTGTTGCTTGCTTGGAAACTGCTGCCCGAGTACGGACTGTTGGGCGTCGCGTTCGCCTACCTTTCGTCTCAGGTCCTCAATATGTGCATGGCGCTGATACTCGTAAGCAAAGAACTCTCGGTCAAGTTGACCTCTCGAACTATTTTGGCCTTTTTCAGGGGGCTGATTTTGCTGGCCTCCATTTCGCTGGTGAGTTGGTTTGCTCGAGACCATCTAAACGTCGTGTTTGCGGGTGTTTTCTTAATCGCATTGTGGTTGCTGGCGAGCTTCCGCGACGATTCCTTCAGGCAACTTGCCAAGTCGGGCTTTCAGAGGGTAAAACGAAATGGATGAACCGCTCGTTACCATAATCATCCCGTCGTTTAACCATGGGGAGTATCTGGAGGAGGCGATTCAAAGCGTTCTCAATCAAACCTATCAGAGCATCGAGTTGATCATAGTTGACGACGGATCGACCGATAACAGCCATGAAGTCGCTTCCAGGTATGCTGATCACCCGAAGGTGAAAGTCATACTCAACAACGAAAACCGTGGACAAAGCGCGGTTATCAACCAGGCACTTGAAATTGCAAACGGCGAGTTCGTGAGTTTTTTACCCTCGGACGATTGGTACCTTCCCGAAAAAACTGAATTGCAGGTTAAAAAGTTCGGAACGCTTGGCACCGAATATGGTGTGGTTTACGGAAAAGGGGCCAGGTATTTTTCTGAGAATGGTGTAACTCAAGTTATCAAGTTGCCCACCCATCGTGGAAACGTACTCAAAGAGATGCTAACCGTTGGAAACTTTGTGTATCCCATAACGCCAATGTTCAGACGAACATGTCTAGCATCAGAACTGTTTGATGAGCGATTTAAGGCGCTGGGGGAAGCAATCTATAACGTTCTCGCGATCGACCACAAGTTTGACTTCATAGATGCTGTTGTGGGTGTGATGCGAAATCATGGTTCAAACGTGGGTAAAGATCCGGATTTGCGCATATACCAGGATTCATTGACCTTCTGGGAGGAGTTTTTTGACCGCTCGGAATTGCCACGGAGTGTCAGGCGTTTTAAAGGCCGCCGCATAGGAAAAATACACAAGACTAAGGGATTGAGTCGCATTATTTATCACCGCGATTATCGGCAGGGGCGAAGGATTTTGTTTCGCGCCATTAAATCTAGCCCAAAATTCATATCTGATCCTAAAGTTTGGTTGGGGTTGAGTATTTCGTTGATGCCGCGCGGTTTCGCCAATCGCGTGCTCAATAGGCGCTATGGCTGAATGACAATCTTGCACAAGTGAGTAAGGCAAATTTTTTCATAGTTGGCGCGCCTAAATGTGGCACTACTGCTTGGTGGCATTACTTACAGCAGCATCCCCAAGTTTTCATGTGCGAGCCAAAGGAGCCGCATTACTTTTCAACCGATTTTCCAAACTTTCGCTGGTACCGTGACCTGGCATCATACGATAACCTTTTTTTGCAAGGCGCTGATGCTTTGATTCGTGGTGAGGCATCTATCATGTACTTGTATTCCGAGGAAGCTGCAAGGAATATCTATGAATATAATCCTGAAGCAAAGGTACTGATTTTTATTAGAAATCATGCTGACTTCCTAAGGTCCTATCATGCGCAGCAGTTAGTGAACCTGGATGAGGACTTGTTGTCCCTTGAGGATGCTTGGAGTGCAGATCAAAAAGGGCGTGGCGCTAATGAACTAGCGCGTTCTTGCCGTGAGCCGGCATTTTTGAAATATTCAGATGTTGCGAGGTTCGCGCCACAGATTCAACGCTATTTGGATGTATTCCCTAGTGAACAAGTAATGGTGCTAAGATTTGAATCTTGGACATCAGAGATAAGGGTAGCCTTTTCAAAGGTCGAAGAGTTTCTCGGTATCGAACACTTTGCCGCAACGAACTTCAGGCGGATAAATCCCTCACGAGATATTCGAAGCAAGATTGTCTCGCGGCTTTATCGCAACCCTCCAAAAATTGCCCTTGCAGGCTGGCGAGTTTTCCGAGAACTATTCAAGATCAGTCGCGGCTCACTTTCGTCCTTATTAAGAGGCATTAACGAGACGGAAAGCAAAGTACAGAAAATTCCGGACAATCTTCGACAGGAGATAGAATCTTACTTCGCCGCTGACCGCGAAGAGATTTCAAGGCTCATGGAACGATTAGCGTTTCGAGTTGACCGCGATGCCTAGGCTGGCGTCCATCGCAATCCGGGTTAAGTCGTGGTTCAGAAAGACGCTTGTACGATTGAGGTTCGATGGCATCACGTTTGGGAAACACGTATTCATCGATTCCGGTGTTCGTTTCAGTATTTCCGCTGGCGGCTCGGTGGTAATCAAAGACGATGTATACATTGGAAGGAACACATTGATTGTTGCCAAAAAAGGCAGCATAGAAATTGGGCAAAATGCCCACTTATCTCATGGTTTAACTTTAGTTTGCATAAGCGAAGTTTCAATTGGGAACGACTGCTTGGTTGGTGAGTATGTGACTATTCGCGATCAGAATCACGGAATGTCTGCGGAAACCTCCTTCAGATTGCAAGAAGCAAAAAGCAAGCCAATAAGAATAAGCAGGAATGTTTGGATCGGCGCGCACTCATCCGTTTTGATGGGAGCGGATATCGAAGAAGGTTGTATTGTCGGGGCTAATTCCGTAGTTCGTTCCAAATTGATCAGCTCAAGTTTATATGCGGGCGTACCGGTTAAGAGAATAAGATCTCTGGACAGTCGTGAATCAGATTCTCAAGGTCTGCTGCATGGATGAGAAGAACGTTGCGTGACGCTACGTCTTCTGGGCGAGTTTTTTTCAGCCCCGCAGTTTCGTCTATCCAAACGTACTTATAATCGTATTCTTCGCTTATTTTGCGGACATAGTTTTCTGATTCGTCGTTAAGAATTTCGATAATCAGATTGGGCTGTTGCTTCTCGAGTGTTTCGCGCATTCCTTTAAGCACACTGATCTCGGCACCTTCGACGTCGATTTTTATAAGGTCGATTTTAATGTTCGGTTGTTCGTCAATCAGGTGGTCGATAGTTGTCGTGACCACGGTTGATTTAGCGGACATCCCTATGGAAAAGTCGCCGACGAGCGAAGCGGAGTACTGGAAGTCATCACTTGAACCAAACAGTGTGCTGGTGCCAATACTGTCTGAAACAGCAGCCTGGAAAGGCAAAATACAAAAGTTGTTGATGCTAATGTTTTCCTGCAGCAATTTAAATGCCTCTGGTAGCGGTTCAAAGGCGACCACCATCCCTTGGGGGTTCGCGACGTAAGCTAGAAGGCTATAAATTCCCGAGTTTGCTCCGACGTCAATAATGCCGTCCGATTTTTTGCCAGGTAAAACCAGATTCTCAAGCTATGAGCTTCCCATTGGCCAAAAATTCCTTTCCAAAAAATTTCATTTTCCACACGGTGTCCTGAGTGCCGCAAAAGAAATGTATGATTTTCAATTGGTACAAGAAACTCACCTTCAAAATATAGGTGCTTCCAAAGACCTTCCGGCAACCCTGGAACATTACGGAGCATCCGAAAGACAGTTTGATGCCCTGGAAACGTGTGCAATATGCGTTTGACGTGATCTTTCATTGATGTTCAGGTTCTTATTCTGCAGACTCGTATATTACACATAAACGACACGCTTGCGCGGGGCGGTACAGAAACCAGTATCATTGAGCAGTTCCGCTGGTTAAGAAACAGAAATGTCGAAGTTTCTATTTGTGCTTTAAGCGAACCGGTCATTTTTCCAGACGACTTATTGGATTTGGATGGTTGCATTGCCAATCTGCATGTTCACCCTCGGAATGGTCTGATCCAATGCGCCTCGCGGTTACGAAAGCTTATAAACAACGCATCGCCGGATATCATTCACACGCACTCCTTTTTCGGCTTATTGGCGTGCAACGCGGCCTTTCCCATAAAAGCACGATTCAAGACGGTCACATCGCTGCACAACCTGGGTTACGACGCCTGGCCCGCGCGAACGCCGTACCAGAAAATCCGTAAGGCCTTGCACGGGTTCATGGCGCGTCGAAACGACAGGGTTACGGCGGTCAGCCAGGCTGTCGCGCGGCACTACGAAGAACACCTCTCGGTAAAGCCTGACGCGATAATCCCCGATGCCATTCCTCGGTTGGCCGCTGAATTGGCAGGCGGGCAAGACGCACAGAAAGCTGAGAACGCGCGTTTGCGCATCGCTCTCCCTGGGAGAATCACGCGGGAGAAAGGGCATTTTGTCGCGATCCAAGCACTTTCCCAGCTTGCCTCAACTGGACATGAGTTTGATATCGAAATCCTTGGCGGGGGCCCCCTGGCGGAACAACTCTCGGAGCAGGTTTCCGCGTCAGGTCTAGCTGAAAGGGTTGTCATCAGTGGAATGCTTTCCCACAAATCGTTCCTGCGCCGGTTAATGACTAAGGACATTTGCTTGGTGCCTTCCTTGCAAGAAGGGTTGGGAATTGTCGCACTGGAGGCAATGCAATTGGGCGTGCCGGTAATCGCGAGTGACGTTGGCGGGCTGTCCGAGACTATTCGGCATCGCGAAACAGGCCTGCTCGTGCTGCCAGGCAATGCTGATGCGCTAGCTGCGGCTTGTGCGGAGCTACTTCACGACCAGGGGTATCGGAAATCGCTTGCCGCGGCGGCCCGCGAACATGTGCAATTAAAATATGCCATGGAAGTCATCGGTCCGCGATGGATGGAAGTGTACGAATCACTTCTCACTGGGGTAATACACTGATTCCTGGAGGGTTAAGAAGAAATATACCTACGGGCACTTTTTAAGGTGAACCTTTTGGCTTGATGAGAGTTCTTGTTCTTACAAAATATCCGAATGAAGGTGCCAGTAGCAGGTACTGTGTGTTGCAATACCTTCCCTGGTTGCGGGCCAATGGATTCGAGTGTGATTCCTTCCCGCTATATTCAACCGCTCTATTTAGGTTGTCCTTGTCCCCTGGTAAGCGTTTGAGGAAGTTCCTGCTTTTTGCGGTAGCAATCATTCAGAGAGCTTGGGTTGTTCTAACAGCCGAGAGTTACGACCTGATATTAATGCACCGCGAAGCCCTGCCATTCGGACCTCCCATGCTCGAACGCCTCCTTAAGTGGAAAGGTATTCCAGTCGTGTTCACTTATGACGATGCTCTATTCCTTTTCAAGCCTAACCAGTCAAACAAACTGGCTAATTGGTTTAAGCGCCCCGATAAATACTTGGAAATTTTCTCTTTGGTTGATTGTGTCGTTGCGGCAAACCCCTGGCTGAAGGAAAAAGCGGGGGTATATTGCAAAGATTCAAGGTTCCTGGCTGCAGCAGAAGATTTGGGGCGATTCACTGCAAAGGCTAACTATCAGGGCGAATCTTCCGGGTCGGTCATTCTCGGTTGGATTGGCTCGCCGAGCACGGAAAAATACCTGCGGACAATTTCTGGCCCGCTTAGAAAATTGACCCGGAAGCATCCAGGTTTGAAGTTACGAATTGTCGGTGGATCGAAGGGTTTTCGGATGGATGGCGTATGCATCGAACAAGTTGAGTGGAGTCTCGAAAGTGAAGTGGGTTCATTACACTCGTTCGATATTGGGTTAATGCCATTGCCAAAGGAAGAATGGTCGAAGGGGAAGTCTGGTGGGAAGGCCAGGGCCTACATGGCCGTGGGACTACCAGCAGTTTGCAGCGAGATCGGATTTAACAACGAATTGATCAACCACGGTGAAACAGGGTTTCTAGTATCAAGTGAGACCGATTGGGTTTCATGTCTGGATGTTCTGATTTCCGACGTGCAATTGCGAAAGGAAATTGGCCAGTCTGCACGTCGTTACATTGAAGACAACCTCTCCACCGATACTATTGCGCCGAAATTGGCGAGGATTCTGACGGAAGTTTCCACGAGATCGCCTCAATGAACATCGTTTATGTGAGCTTCAACAGTATTAATGAGCCATTGGTTCAATCCCAGGTATTGTCATATCTGAGAGGTTTAACGATATTTGGCCATAAGTTCTATTTGCCGACCTTTGAGCCCGAAGAGGTCAGCCCCGAAAGAGCTCAAAAAATCAATAGTCTACTTAAAGAACATGCAATAAAGTGGGGGCACGTTGGGTATCCGAGCAGTAGATCACCTCTGAAGTTTCGTGAAGCGTTGAAAAACGCTGAGTCAAGAATCGGAAAACTGTTGACAAGTCAGAATATCGACCTAATTCATGCGCGGAGTTTCTTGCCAGCTATTGCGGCGCGCTGGGTGTCAAGAAAGCACAAAGTTCCTTTTCTGCTTGATGCCTGCGGTTTTTGGGCCGCGGAAAAAGCCTATAAAGGCAGGCTTCCGGTAAGATCCATAGGTTGCGAGTACTACACCTAGTCGAAAAGAGGCTTTGGCATTGTCGCACTGGAAGCCATGGCCCTTGGTGTGCCAGTCGTTGCCAGCGAAATTGGAGGACTATCAGAAATCGTCACGCACGAGTTAACCGGGTTGCTGGTTCCATCAGGTGACGCCATGGCATTGAGTGCTGCCTGTAAGCGACTCGTTGATGACCCTGATTTGAAAGACGCTATCGTCAGGGCTGCAAGGGAGATGGTATTTGAACGTTACAGCATCAATTCCATCGGAAAACAGTGGATGGAAATGTACCAGTCACTGATTGATCAACAATAAGAACCGCGTTGGGTTCAGTGAAAGTATTGTTCTTAACGAAATACCCGGCGAGCGGCGCTAGTAGCCGTTACCGCGTATACCAATACGTGGGCCAACTTGAAGAGCTTGGGGTCAAATGCAAAGCCCAGTCCTTTTATAGCGAGAAAGGATACAAAGCGGTATTTCTTGGCACAAGTCAGTTTCAAAAAGCATTGGCTGTTTTTTCAGCATACATCAGGCGGGTTGCTGTGGTACTTACTGCAAGAAAATTCGACATGGTATATATGCAAAGGGAGTTGTTGCCTTTTGGTCCGCTGATCCTTGAGCGCTGGTTAAAGTGGCGTGGCATGAAACTGGTTTTTGATTATGACGATGCCCTGTTTATTGGCAAGCCGAGTTCTGTCAGTTCTTTGGCTACCCGGTTACGCCGACCGGATAGAATTAAGAAGATTTTTGGACTGGTAGACGGAGTAGTTGCAGGTAATAACTACTTGAAAGAACAAGCCGCGCGATATTGCAGAAAAACCTATGTATTGGAAGTCGCAGAAGACCTGGCAAGAATTACCCAGCGTGCTGCGCATAAGGATACATCCGAAGTTACTCTGGGCTGGCTGGGTTCGCGCAGTACTGAAAAGTACCTTCACTTTCTCACGCCAGTCTTCCAAAAGTTTTTCAATAAGTTTCCTGATTCGAGGCTGCTTGTAGTGGGCGGTGGTTCATATGCACCTGATGGCATACCGGTTGTGCATGAGTCCTGGTCATATGAAAGGGAGGGAGACTTGCTCCACCAGTTTGACATTGGTCTTATGCCGCTTCCTTTAGAAGAATGGTCCCTGGGCAAGTGTGGCGGCAAGGCCCGAACCTACATGGCAGCAGGGGTACCTGCAGTATGTACCGGCATTGGTTATAACTGTGACCTTATTCATCATCACCAAACAGGTATGTTGGTGGAAAGTGATGAAGAATGGTTGGATGCACTAACTGAATTGGCATCAGATTCAAGCTTACGGCAGTCAATCGCTGATGCTGCGAGAAGTGATGTTGAAACCCGCTTCAATATATCGGTCATTACAGATCAATTGGCAAAGATCATCAGGGAGATTTCCGGTTAAGGTTTTGTACATCAGCTACAACGCGCTGGAAGAGCCTCTGGTGCAGTCACAGGTACTTCCCTATTTGCGGCAACTGGTGAGCGCAGATTTCTCTTTTCAATTGATTACGTTTGAGCGCAAAGGGCAAGGCCCGATGCAGGCGGTTGAAGCGCTTGAAAACGGCATTGAATGGAGCCCTGTAGGACAAACCGGCGGAATGATTGGGCGAATGAAAGCCTTGTTCTTTTGCTGGAAGCTTGCACGACGCGCCATAAACACAAAACAGACTGTGTTATTGCACGCCAGAAGTTACATCCCGGCTATGGTTGCAAACCTGGCTTGTCGTGGAAGCACCGTACCCTGGCTTTTCGATATGCGTGGATTCTGGGTCGATGAAAAGGTATTAAAAGGCAATTTAAGTTCTGGCTCAATCGCTCACCGAATTTTGAAGCGTATTGAGCGAAGACTACTCCGTAACTGTTCTGCAATCGTCTCATTAACGCGAAAGGCCTTGCCACGATTGAGAGAAATTAGCGGGCTACCTGAGTTGCCGGCGTACGCTGTGATCCCTACATGTGTGGATTTAGAGCATTTCACGCACTGGATTAAAGCCCCAGTCAGTGGTGATGAAATTACCTTTGGCTACGTTGGTAGTTTAGGCGCCGGATATTCCAACGACGATGTGACACAATTCTTAGTGCATGCATTGGCCGCGCTACCAAGATCGAGGGCGGTGATTCTCAGTCGTTCCAGTCCAGAAGTGCTTGGACCCATGCTACATAGGTTGTCCAGGTTTGGTTCGCGAGTTGAATGTATGAGTGCAACGTATGAAGAGATGCCACAAAAGTTGAGTGAGATGGATGTAGGGTTGTCATTTATTACGCCGCATGCTTCCAAGGATGCGAGTGCGCCAACCAAGATTGCTGAATATCTTGCTTGTGGTGTACTCGTAATCAGCAACAAGGGTATCGGCGATATTGATGAGATTCTTGAAGAAGGCAACGTCGGTTTTTCGATTAATTGCCCAGAGGAATTTGAAGAGGCTGTGTCGGCGGCGCTGGCCGCAGTCTCTGAAGAGTCGATTCGTGACCGTTGCCGGGCATATGCCGTAGAGCATTTCAGCGTATGCGAGGGTGCTCAAAGGTATGCTGACCTGTACCGGCAAATAATAGATCCAAAGTTGAAGCTGTGAAAAATCAGAAATTTCTAGCGGGATGCCTGTTTCTACAATGGCGCCGATAAGCCGAAACGAACTTGATGACAGTCAGTTTTTAACAAGACTGCTGCTTATTGCTTGGTTACTAAGGTTAGCCGTAGTTATTTTATTTAATTTAACGGGCGCA
>Ga0316201_10002212_pt1 | contig 13724 bp, 14 predicted proteins | sample CS6wburrow_MG_FD_204516 | JGI IMG/M metagenome (GOLD analysis project Ga0316201, IMG submission 204516) | Coastal sediment microbial communities from Delaware Bay, Delaware, United States - CS-6 worm burrow | ecosystem: Environmental > Aquatic > Marine > Coastal > Sediment | place: USA... | reverse complement strand
TTCGTCAATATCCTGACGGACAGGCGGATCTGGTTTAGAAACCTGTTAAAGAGAGGGAAGCATGCGTTTACCACTGCTGATCTGCTTGCTGTTGATCAACGGTATAGCTGCCTGGCCGCTGCTGGCCGGGCAACATGAGCCGCACGAGCGTATTCAGCAGGCAGCACGTCAGCATATCCTTGCGCAATTTAGCGGGACGGCGGAGGAGGATATGAGCATTGAACCGGCGGCACTGGACCGACGGCTGAAGCTGGCCCGGTGCGAACGCCCCCTGGAAACTTTTTCGCCTACATCCGCTAACCGCGGTGTCAGACAAACGGTCGGGGTACGCTGCAAAGGGAAAGCGAGCTGGTCCCTGTATGTCACTGTAAACATTGAAGTAAATAAAACCATCCTTGTAGCAAAACGCAGACTGGCGCGGAATAGAAGCCTATCGGCTGGAGATTTCATACTGGAAAAACGGATGGTTTCCGGACTGCACGGGGGTTATATCGAAGACCCGAAAAACGCCGTAGGAAGCGTACTCAAGCTGGCGCTGAAACGGGGGGCGGTTATCTCGCCCAGCAAACTCAGGCGCCCACCCGAGGTAAAACGCGGCAGCCAGGTAACTATTCTCGGCCGGGCCGGAGGGATAGAGGTACGAATGTCCGGTAAAGCGCTCTCGGACGGTGCCATGGGGCAGCGAATCAAGGTCCAAAGCAGCAGTTCAGGTCGTAAGGTCGAGGCCACTGTAATCGCTCGCGGAGCGGTGGAGGTAACGCTGTAAGGGTTCGCACAAAAATGTGAAGTTATTTTGAAGCGAGCCCGTAGGTCAGCGGATTTACTGTTAAAGTTTCAAGTCACTCAGTCGCTATTTTTAGCAGAGATTCCTCGATAAATGAAAGAAGGTGGCTAATGAGCGTTGAAATCAAAGGTTCACTCGGCAGAAGCATCCAGGGAGCGGGTGATAATCGGCAGGTGACTTCAGCGAAATCGGCAACAAGCAGCACTTCCCAGTCGTCCAAACCAGCGAGCGACGATACCGTCAGCCTGACCAGGTCCGCAACCCATCTACAGGAGTTGTCGAACAGGATCGCACAGCTTCCGGTGGCTGATGCCGCTATCGTTGCAGAGACCCAACGCGCGGTCGCGACCGGCAGTTTCCACTTTGAACCTGTGGCTGCCGCGGATAACCTGCTCACTCAGGAGAAAGAGCTCGCCACGCTGGAAGTGAACTCCTGATGCCGTTACATGTGACCAAAGAGGATGACGGGCGGCTTCTACAGATGCTTTCAGCGGAGTTGGAGAGCGCCCGGAATCTGCTGCAACTGCTGGAGCAGGAGCATCAGGTTCTGATAAAGGGAGAGGCGGAGGCGATCCGTTCGATCAGTGTACACAAGCAGACCCAGATCAAACTGCTCAGCGAGCAGTTGCTGGTACGTGACCGGTTCCTCACTGCCCACCAGTTGCCGGCCGGTAAAGAGGGCACGGATCTTTTTATTCAACAGGCACCCGCAGGCAGTGCAACCGCGAAGTGCTGGGGCCAGGTCCAGGAGTTGGCGACCCGGTTGAATGATCGTAACGAAATTAACGGCGGTATCGTCGCACTCGCCCAGCGACACGTTAGCCAGGCATTGAACATACTGACCTGTCACACCGAACAAAACAGCACCTATGGGCCCGCGGGACAACAGGCTGGTCGCGCTCCCCAGAGCCTGGCCAGGGCGTGACGGGGCTGCCCGGGCTCTGGAGACCAGATGTTTGATCTGCTCCGGCACATTTTCTCTGACAAAGCACCGGATAAACCGCAATCAACAAAACACCGGATCGAAGAGAGCGAACAGATCATCGCGCTGCTGATGCGCGCATCGACCCACCACGTTCTTTTCAGCGTCCGATTACCCGAACATGAAGAGACCTTCAGCACCGCACTGCTGGGCATCTACGACGAACACGAATTCATCATTCTGGACGAACTCACCCCGGAACAGGGGCATCAACGGCTCAAGAACGGCGTTGTAATGCAGCTTTCCGGTCGACTCGAAGGGGTGGATCTGAGCTTTGCAACCAGCTTGCTGGATATCCGTGAGAACAACGGCATCGCCTATTACAAAACACGCCTGCCCGAAGCACTCGAGCACCGCCAACAACGCAACGCCTATCGCATCCCTTCACGCGGCGCAGGCATCGCTTTTCACGGCCTGCGCGGAAAAGGCATACAGCAGATAGTAAAAGGTTATGTCAACGATCTCTCGCGCGATGGCGCTGGTATCATATTGACGGAGGGAGTAGAGCTGTATAAGGGTGAAATCCTGCCCACTTGTATCATCTCCGTTCCGGGAGAGGGTGAAATCGGCTTCTCCCTGGAGGTCTGTTTCTGCAGCAAAAACAGACACCAGCCGGTAACCCGCATTGGCGGCAGATTCAAAAATATCGACGCCGCCACCCTGAAGAAAATAAGGCGCTGCCTGAACAAAATGGAACGTGCACAGCGGCGTAGAGTCAGGGGCGGTTAACGGGTAAAAATCACAATGCGCGAAGCCGCTCGAGGTCTGCTGGACGATCCAGGTCCCACAGGAGTTCGAGTTCCCTCCATTGCCACCCCAGTTGCCGCAATCGGCGGCGGGTCTCATCCAGCACGCTGTCGCTGCCCCAGGCGATGCCTTGAAACAAGGCCGGACCGCTCTTATTCAAACCCAACAATACGTAACCACCATCTTCGGCCGGACCGATTACCGCATCGCAGCCACCCTTGAGCCAATCCAACGCCTGCAGCAAGTGCCCGGCCTGAAGCGCCGGACAGTCGCCGCCAATGAGCAGCAGCGGTTCGCCTGACGCCAGCTGACAGCTTGCAGCTTGCGCCATGCGCTCACCCAGATCGGCACCCACCTGAGTCTCCAGGCGAATACCCTGTTCGCGAGCCAGCTGTTGGAACTCCGGGTGCGCCGCATCAGGCGCACAGCAGCAGATCAGCGGCGCAATTTCCGCCGCCTTTATCCACTGGACGGTGGATCGCAGCAGCTGGCGATAGAGATCGGCGGCACCCTCGGCGCCCAGCACCGGGATCAGACGGGTTTTCACCTTGCCCGCCTCTGGTGCCTTGGCAAAAATCAGAATTTGCGCCCGGGGAAACTGCATTGATGATTAACTCTCCATACCAGGTCGCAGGAGATGCAGGATTCAGTCGGAAAGCGCACCACCGCAACTGCTGCCCCGCCCTGCTGTACAGCCGTAACAGTGCTCTCCGATTTTGATGCTGCGACCCCTCAGGTCGGCATCGAGAAGATCAGAAATGCGGGTTCTGTGATCATTTCCATTATCAATCGGCAGGTCCAGCATCTGGTTGAAATCGCAGTCGTAGACAAAACCCTGCCAGTCGACACTGACCAGAGTGCGGCACATCACCGTACCCAGGTTGTCCGGCCGATAGGAGTCCTTCAACAGCTGCATGTAGGATTCGAACTGGCCCTTCGAAAGCAGCGTACTTCCAAAGCGGGCAATCGGCATATTTGTGATGGTAAGCAGATTGTTGAATACGATGCCGTGGTCGCCCGACAAGCGCCGTTTGTAATCGATCTCGAGAGCTTCCTGCGCGGGCGGCAGATCGGCTCCCTGGGGGTTAAAAACCAGGCTTAGAATCAATCCGCTCCCTGTTCTGCCATAACCCAGCCGGTTGAGCCGCTTCAAACCGGCGATACTGGCATCGTAAACCCCCTTGCCACGCTGGTTGTCGACATTCTCCTTCAGATAGCAAGGAAGAGAAGCAACCACCTCGACACCCTGCCCTGCCAGAAAGCCGGCCAACTGCTCCTGTCCCAGCTCCTCCAATATCGTCAGGTTGCAGCGGTCTATCACGCGCACATCGAGCTTTCGCGCCTGCTCGACTAGATAAGCAAAATGAGGATTGAGCTCGGGGGCGCCACCGGTCAGATCCAACGCGGAGACTTTATGAACCGCCAGCAGTTCAAGTACCTGATCAATGGTCTCCCGGGTCATCAACTCAGTGCGGTTGGGACCGGCATTGACATGGCAATGCTTGCAGGTCTGGTTGCACAGGTACCCCAGATTCACCTGCAGCGTCTCCAGTCTGCTGCGGTTGATCGCGGGAAATGTCGTGGGCTGTAAAAGCGGCGCTGTATCGAGCATATGAATTAATTCGTCCTTCTGATATTTGGCAGTAATGGTATTCGCTGATCGGTTAAACGACAAGCTTGCCAGGCAAGCGCTTTAGAGTGCTAAAATAACCGGCATGGGGCCGTAGCTCAGCTGGGAGAGCGCTGCGTTCGCAATGCAGAGGTCGGGAGTTCGATCCTCCTCGGCTCCACCAACATTTTCAATATGCTACATTTTTTCGGGCAGGACGTATCCATGTGGTAAGTGCGCATTAAGCGTAAAAGACAAGTGCCGGCGTCTGTTTTGGTTCGAATGATTAAGACCGGCTTCAGATTAAAGTTATTTCATTATTGAGGATAGATCAGGCATATGAGCGGCAGCACGGCAGGAATCTATTCAGAAATTTTCACGCATCTGGCATCCAATAAGTCACTTTTCCCGGCTCTGCCGGAGACCACGATACAGCTTCGGCAGACACTTAATAATCCCAATTGCACTATAGCTTCGGCGGCGAAACTTCTAAATTCAGACCCCGGACTTTCCGCGTTCATTATGCGCATTGCCAACAGCGTTCGTTTTATGTCGCTGTTCCCACCCAAAGATCTTGAAAGTGCGCTGCGGCGTATTGGATTGTCAGCAACATCCGAACTGGCGACGACATTTGCCATCAAGGCGGCATTCACCACCTCTTCAGTTAAACTGAAAAAGTTATTTATCGACAGTTACCGGCAATCCACCAGGGTCGCCATAATCAGCTATTTTCTGGCTGCAAAAGTTTCCAAGCTCAATCCGAGTAAAGCGATGCTGGCCGGACTGTTGCAGGACATCGGGCTGCCTATTATTTTACGCCACCTCTCCGAACGGCCCGAGATCTTCGAAAATCCGAAACTCAGAACCGAAGCGATAGATAAACTGGCGCCCATGGTAGGTGTTCTGATTCTAAAAAACTGGGGATTCAGCAAAGAGCTGATTGAGACAGTACGCAGCCGAAAACAGTGGATGCGGGACCCGGGCAGGAAAGCGGACCTTGGCGATATACTGCTGATTGCGCGAGTCCACGCGCTAATTGGATCGGACGAATTCTATGACTGCCCTTCCATTCTTGATCTTCCTGCCTACCAGAAACTGCCGTTGGGTAAACTGACGCCCGAACGGAGCCTGGCCATACTGGAAGAGGCAAAAGAGGAGCTGGACGAGCTGAGTCTTTTGATGGGTTGACGCACCTCTTCAGAGGGCGCCCCTCTGAGCCTGCTCAACTGCTCTTTGCCGGCTTCATGCCGGTTTTTTTATCTGCAGCCTGCTCAGAGTACTCCCGGGCAAGCATATAACCCGCATTTAAAGAGCCTCTGTTTTCTAGATATTTATGAATATTTTTCGAATATCCCGCTTTTGAGTTGCTTTTTTGGCTATATATGGGTATTTATTTGGGTATGAGCTTGAACACGGAGAGTCTAAAGATCACCCGAGAAATCCTTTCGCTGATTGCCGGGCTGGATGAGTTCAAGGGCGCGTGGGGCGCGCGGGGCACTTTAGCCCCGGCGCGGCTGTCGGCTCTGCGCCGGGTCGCCACGATAGAGAGCATCGGCTCTTCCACCCGCATTGAGGGCAGCTGGCTCTCAGATCAGGAGGTCGCTCTACTCCTCAGCAACATCGAAATCAAAAAATTCGATACCCGCGATGAGCAGGAAGTGGCTGGATATGCTGCCGCAATGAAAAACGTCCTGGCACATTTTGATGCGATCGACCTCACGGAAAATCATATCAGTCAGTTGCACCGCGAACTCCTTATTCACAGCAGCAAGGATGAGCACCACCGCGGCAACTACAAAACGAACCCGAACAGTGTCAGCACCTTCGATGCGCAAGGCAAGGAGATCGGGGTTGAGTTCGAGACGGCCACCCCATTTGATACCCCGCGCCTCATGACCGAGCTGGTGATGTGGGTCCGTGTGGCGATGGAGGACAAACAACTCCACCCGCTTCTGATCATCGCCATCTTTACGGTCGTATTCCTGGCAATCCATCCTTATCAGAATGGCAACGGCAGACTCTCCCGCGTGCTGACAACTTTGCTGCTGTTACGCAGCGGTTACGCTTATGTGCCATACAGTTCACTGGAAAGCGTGATCGAACAGTCCAAAGAGGGCTATTACCTGGCGCTGCGCAATACCCAAAGCACCCTCCACACAGATGCTCCGGACTGGCAGCCATGGTCTATCTATTTCCTGCGGGTCCTGCAAAAACAGAAGCAGCGCCTGGAGGCGAAGATTCAGCGTGAGCAGATTCTGGTGGCGACGCTGCCTTGGCTTTCGATACAAATCCTTGAGCTGGTCAAAGAACATGGACGGCTGACGATCAGTCAGGCCGTCCGGGTCACAGGGGCCAACCGCAATACCGTAAAGAAGCACCTCCAATCACTCGTGGCGGCCCGGCAGTTAACCCAGTATGGCAAAGGCAAGGGCACCTGGTACGAGCGCATATGATTTGACTTCAGGGGACTTTGTGACGGATGCACCATTTACTCACCACATCTGATAGCGTAGATTTCTCCAGGCAGCCTGCGTATTTTGGATTGTAGAAGTATAAGCACGCCTGGCAAACGATCCCTCATACACCAATGGCTAAGTAATCTAACACCTGAGGGGTCAATGCGGTGAGCGAACCAGCAAAGCAGATGCGCGGTGTGTGGCTGACCGGTCATGGCGGTCCGGATAAGCTTGAGCTGCGATCGGATATTCCGGTTCCACAACCGGGTCCGCGTGAAGTACTAATCCGTGTGGCTGCCGCGGGTATCAACAATACGGATATTAATACCCGGATCGGCTGGTATTCGAAAAACGACGGTGCCGGCGAAGACGCGACTTGGGCGGGGATACCCTTGCTGTTTCCCCGTATTCAGGGCGCCGATGTCTGTGGGCGAATCGTTGAGACAGGAGAGACGACTGACGCTGGACGCATCGGTGAGCGCGTGCTGATCGAACCCTGTATCCGGGAGTTGGCCGGGCGCGAGCTCGAACGGCCCTGGTACCTTGGCTCGGAGTGTGACGGGGGATTTGCCGAATATGTCGTAGTGGCGTCAAGGCATGCTCACAAAATCGAAAGTACGCTGGATGATAGCGCACTGGCTTCGTTTCCCTGTTCTTACTCCACCGCGGAAAACATGCTGCGCCGGGCGCAAGTCGAATCAGGCCAGCTTGTCTTAATTACCGGGGCATCGGGCGGCGTCGGCTCGGCAGCCATTCAACTGGCGAGGATGCGTGGCGCGCGAGTTATCGCCGTAACCAGCCCGGCGAAGGCTGATCGACTCATTCAACTTGGTGTCGAGCGGACGCTCGCACGCGACGAAAATCCTGTCGACGCGCTGTCACCGGACAGTGTCGATGTGGTGATTGATCTCGTTGCGGGAGAGCGCTTTCCAGGGTTGCTGGAGGTGCTCCGACCCGGTGGCTGCTACGCGGTCTCAGGGGCAATTGGCGGGCCACTTGTTGAACTCGACGTTCGAACCCTGTATCTCAAGGACCTGAGCTTGCTTGGCTGCACGGTACTGGATCCCGAAGTTTTTCCCTCGCTGATCGGATATATCGAGCAAGGCCTCATCTCTCCCGTTGTCGCCAAGACTTTCCCGCTGGAGCGAATAGCTGAGGCACAGGCCGCATTCATCTCCAAGCAAAATGTCGGCAAACTCGTGCTGACACTCGATACGCCTTACTGATGCCTGTTCAGACCCCATGTGCTGCACCAGCGGGAACAGATCTATTTTATGGATTACCACCGACTCGACCTAAGGACCGTGAAAATAGGTAAGTATCCCATCTTGCTTGTCTTGTTGCCCGGCTCCATCGTAACGACAAGGGCTAGAAGCCTGTCGGACTTAGGTCTGATCTACTGCGGAAAAGCTGGATTTGGCCAGATTTTCCGATCCTTTTCGTTAAATAGCTATGGCTATACGCCTCAAACGATCGAAAAATATGACTTATTATGCCCTTTGGGTGCAAACCAGCTTCCCCTCGCAACGATCGCCTAAGTCCGACAGGCTCCTCGATAATTAGCACATGGAGAGCATCTGCATATTCATCGTCGAGGATGAACCCTCAATTGCACAGACCGTACAGTTTACGCTGGAGGCAGAGGGGTTCTCAGCGGAACATTTTTCTACCGGCACCAGTTGTCTTGCTGCGCTTGAAAGTGCCAGACCGTCGCTCATTTTGCTGGATGTCGGTCTTGCTGACGGCAGTGGTTTCGAGTTCTTCCGACGGATTCGCCAACTGACCGAAGCACCTGTTATCTACATGACCGCGCGTGATGCTGAGATAGACCGGGTCGTTGGGCTGGAAATGGGTGCTGATGACTACATCGTCAAACCCTTCAGTCTGCGGGAACTGGTGGCGCGCGTGCGGGCCGTACTGCGTCGTGTCGGCACTTCGGCAGCCAGGCTCACTGGCACGGCGGAGGTATTCCAATTGGATGCCGTGCGCATGCAGATCCACTATCATGCGCAACTGCTGGAACTTACGCTGCATGAATATCGATTACTTGAGACCCTGCTCAGTCATCCGGAACGGGTGTTTACGCGCGGTCAGTTACTGGAGCGCGGCTGGGATGATCCCAACCACCGGCTGGAGCGCACCATAGACAGCCACATAAAAAGCCTGCGTAACAAGTTGCGCGAGATCAATCCCGATGCAGACCCAATCCGCACCCATCGTGGCGTTGGATACTCTCTGATAGCGGGATCGTGAGCATCCGCACCCGTATTTTCTTTGTCTTTGCAATGGCGGTAATTGCCGGGTTTGCATCGCTTGCCTACTGGATCAGCAGCGATGTTGCAGACCGCTACAGTGAATCCTTTGAAGAGATTATGGTTGATACGGCCAACCTGCTTGCAGAGATCATCACAACCGACATGAACAGCGGCGATGCGCCTTTACAAAAGCTGGATGAAGCATTCAAACGGCTGCAGCTGCGCCGTTTTTCGGCACAGATCTATGAGCTGGAAAAAACCAGTGTCGATATCCAGGTTTATGTTACCGATGACAAGGGCATAGTGGTATTCGATAGCGACAAAGGAAAAGCTGTGGGGGAGGATTATTCAGAGTGGCGTGATGTGCACCGCACGCTGCTCGGTGAGTATGGCGCCCGCGCTACGCATGTGCCCGATGCGATATCGCCAGGAGACCCTGCGGAGAAACTGACTATTGCTTATGTTGCTGCGCCGATCTATCAACAAGAGAAGATTGCCGGTGTTGTGTCAGTGGCTAAACCCAAAAGCAACATCGACCGGTTTGTTGCAAACGCAAAATCCAACCTGATGCTTGCGGTGCTGATTTCGGTAATCCTCGTGCTGTTGCTCGGACTGATGCTGTATATCTGGGTCAGTCGGCCAATGCAGACCCTGGTCGATTACGCCAACAGTATCAGCCGCGGAGAACGCATGCAGTTGCCGCAGCTTGGAGACAACGAGATCGGTAAGGTCGGTGAAGCCATAGACAGCATGCGGCAGGCACTGGAGGGCAAGCAGTATGTTGAGCGTTACGTGCAGTCATTGACGCATGAGATCAAGAGTCCGTTAACTGGCATCCATGCTGCGGCTGAACTACTGAACCGGGATCTGCCGGACGAAAAGCGCGCACAGTTTATCCAAACCATACTGACGGAAACGGAACGCCTGAATGTGTTTGCCAGCCGGTTACTGCAACTGGCAGCTGTGGAGAAGCGTAGGGATATCGAGAAACGCGAGTCGTTTTCAGTTGAAGTGCTGTTAAAAGATATCATTGAAGCACATGCACCTGAATGTGAATCGCGCCATCTGGTCGTCACACTCAACCAGGCTGCCAGCCAGGTGATTCATGGCGACCCTTTCCTGATACGCCAGGCAATTGACAATCTGTATCGCAATGCAATGGAGTTCTCGCCGGTTGGCGGAAAAATCACGCTTGATCTCCACCCGCAGGATAACCATGCCTTCATCGACATCACCGACCAAGGCCCCGGCGTCCCTGATTATGTCGGTGAGCGGGTATTCGAGCGCTTCTTTTCCCTGCCACGACCAGACACCGGGCAGAAAAGCACCGGGCTTGGGCTGAATTTTGCCCGTGAGGTCGCCGAACTCCATAACGGTAAGCTGGTGCTGGAAAACCGAAATCCGGGGATCCTTGCCCGCCTGATTTTGCCGGCCGGCAAGCGCTGACTGAGCCGCAGGACCGCAATCTCTGTTCCACACAATCTTCACATAATCTCCATCCCTGCTCCGCAGTAACCACAGAGAGCTGCCGCATACTCAATCCGTCATTAAACTCGACGGAGAGAACAATGTGCATTCCCATTAATAAAACCTCCCAATTTCTTGTTGCGCTGATTGCAGTGTCATTTTTCGTTTACGGGCAGCGGGTTGGCGCCACTACCACTGAGGGAGATCCGCCCGTGCTGTTGTCACCCTACTTTTTTATTGCCGGGGGGGACTCCGGCGTTGACCGGTTGCCGTTGAAGAGAACCAGTGCCGATGTCAGGCTCAACGGTTTTATTGCCAGTGTGCAGTTGTCACAGCGGTATCGAAATGAAGGTAATCAGCCAATAAACGCCACCTATATCTTCCCTGGGTCAACCCGCGCAGCAGTCAATGGTATGACAATGACGATTGGCGAGCGCAGGATTGTGGCAAAAATCAAGGAGAAAGAAGCGGCTAAACAGGCGTTCAATGCCGCGAAAAAATCCGGCAAGTCGGCATCCCTGCTGTCACAGAAAAGACCCAACGTATTCTCCATGGAAGTGGCCAACATTATGCCGGGTGACGAAGTGACCGTGGCGCTGACCTACACGGAGATCCTGAAAGCTGAGGATGGCGTCTATGAGTTTGTCTATCCCGGTGTTGTCGGCCCTCGATATGGGGGTGATGCGCAACACGCGTCCGGTGAAGTGCAGTGGATTCAAAACCCCTATCTTGCCGAAGGCACGCAGGACCCTGTGACCTATGCAATCAACGTTAGCATGACGTCGCCACTGCCGATCAGCAGCCTGGAGTCTTCCAGCCATGATCTCGATACCCTATGGACCGACAAGCGATCGGTGCAACTGTCGCTCAAGGATACAGCTAACGCCGGAAACCGAGACTTCATCCTGCGCTATCGTTTGCAGGACGAACAGATCCTGACGGGATTGACACGCTTTGAGGAGAGTGGTGAAAACTATTTTCTACTGGTGTCTGAACCACCAAAGCGGGTAGTGCCGGAACAGATCCCCGCGCGTGATTATTTCTTTGTTGTCGATGTGTCCGGTTCCATGTCGGGTTTCCCGCTGGATACCAGCAAGAAACTGATGGTAAACCTGTTAAGCAGCCTGAAGCCGTCAGATCGATTCAATATTCTTTTCTTCGCCGGAGGTTCCTCTGTACTTTCACCGCAGCCGGTGACTGCAACGCCTGAAAATATCGCGCGGGCGGAAAGCATGATGAACAACCAGCGTGGCGGCGGCGGGACAGAACTCTATCCGGCACTGCAGCGGGCGTTTGCAATGGATGGCGATGAGTATGCGTCGCGCAATATCGTGTTGATTACGGATGGTTATATCAGCGCAGAAGCGCGTCTGTTTCAACTGGTGGATAAACAACTGCACCACAACAACCTGTTTGCCTTTGGCATAGGCACTTCCGTCAATCGTTTCCTGATTGAAAGCATCGCCAGGGCGGGTCGTGCGGAAGCGTTCGTGGTGACGAGTGGCGCGGATGCGGCGCAGAAATCAAAACAGTTCAATGAATATATATCAGCACCGGTCCTGACCAACATCCGTGTGCAGGCAGAGGGTGTGGAACTGTATGACATGGAACCTGCGACTGTGCCCGATATGCTGGCACAAAGACCGGTTATGGTGATCGGAAAATATCGCAATGCCTCCAGCGACGCGCGTATTACGCTAAGGGGTGCGAGCGGCAAAGGCGAGCAGGAGTGGTCATTCCCGCTGGCGAATGCGCAGGCTTCAGACAATACTTTACCGCAATTGTGGGCACGCAAACGTCTTGAACGGCTGTACGACATTCCTGCTGAAAATGGAGATGATCAGCGCAAGCGCATTGTCGACCTCGGCTTGCAGTATTCATTGTTGACTCGTCATACCTCATTTGTAGCGGTGGATGAAACTGTGCGCGACACAGTAGTTGGCGCAACCGATGTTAAACAACCCTTGCCTCTGCCGGCTGGTGTCAGTAACCACGCGGTCGGGCAGCCTATGCCGGAACCGGAACTGCTGTGGCTCGGCTTGATTGTCCTGCTGATCAGTTATTTCAGCCGCATCTGGAGAGAGCGCCATGCAGATCCAGCGTGAAACCTGGCATTGGCAAACACTGTCGTGGTGGCTGGTGGTGCTGGCTGTCGTGGTGCTGCTAAAGCATCACTACAGTATTGCCACCACGGCAGACCTCGACTGGATGTTTCGTCCATTGTCAAAATTACTGGAATGGTTCAGTGGGCATAATTTCTACAGGGACAGCAACTATGAGTGGGTGAGTGAGAGTGCAGATGTACGTCTGGTGAAAGCCTGTGCAGGTATCAATTTCATGCTGATGTCATTCATGGCCTACACCTGGACTCTCAGGCCCGACCGCCGCGCGGATACTTTCCCCTGGTCATGGCTTGCGGGGCGAATAGTGTTGTTGTGTGCTGCAATCGTTGCCGCCTGGACAACCTGCCTGCTGGCGAACAGCACGAGAATCATTGTGGCGATGGCGGTAAACGCCCATGGCGCTGAACTACACAGGTTGATCGGGATGCTGATCTATGTGCCGCTGTTATCATTGCAGCTGACCCTGGGCAATCGCAGCGATAACAGGGACGCCCTGGCCGGTCCTGCCCTGGTGTACTTGCTGTTGATGGTGCTGGTTCCATTACTCACCGGAAATGCCCTGCAGAATCCGGCGCTGTTCGTTGAACACCTGCTGTATGTATCAATGTTGATTGCCGTGATGTGCGCTCTTTATTATTTGTCTCAGAGTTTAAAGCGAAGTCGTGTGATCGACTGATTCTTGGACTTTTGCGGCGTAATAGGGAGCGAACATTTCGAACGAAGGAATTTGGTTGAGCATCTCCAGCAGACGCCGCATTTGTCGGAAGTTCGTACCGCCTCAGCTCTTGAACTGCCCTATCAGCTGGTCCAGTTGCTGGACACTTGCCTTCAACTGCTCGCTGGTGCCGCTCAGCCATAGCGGACGTTCTAGAACCGACTGGATTAAATCACTCCGGTCTAGAGCGTTGAGGAGAATATCTCCAGTCCATAGGCGCCCAATGCCACGACCATAACCAAACCCAGTACGTAAAAAAACAGGATTGATCCTTCGTAGAAAAGACGGATGAAATGCGGGGTATGAAATTTGTGACTCGTTTGCATGGTATCAGCCTCTTTTGCAAGGTTACTTAAAATCTTATCTTGCAGTTTTGTCTCTGTTATCTATTAAGCATATTCCATGCCCAGGCAGGAATGTTCCTGATTATCTGATGGTTGCAAGTTCTTCCGAAGTAATTGGAGCGCGTAGTGTAAAAAATAAGTCACTTTTTACCGCTAATTTGGCAAGAACGCGCCAGGTTAATAGGTCCGGGGGTCTAGGTCCGGGGGTCTGGCCTGCGTTATTGCATTATATTAACGGGATC
>Ga0316201_10002211_pt1 | contig 13730 bp, 11 predicted proteins | sample CS6wburrow_MG_FD_204516 | JGI IMG/M metagenome (GOLD analysis project Ga0316201, IMG submission 204516) | Coastal sediment microbial communities from Delaware Bay, Delaware, United States - CS-6 worm burrow | ecosystem: Environmental > Aquatic > Marine > Coastal > Sediment | place: USA... | reverse complement strand
TAGGGAAGTGTCTCTTACCTTTACGCACCCGGGGCGATAGAACGCATTCTGCACTTCAATCCAAACGCGCGGTTTATCGTACAGGTCAGAAACCCTCTCGAAATGTTACCGTCATATCACCTGAGAATGCGGTTTTTGCTACAGGAAAACGAAAGTGACTTCAAAAAAGCATGGGGTCTGCAGACAGCCCGTAAGCTCGGGAGAAACCTGCCAAAAACCTGCCTGGATCCCCGAGTCTTGTTCTACAGCGAGGTCGCAAGTTTTGGAGCACAGGTCGGACGCTTGTTCAAACTCGCCGGACGAGATCAGACTCTCGTGATCGTCTTTGACGATTTTGCCGATGATACACTCGGCGTATACCGGCAAATCCTGAAATTCCTCGACGTCGAATACGACGGTCAAACAGAATTTGAACGCAGGTTTGAAAGCCAGATGTACCGGTATCGCTGGCTGCAGCGCTTATTGTTTGTGCCGGCAACAAGTGAAGGTAAATTTATCGAAACGTTGCAGCAAAGGTCGCGTAAATATGAAAGGGATGGCTCCAGAAAGGAGAGCCTTATCAAACGTGTCACCAAGATCAACAAGGTCGACGCATCACCACCCCCGTTGAATCCGCAAATGAAAGAGATTCTTTGTGAAATCCTGCGACCCGACATCATGCGCTTATCCCGCTTGCTGGATCGCGACCTGAGTCACTGGATCAGCTAATGGCAAAAAACGCCAGCACCTCAACCGTGCTAAAAATCGAAGGGATGCATTGCGCCTCCTGCCAGAGGCCCATAGAAAGGGCTTTGCGGGAAACCCCGGGTGTCAGTGACGTGAGTGTTAACCTCGCCAGTCGCGAGGTTAGTGTTGACAGCACCCTCAGGAGTGACAGGCTGATAGCAGCAGTGGCCGGTGCCGGTTTTGAGGCCGTGGTTGACCCGATTCAATCATTGGAGGAGTCCGACCGGGAAAACCGGGCTCAATTCCGCAGGCTGACTGTCAAAGCCGGGTTGGCGTTGAGCAGTGGTGCGTTACTGATGGCTTTTACAATGTATGCACCTGCAATTCCCTCCGCTTGGAACCCGGGTCACGCGGCCTGGTTATTGATCGCCGTGTTGACGGCCGGAATCATGTATTACACGGGCCGTCATTTTTTTAGCGGCGCTTATCAGTCCTTCAAATCACGCTCTGCGACCATGGACACCCTGATAGCGCTGGGCACCGGCGCCGCCTGGTTGTATTCCACGGTTATCGTATTGTTTCCTGCATTGGTTCCCGAGATCGCCCGCCATGTTTATTTTGAAGCTGCCGTCATCATCATCGGCATGGTTAACCTAGGCCAGGCGCTGGAGCAGAAGGCCCGTGGCCGGACCTCTCAAGCCATCCGGCGACTGCTTGACCTGCAGCAAAAAACAGCGCGGATCATGCGTGATGGAAAAGAAACAGATGTCCCGATCGGTGACGTTGTCAAAGGCGACATCGTGCGCGTGAGACCCGGCGAACAAATCGCCGTAGATGGAACCGTCGTTGAGGGTCAGACCAATATTGATGAATCTATGCTTACCGGCGAACCACTCCCGGTGACGAAAACCACCGGCGATGAGATCTCTGCCGGCACACTGAACAAAACCGGCAGTATCCTGTATCGCGCGACCCGGGTCGGGTCGGACACGGCACTTGCGCGAATTATCAAAATGGTGCGCCAGGCGCAAAACAGCAAACCCCCTATCGGAAAACTCGCGGATGACATCGCCGCGGTTTTTGTGCCCGTGGTCATGTTGATTGCAATTCTGGCGGCCCTTGCATGGTCTGTGGCCGGACCTGAGCCGCGCGCCGTTTATGCAATTGTTACCGCGGTGACGGTATTGATTATCGCCTGCCCTTGCGCACTTGGCCTGGCCACACCGATGTCGATCATGGTGGGTGTCGGCAAAGCGGCGGAAGCCGGAATACTGATCCGCAACGGTGAAGCTTTACAGACTGCCAGCCAGTTGACCACCATGGTCCTGGACAAAACCGGCACCATTACCACCGGCCAACCCTGTGTGATCGAGATTGACGCCTATTGTGACCGGACTCAAAAAGCACTTCTGCTCCTGGCGGCGAGCCTGGAGCACCGTTCCGAACACCCGCTGGCGCAGGCATTTCTCGATGCCGCCAAACAACAGGAACTGGACCTGTTGAGCGTCGATGATTTTGACGCGGTTGCCGGCCAGGGCATCAAGGGCAGGGTAGACGGCTGCCGCTTGTTGCTTGGCAATAAATCACTCATGGATGGGTACGGTGTGTCTCTTGATACAGACGTTTTGGAAAGTGCTGAGCGCATGGCGAAAAAGGCCTGGACACCCATGTTTCTGGCTTCAGATGGGCAAATCATGGCAATTTTCGCAGTTGCTGACCCGGTCAAGCCGGATTCAGCAGCGGCCATCAAACGCCTTCAGGCAGATGGCCTGGAGGTGGTCATGCTAACCGGTGATAACAGGCGCACGGCCGAGGCCGTGGCCAGCCAGGTCGGGATCACGCGGGTCCTTGCCGAAGTTTTACCGCAGGACAAACAAGACCGGATAGCGAAACTGCAAAAACAGGGTGAACGGGTCGGCATGGTGGGGGATGGTATCAATGACGCCCCTGCACTGGCGCTGGCTCACGTGGGCTTTGCACTGGGCACCGGCACCGATGTCGCCATTGAGAGTGCAGGTATCACGCTGATGCGCGGCTCGCTCCATGGTGTCGCCGATGCCATTGAAATATCCACTGCTACAATGCGGAACATCAGGCAAAACCTGTTTGGTGCATTTGTATACAACTCGGTGGGTATCCCCATTGCGGCAGGTTTGCTTTACCCGCTGACCGGCCTGTTACTGAACCCGATCATCGCCGGCACCGCGATGGCGTTTTCGTCGGTCACGGTGGTCAGCAATGCCAATCGCCTGCGCCGGTTCCGTTTCGCGAATACGCCTTGAGGCCGTATTGACTGTGCTCGGCCACGGCGCTGAATCAACGGACAACATGGAATCCCCGCCGTTGGCGATGCAGCCAAAACCGCCGTTACCGCCAGCAGTTTTCAATAACGGAAATGGCGCCCCGGAACGTCGGAATAGTATTTTCAGCAATGTTCCGTGATTGAACACCACGGTTACAGGACGGCAAATTATCGTGTGTTTTTAAGCATGTTCGTGCAATAAAGACCGGTTCGTTGACCTAAATCATTACACCCGAAAGGCCGATATGATGTACTGGTTGTGACGCTCAGGTTGTCGCGTCGCAAGCCTGGTAATACACACCAGTTGCGAACAGAGCGTCTGCAAATGGAGTAATGGATATGAACAGAAAAGCCTGGCTATTCGCAATCGCTGTTGCACTTCTAGTCAGTGCTGGTACTGCGATTGCCTGTGAATACAAAGCCGGTGAAACAAAGTTTCTTGATTATGCAATTTGCCGATATGGTGAGGAAAATATTCAGGTCGTGGATTTGCCGGAAGACTCCGTCTGGAGACAATGTATTTATTACCTGGAATTCTTCAGGCCACCAAAGCTGCTGGCGGTCACACGCATAAAGGATGGCAAGGAAGTTTGCAGCATCAATAACCGCAAACAGATCGGCAACCCGTGTTACCTCACCAAACAACGCTGTGATGATGCGCTGGAGTTCAGCACGCAGTAATCACTAAAACCGCAGCGGTATAAAAAAACCGGCCCTGGAGACCCCTCCGGGACCGGTTTTACACACTTACAACAGCTAGAAGTTTTTACGGTAATTTATTTCTTAAGAGAATCCCGTATTTCTGTCAATAATTCAACTTCAGCCGAAGGCTTCGGCGGGGCTGCAGGTGCCTCCTCTTCCTTTTTCTTCATGTTGTTCATGGCCTTTATTACCATGAATATGGCGAAGGCGATGATAATGAAATCAACCACTGTCTGAATGAATGAACCGTAGTTCAATGTGACTGCTGCAGTTTCACCTACCGCCTCTTGCAAGACAACAGAAAGGTCACTGAAATCCACACCACCCATCAACATACCAATCGGTGGCATCAGAACGTCGTTTACAAATGACGAAACGATCTTACCGAAGGCACCGCCAATAACGATACCTACTGCCATATCAACTACATTTCCGCGCATCGCGAAGCTCTTAAACTCGGACATCATGCTCACAATTTTTCTCCCATTTGATTTAACCCTTGTTATCTCCCGCCACGCAAAGCTGCCAGGACCCTGATTATAGTAACGCAGAGTTAGCCTGTTTGGCACATCAAACCATGTTTCAATGTGTTACATATTTTTTGAGAACTGCAATTATTCGCGGCAAGGGTTGAAAGTCTTGTCTGCAGGATACATCTGTTAAAACCAATCCCGTTACAGTATCCCGGTCATGAGTTTTGCACAAATCTCCCCCTATAAAAGGTAGTTTATCGTCTTATGCTTGAAATATTACAGAGCTGGTTGCAGGACCAGGGAATAAGCGAAAGCCTGGCATTCTATGTCGCGCGTGGTCTGGCTGCCGCAGTTGTCGTGTTGTTGAGCGTGGTAGGCAACTTTGTCGGCAAACGTTACTTCCTGTCCTTGCTGGCCCGCATCATCGAACGCTCCAAGGCAAAATGGGATGACATTATCCTGCAGCAGCGTGTACCGAGCCGGCTGGCCAACCTGATCCCGGCGCTGATCATTTTTGAACTTGCCCCGTTTGCGCTCGAAGGCATGCAGGTCACGATTGCTGTTGTCAGGGGCGCCACCCTGATCTACATGATCATCGTCCTGATGCTGGTGCTGGATGCGGCGCTGAATACGGTTGAACACCTTTACAAGACATTCCGGGCTTCCAGTGAAATCCCGATCAAGGGTTTCATCCAGATTACCAAGATCACAATTTATTTCCTGGCCACCATTTTCATAATTTCCATTCTTCTGAACAAAACACCGCTGTACCTGCTCAGTGGCATCGGCGCCCTCACCGCCGTTCTAATGCTGATTTTCCGTGATGCTATCCTGGGCTTTGTAGCCGGCATCCAATTGTCCGCAAACAGGATGGTTGCTCACGGCGACTGGATCGAAATGCCAAAATACGGCGCGGATGGTGATGTACTGGAAGTGACACTGACCACGGTCAAGGTGCAAAATTGGGACAAGACAGTGACCACCATTCCAACCTACGCACTGATCAGTGAGTCATTCAAGAACTGGCGCGGCATGCAGGATTCCGGCGGCCGGCGCATCAAGCGCTCGATCAACATCGACATGAACAGCATCAAATTCTGTGATGAAGACATGCTCGACCGCTTTGAAAGAATCCAATATATCTCTGAATATATCGATAAGACGAAACACGAACTCGAAGCCTTCAACAAGGCTACAAAGGTCGACAATGCCAGCCTTGCCAATGGCAGGCGTATGACCAATGTCGGCACCTTCCGTGCCTATGTGCACGCCTACCTGCTGAATCACCCCATGATCAACAAGCAAATGACATTCCTGGTAAGGCAATTGCAACCGACGGAGAATGGCCTGCCGATGGAGGTCTACGTGTTCAGTAAAGACAAGGTGTGGGCGAATTATGAAGCGCTCCAGGCCGATATTTTTGACCACATTCTGGCAGTGGTTCCAGAGTTTGACCTGCGGGTTTACCAGAACCCGACCGGCCGGGATTTCCAGGGGCTCGTCGGCGTAAATAAGGCGACCCGGCTTTCAGAGCAGTAAAACAGCGCTTGTTAATGGCTGTACTTCTGTTATAGTGCGCTCCGTCTTGGCACACTTCGGTCTGTGCCATCCACTCACTTCCTGCAATCTCGCAGGTTGCGGAGACCAATAAAGATTCAGCCCGGACCGACCCATGCAGTGAAAGAATCACGGCGTTTGGGCAGGGCGAACTCGGAGTAAAAATCAAACATGTTATTTTCAGAACTTGGCCTTTCGGCCGAACTGCTGCGCGCGACAGAAAAACAGGGTTACCAGGAAGCAACCCCGATTCAGCAGCAAGCTATCCCCCTGATTCTTGAAGGCCACGATCTACTGGCTGGTGCGCAAACAGGCACCGGCAAGACCGCAGGCTTCACCCTGCCCCTGTTGCAAAGACTGCAGAACACTGCAGTACAGGGACAAAAACGCATCCGTGCACTGATACTGGTACCGACACGTGAACTTGCCGCCCAGGTTGCCGAAAGTGTCGAAGACTACGGGCGCTACCTGCCGTTCACCTCAACCGTGATATTCGGCGGGGTCAGCATCAACCCGCAGATTTCAAAATTACGCCGCGGTGTTGATATTGTCATTGCAACTCCGGGCCGTCTGCTCGACCACATGGAGCGCGGAACGATCCGGCTCGACAGCGTTGAAACGCTGGTGCTCGACGAGGCCGACCGCATGCTCGACATGGGGTTTATTCGCGATATCCGCAAAGTCCTCCGTGCGATTCCGGAAAACCGGCAGAATCTTCTTTTTTCGGCAACATTTTCAGCAGACATAAAACAGCTTGCCGGCGAATTGCTGAATGCGCCCATGGAAATCCAGGTTGCGCGGCAGAACACGACCGCTGAGCAAATCTCCCAGGTGGTTCATCCGGTTGACCGCAGCCGCAAGCGTGAACTGCTGTCGCATATGATTGGCGCCGGTGACTGGCGCCAGGTGCTGGTTTTTACCCGCACCAAGCACCTGGCAAATCGGCTCAGCCAGCAACTTGAACAGGATGGTCTTTCATCCGCCGCCATTCATGGCAACAAGTCACAGGGTGCCCGCACACGCGCTCTGGCGAATTTCAAGAAAGGGGAAATCCGCGTCCTGGTTGCAACCGACATCGCAGCCCGCGGGCTCGATATCGAACAACTGCCACACGTGGTCAATTTCGAATTGCCCAATGTACCCGAGGACTATGTCCATCGTATCGGCCGGACCGGCCGCGCGGGCATGGACGGCGAGGCGGTTTCACTCGTGTGTGTGGATGAGAAAAAGTTGCTCGTGGATATCGAAAAGCTGCTCAGGTGCAATATAGAAAAAGTCATCATTCCGGGTTATGAACCGGATGAGAGCATCAAGGCGGAACCGATCAAAAATGGTCGCAATAACAATGCCAGGCGCGGTTCACGCACAAAAAGCCGCGGCCGTAGCGGCGGGCGCAATACGTCAACCGAAGCCAACCGCGGCAGAAACCGGCAGCGTTCACGCCGCGCTGCCTAGGTGACAGGAAAAAGTCATAGGTAAACAAGTTGGAAAAGCCCTGTATGAACAGGGTTTTTCCACCTGACAACCCGGTTTACCCACCACCGTCTTTTTCATCGTCCGGGTCTTTTTTGCCGCCAAGAAACCCTTTAAGCAGGGATTTGGCCGCATCAGCCTTTTCGTCCGGCTTACCTTCCGTATCACCGGAATCGGAATCCTTCTTTCCACCTAAAAAACCGCCGATTAATTCGTCAGCCTTCTGGTTGATTTTCTCCTTTTGAGAGTTGGCGAGAGCTGCAACGATATCCACCCGGATTTCAGGCTCATACATGTTGCCGGTGAGTTTGACCGGAATCGGCACACCACTCAGCTCACCCAGGTCCTGACCTGCCGCTTCACCGAGTATGGTCGGCTTTAAAACATAATCTATCGATTCATTGACCAGGTTGATCTTACCTTTGCCGGTCGCACGCAACAGTGGTGACTGCATCAATAAATCGTCACTGGTCAATATGCCCTTGTCAAAAACTCCGCTCATGGTGAGCTCGGCAAATTCCGTTTTCTGGTCCTGCCCGGATTCGCCGACGAGTTCCGATTGTTTGCCCAACAGCGCCTTGACGGCGCCAATGGTTTCAACGACATCGATACCTACGATTGCACCGTTGAGAACACTCATGCCGATATCACCGGCCAGCGCCCCGAGAACCGTGCTCGAGTTGGTGAGGTCAGTATTGATCTGGAGAAAAAAGTCTCCCGTGCCCTGCAGACGGGCAGTGCCCGCGAGGTCATTCAATAACGCTTCGACCTGGATGGCGGATACCCCGTGGTTTGCGCTCAACAAGGGCCGCGTGCCACTGGCATCGATCCTGATGTCACCCTCGTGCTGGCCACCGTAAAAGCGTGCATTGATTGGTGAGAAACGTACAGAGTTGCCATCGCTGTCCATCTTCATGCTGACATCGGTGGCGGTCAGGCCAGCGACAATCAATTCACCTATCCTGAAATCACCACCTCCCGTGAAGCCCTTGAACGCTTCGACTGACAGGTCTGGCTCATCAGTTCCTGATCCTGCAACGGCGCCACCGGCGGACTCCTCCGGCAGCATGTAGTCGTCAAGATTCAGGCGATCAATCTCAAAGTCAAAAGCAAGGTTCGGGTAATCAAAATTCACGATTTTCAGGTTACCCTTGAAGGTGGACTCGTCAAATGAGACGGACAGGTTTTGCATGTCCGCACTATCGGCTGATCCTGCAAATTTCATATCGGCCTGCAGACTTGTCAGTGCCTTATCATTCGCAGTTAACGGTACTTCCATTCCAAGATCCTGCATGAGTTTCTTTGGATTGAATGCAGCCACCCCAAGCTGGCCTGCAAATTTCGGTTCCGTGGTGAGTGAAGACACGCTCAGGTCGCCACTGACCGCAAAGTCGTACAGATCGAGGGTGAAATCTGAGAGCGTGGCCTGGTCCTTTGACAAATCAATATCCGCATTCGCATTGACGTCCACATCAAGGGATACTGCGTCATCCGCTGCCCCTTGCTTACCCCTGAATGCCAGCTTGAGCCCGCTGACCCCAAACCTTTTTGCATCTGGAGCAGACTGGACCAGCCCGCCAAATCTTACATCTCCGGCTAACTGTTGTTCCTGCAGGCTCATCGAAAAGCCACCCTGCAGGTTGAATGGTTTACCCAGCTCAATATTCGAAGCCTTCAGGTCAAACGCTTTCAACTCCGTGGTCTGGTCGACGTCATCGAGGGTCACCCTCGCATTGGTGATCTCGATACCCGAGACGACAAACGAATCAACACCACGGCCACTGTCAGCCCTGGCAGCCGCATCGCCCGCACCTGCGCCACCGAGGTCCTCCCAGTTGTTTTTTCCATCCGCTTTTCGGCTCAGGTTAATCGACACGTCACTCATGCTTACTTCGCCGACTTCGACCTGTCGCTTGAGTAATGGTAAAAACTTCACCGATATTCCGGCTTCGCCAATGTCCAGCATCGGTTGATCTCCAAAGCCCTCGGGGTTACCCAGCGTGACATCGCTCAGCTCAAGCCCGATTGAAGGGAATACGCTCCACTTGATCTCACCCCCGATTGTCAGTTCCCTGCCCGTCTGTTTGGAGACAGCAGCGCTGATTTCATCCTTGTAATTGTTGGGGTCTATGACCATCGGTAATACGATGCTCGCAACCACCAGCAAAACGGCAACAACACCGACGATTGCCAATAGCCACTTTAAAAACTTACTCATCTGATTCATCCTCCCGTAGACGTTGGATATATAGCACCGATTCTAATGGAATATGACTTGCCAGGTCGCATAAATCATTTAACCTAGACTGTATGCATTCAGATTCCTCAAAAGGCACCATACAAAAGATTTTGACCACGCCACCGCCGGCTTATTCCCACCCGGAGGCTGTAAAAATTGCAAAAAGCCACTACGGAATAGAGGGCACCGTGCAGCCACTGGTCAGTGAGCGGGATCAGAATTTCAAGCTGGGCGTCCCGGACGGCTCCTCTTTCACACTGAAAATTTCAAATCGCGAAGAGCGGTTCGAGGCCATCGACTTTCAGAACCGGGCGCTGCTGCACATTGCCGGGCGGGATTCATCACTCCCGCTGCCACGGGTCATACCAACGCTTGACGGACAACTACACAGCCGCATCAAACATGCCGGTCATACACACTTTGTACGCGTATTGAGCTGGCTGGAAGGTTCGGTGTTGCATGACACAACCGCCAGCCCAAAGCTTGCCGGCCGGTTGGGACGGTTCCTGGCGAGCCTGGGTGTTGCCCTGCAGGGTTTTGAACACCCCGGCTCAAATCTGCCGTTGTTGTGGGACATGAAACGGGCAGCCAGCCTGTCTGATCTGCTGGGCTATATCGAGGACGCGAGCCTCAGGGACTTAATTGCCCGCACACTGGAAAACTTTGTAACCAAGGTGAAACCGGTTCTTGATGAGCTGCGTAGCCAGGTTATCCACAATGACATGAACCCCGGCAATATCCTCATGGATAAGGCTCAACCCGAACGGATCAGCGGTATCATTGACTTTGGCGACATGACCCGGTCACCCTTGATCATTGACCTTGCGGTGGCTGCATCCTATCAACTCAGCAAAGGGGATGATCCGTTGCAGGCGGTGTTACCAATGATCTCCGGATATCACGCCGTGCAAGAACTGCAGGACACCGAAATGGAACTGCTCACCGACCTGATCAGGACACGCCTGGTCACGAGCCTGCTGATTGGATCCTATCGCTCGATGCTGTTTCCGGAAAATCGTGAATATCTCTTAATCAGCCACCGGTCAGCAATGAACTTCCTGCTGAAGCTTGAGCGCATGCCGGCTGATGTAGCACTGGCGCGTATTCGCAAAGCCTGTCTATCCTCATGAGCGAGGCCAACCATGAACGATTCAAGTAAGGCGGGTTCGGACCGTCTGCAAAACCTGCTGCAGCGCCGTCAGCGCCTGTTGGGTAATGCCTATCGACTGTTTTACGATCAGCCGGTTCACATCGTTTCCGGCGAAGGTGTGTGGTTATATGATTCGGATGGTAAAAAATACCTGGATGTATACAACAACGTGCCGCACGTGGGGCACTGTCACCCACACGTCGTCGAAGCCATTTTCAAACAGTCGCAAAGACTGAACACTCACACCCGCTACCTGCATGAACTGGTGCTGGATTACGCCGAAAGGCTCACCGGCAAGTTTCCTGAAGGCCTCGATATTGCGATGTTTGCCTGTAGTGGAACAGAAGCCAATGAGCTCGCGTTACGGCTCGCACGCGCCAAAACCGGCGCAACCGGCATGATCGTCACCGAGCATGCATACCACGGTACTTCCTGGGCCATCGCGCAGATCACGACCTGTTACGGGTCTGGAGAAAAACGCGGTGATAATATCGTAACTGTTCCCACACCGGACAGTTACCGCGGCTTGTATGCCGGCGATGAACAGGCCGCCGAGAGATACGCAGCACACCTTGAAAATGCCATAGAAACCCTTGCGGACAGGGGTTTACGCCCCGCGGCGTTTATCGTTGATACGATCTTCTCGAACGAAGGCCTGCCAACCGTGCCGCCGGGTTACCTCGGCAAAGCGGTTGAAGTCGTCCGCAGGGCCGGCGGCCTGTTTGTTGCCGACGAGGTGCAACCGGGTTTCGGACGTCTTGGCACCCATTTCTGGGGTTTTGAAAAGCACGGGGTAAAACCGGATATCGCCACCATGGGCAAACCCATGGGCAATGGTTACCCCATATCGGCTGTGGTTACTTCTTCAGCGGTAGTTGATGCTTTCACCAGGCAGTCACATTACTTCAATACCTTTGGCGGCACACCCGTGGCCTGTGCCGCGGCACTTGCCGTTCTGGATGTGATCGAACAACAGGGCCTGCAAGCCGCCGCATTGGAAACCGGCAACTTCTTGTTGGCGGGATTGAAGGAGATGGCGGAAAATCAACCGCTCATTGGCGATATTCGCGGCAGTGGAATGTTTATCGGTATTGACCTGGTGCGTGACCGGGAAAGCCGCCAGCCTGCCACCGAAGAAGCCAATAAAGCCGTTAACCTGCTCAGGCAGGAGGGTGTCCTTATCGGCTCCACCGGTCAGTATGACAATGTTCTGAAAATTCGGCCGCCCATGGTTTTTTCAAAGGAACATGCCGACTTCTTGTTGCAGAAGTTCGAAACCGTTCTTGAAAAAGCGGGCAACCGGCATAACACGGTTCCGGGCAATCAATTTCCCTGATTCAAATCAGGAGTTCCGTACTTTGAACGAGTGGCGGACTTGCTTTGGGGACGTGATGTTCGAGGCAAAGATTCAAGCGGAATACTTTCTTTCAATCATTCGCCGGTAGTCATCTGTAAACGCCTTTTCCGTTTTCCATGACTTGTTGTCGAGTTCCTTGTATGGCATGCGGTACGCTTTAAACGTGTAACGCTCCTTGTCAAAGTACAGGACGCCGCGCGTGTAATGATAATTAGGGTCGTAAAGCTCTTTCAGGGGGCTTGGCTTGTGCATATGATTTCTCCACTAACAAACTGAACAACGATCTGTTCGAATGGGTGTTTGTTTCTTATTTGCGGACGTCTAAGAATAAACCGGCGAACTGATGGTCTTCAGCGAATATCCTCTAATTATACGCGCAAGTCTGTAATTTTGCAGGGTAAATTCCGAGGTTTTTGCGTCTGCCCGTATTTTATAATACTCCGCGCAGTGTATGTCCCGGTTATCTTCAACTTCCTGTTAACTTTTTTGCCCCCGGATAATCACGTGTGACCCTTCGCCGGAAAACTGGTCAGGGTCGCCGATAACCGGGGATCGAAGATGTTTGACGATGAACATTATGAGATAATTCACCAGGGCGTTAACGTATGATTCTTCGGCGTATACATATCGGCATCGCAATGCCATTTTTCCCGATGGCATACATTCTCATTATTTCGGTTCTGGTGTTTTTATGCGCTTTGCCTGTAACCGGCAAAGCGCAGCAAACAGTTAAAAAAACCACCCGCACACCTGTTTACACTAAAGAAGGATCAGCATCCTGTCTGTTTTGCCATTCCGGTGAAAAGATCCGGGCGATTTCAACCAGCCCGCATGGCAACGCGCAGACACCTGAAACACCGGCGGCAAAGCGCGGTTGCGAGTCCTGCCATGGCCCTGGCAGCATCCACATTTCGCGGGCACACGGCGGTAAGGGGTTTCCGCCACTGACGCGCTTTGGCCGGCCCGACACAAATTCACCGCGTGAAGAGCAACTTCAAGCGTGCCTTTCATGCCACGGCGACATAAATGCCGGAGAAACACAGATCGTTTTTGTTGGCAGCCCACATGACCGGTCAAATATCAATTGCTCAACCTGTCATACGATGCATGTTGAAACCGACCCCATTAACGGCAGGGAAACCCAAACCAGGACCTGCAACCGTTGTCATCGCCGGGTGATCACAGAACATCCACGGTTCGTGGAAAAGGGCATCGATTTTGATGCCCTGAACTGCTCGGCCTGTCATGACGTTCACACGCCCGTTGAACCACATGACTAAAGGATACGAAATGGCCCGGCATACCACGATCAAAAAAGGCCTGGATTTATGCCTCGGTGGCAAACCGGAACAATCGGTTTACCCGGGTCCCGCAATCCGGCACGTCGCGCTTCTCGGGCGGGATTACATTGGTCTCAAGCCCCGCCTGTTGGTGGCGGAAGGTGACGTTGTAACGCAAGGGCAGACTCTGTTTATTGACAAAAGGGATCCCGTCGTCAGTTATCGCTCACCCGGACAGGGTGTAATTACCGCCATAAACCGCGGACCACGCCGTGTTCTGGATTCGGTTGTCGTGAAGTTGGAAGAGTCGAGTAAAGAAGAGCAGCGTTTTGAGCCACTTTCCACCGGGGAAATCGAACGCCTTGACCGCGTCAAGGTAGTCGAACGTCTGCTCAAGTCGGGTCTGTGGACGGCTTTCCGCACCCGGCCATTCAGCCGGGTGCCAATGTCTGGCAGCCGTCCGGACGCGATTTTCGTGACGGCAATTGACACACGCCCCCTGGCGGCTGACCCCGCCGTTGTTGCACGAAT
>Ga0316201_10002210_pt1 | contig 13731 bp, 13 predicted proteins | sample CS6wburrow_MG_FD_204516 | JGI IMG/M metagenome (GOLD analysis project Ga0316201, IMG submission 204516) | Coastal sediment microbial communities from Delaware Bay, Delaware, United States - CS-6 worm burrow | ecosystem: Environmental > Aquatic > Marine > Coastal > Sediment | place: USA... | reverse complement strand
TTGAGGCAATCGATAAAACTGGTGCCCGGAATCGGATCACCGCCTATGCCGATACAGGTACTCTGGCCATAGCCCAGGTCGGTGGTCTGTTTCACTGCTTCGTAGGTCAATGTGCCCGAGCGTGACACCACGCCAACCTTGCCGGGTTTGTGAATCGCGCCCGGCATAATGCCGATTTTGCATTCGCCCGGGGTAATGACACCCGGGCAGTTCGGACCAATGACGCGTGCGCCGGCGGCATCGGCCACCATTTTGACCTGCAACATGTCGAGCGTGGGAATGCCCTCGGTGATACACACAATTAAAGGTATGCCTGCACTGATGGCTTCGAGCATGGAATCTTTGCAAAACGGCGCGGGCACATAAATCACCGTGGCATCTGCACCGGTTTCATCGACGGCCTCGCGCACAGTGTTAAATACTGGCAAACCGAGATGCTGCTGGCCGCCCTTGCCCGGGGTTACGCCACCGACCATTTGTGTACCATAGGCAATCGCCTGTTCGGAATGAAACGTGCCCTGCTTGCCGGTAAACCCCTGGCAAAGGACGCGCGTTTCTTTATCGATAAGCACACTCATGTCATTACCCTTTTATTTTTTTGACTTCGGCAACTATTTTTTCTGCTGCATCAGTCAGGCCACTGGCTGCTACCAGGTTGAGCCCGCTATCGACCAGCAGCTTGCTGCCACGTTCAGCGTTGTTGCCTTCCAGTCGCACAACCACGGGCACATTGACCTGGACTTCTTCGACCGCGCCGATAATGCCTTCTGCAATCAGGTCGCAGCGCACGATGCCGCCGAATATATTGACCAGGATGCCTTTGACGTTCTGATCCGAGAGTATAATTTTAAACGCTTCACTAACGCGTTCTTTGGTTGCGCCGCCGCCAACATCCAGAAAGTTTGCAGGCTCACCACCGCAGAGTTTGATCAGGTCCATGGTCGCCATGGCAAGTCCGGCGCCGTTGACCATGCAGCCGATTTCACCATCGAGCGAAATGTAATTTAAATCCCACTGCCTGGCGCGATTTTCGCGTTCATCTTCCTGTGACTCGTCGCGCATCGCGAGCAGATCTTTCTGCCGATAGAGCGCATTGTCATCAACATTGATCTTGCCATCGAGACACAGCAGATCACCCTGCTTTGTGACCACCAGCGGATTGATTTCGACCAGGCTTAGATCTTTCTGGCTAAACATGTTTGCCAGTCCGCCGAGCAGGTGGCCGAACTGTTTAACCTGTTCAGCTTCAAGCCCAAGACCGAAAGCGAGTTCACGCGCCTGGAAAGGCTGCAGGCCAGTGACCGGGTTGATAGTGGTTTTAAGAATTTTGTCCGGCGTTTCGGCGGCGACTTTTTCGATATCCATGCCACCTTCGGTGGATGCCATGATCACCACGCGCCGCGACCCGCGATCAATCACTGCACCGAGATAGAGTTCGCGCGCGATATTGCAGGTTTCCTCGATCAACACCTGGTTGACGGGCTGGCCTTCGGCGCCGGTCTGGAAGGTCACCAGGCGTGTGCCGAGCATGTCGCCCACTGCGATTTTTACCTGTTTGACTGTCTTCACCAGCTTAACGCCACCCGCCTTGCCGCGACCGCCCGCGTGCACCTGGGCTTTGACTACATAACCACCCTGAGCAAGCGTCGCAACTGCAGCATCAACTTCATCAACCGTATCCACCACGGCATTATTCGGCACTGGCATGCCATATTGCGCAAAGACCTGCTTCGCCTGGAATTCATGCAGATTCATTTTTTAAGTCTCTTTCGTCTTGAGTGTTCTCTACCGAGTGCTTACACACCCGTACAGATTATACAGGCATGCCTTGCAGTCGCCGAGATTTGTTTGCTGGAACAGCGATTAATGCGTCAATTCTTGATATGAATGGCACGCTTGTCAACGTGTAATGCGGCTTCGTGTATCGATTCGGATAATGTCGGGTGCGCAAACACGGTGAGCTGAATATCTTCTACTGTGGCTTCCATGGTCATTGCGCTGGCTGCGGTCGCCACCAGCTCTGATGCCTGCGCACCATAAATATGCACACCCAGCACGCGATCAGTATCAGCATGCGCAATGATTTTGACCATGCCTTCATTCTCATTCATGGCACGTGCGCGACCACTGGCGAGGAAAGGAAACACGCCAAACTTCATCGGAATATTATGTGCCTCGCATTCCTGTTGTGTTTTACCTACCCAGGCAATCTCCGGGTGGGTATAGATGACTGAAGGAATGCTGTCGTAATCTATACTGGTGTGTTGCCCGGCAATACGTTCGGCAACCATGATGCCTTCTTCCGAACCTTTGTGCGCCAGCATGGGGCCGCGCACGACATCGCCGATGGCATAAATACCGGGGATGCTGGTTTCGCAATAATCGTTGACCAGGATAAAACGACGCTCATCAAGTTCGAGCTGCATGCCTGCATCGCATAACAGGTCACTGTTGGGTTTGCGGCCGACCGCGACGACCAGCTTATCAAAGGTTTCAGTCTTTTCACCTTTGTCATCTTCATAGGTAACTGTGACAGATTTATCTTTCACGCCAGTTGACAGCAGGCGGGCACCAAGCCTGATATCCAGTCCCTGCTTCTTAAATCCGCGTAGCGCTGACTGTGCAATCTGTTTATCCACCACTGGCAAAAATGATTTCATCGCTTCGAGCAAAACCACTTCAGAACCCAGTCTTGACCAGACACTACCCAGCTCGAGGCCAATGACACCTGCACCAATAATACCCAGGCGCTTTGGCACCGCGTCAAACTCAAGTGCACCCGATGAATCGAAAACATAGCCTTCTTTGGGTTTCGCGCGATCAAGCCTCACTGCAGATGATCCGGTTGCAATAATAATGTGTTCGGCTTCCAGCGTTTCCAGGACTTTTTTGCTGCGGCGTGGTTTTATTTTTACAAGTTTTCCCGGCGCAAGTTTCGCGTGGCCGTGAAACAGTTCAATCCTGTTGGTTTTGAACAGGCCCTCGATACCCATCGTGAGATCAGTGACAACCTGGTTTTTGCGTTTCATCATGTCCGCAATATTGATATCTAGTTTACCTGTGGTAATACCGTGCTGACTAAATCCCAGTTTGGCTTCGCGGTACAACTGCGTGGATTCGAGCAGGGCTTTTGACGGGATACACCCTACATTAAGACAGGTACCACCCAGTGAAGATTCACCGGCAGGCGTTTGCCATTCATCGACACAGGCCGTTTTGAAACCCAGTTGCGCGCAACGAATAGCGGCAACATACCCCGCCGGACCCGCACCAATAACAACAACATCAAATTTTTTATTCATTTATATCCAGCTTTGAATTAATAATTATTTACAGACCGAGAATCATCCGTGAAGGATCCTCCAGCAAATCACGAATCGTGACCAGGAACTGCACAGCTTCACGGCCATCGATGATGCGGTGATCATAGGACAGCGCAAGGTACATCATCGGCAAAGCTACGATGTTACCATCCACCACCATGGCGCGCTGCTTGATATTATGCATACCCAGAATTGCACTTTGCGGCGGGTTAAGTATCGGCGTTGATAACATAGAACCAAACACACCACCGTTGGTAATGGTAAAGGTGCCACCGGTAATGTCTTCGATAGAGAGTGAATTATTTTTCGCCTTGTCTGCAAAAGCAACAATCGCCTGCTCAAGTTCAGCGATCGACATCTGGTCAGCATCACGTATTATCGGCACCACAAGGCCATTCGGCCCGGACACGGCAATTCCGACATCAAAAAATCCATGGTACACGATGTCGGTGTCGTCAATCGATGCATTGACTGCCGGAAATTTTTTAAGCGCCTCGACTGATGCCTTGATAAAAAACGACATAAACCCGAGACGCACACCAAAGGTTTTTTCAAACCTGTCCTTGTAACGTGCGCGTAAATCCATCACCGGTTGCATGTTGACTTCGTTAAACGTGGTCAGGATTGCAGCACTGGATTGTGCCTGCAACAGGCGCTCCGCGATACGCGCACGCAAGCGCGTCATCGGAACACGTTTTTCAATTCGCTCACCCGGGTCTGCGGGCGTTTCTGTCTTCAACTGTGCGGGCGAAATCGTTTGCGCCGGCGGTGGTGTGGTTACGACCTGAGGTGTGGCTCGAGGTGGAGCTGGAACAGCAGAGTCAGATCTATCGACCACATCAGCCACATCCTGCTTGAGAACGCGGCCACCCTTACCACTGCCGTGCACACTCGCCAGATCAAGGCCGTGCTCCGCCATCAGCTTTCTTGCAGAAGGACTCACAGAGGGCGTGTCTTTGATCTGCTCGACGGGAACAATTTCTTCCGGTGTGACAGCAGGCTTTGACGCTTTCACCACGGCCTCCGCGGTGTCCTTCGATGCCGGCGCCTGGCTACCTGCAGCTGCAGTATCGTCTATCACTGCCAGCACCTGGTTTGCAGTGACTGTCTCACCTACTTCAAAACGGATTTCCTTGAGTACACCACTGCGTATTGCGGGCACTTCCAGAATTACCTTGTCGGTTTCCAGATCGACCAGGGTCTCGTCCTGCTGCACACTATCGCCCGCCTTTTTATACCAGCTGGCAACAACTGCATCTGCGACCGACTCCGGCAGCACCGGCACTTTAATTTCTACACTCATTCATCGCCCCCCGACGACTGCCATTGCTCAAAGCTAAACGCACGCTGAAGAATTTCTTTCTGGCGCAGCGCATGCAACTGTGCAGAACCGACTGCAGGTGCCGAAGATGGCTGACGCCCTGCATAATTTACTACCCAGCGTTTATCCAGCATCGCAGCCAGTCTCGGCTGGATGAAATCCCAGGCGCCCTGGTTTTTGGGCTCTTCCTGGCACCAGAGCAAATCGTTGGTATTGGCATAAATAGATAATAGCTCGTTTAGTTGTTTGCCCGGCAAGGGATAAATCTGCTCGAGGCGCAGAATGACGATATTATCTATATTTTCCTGTCGGCGTTTTTCCAGTAGTTCGTAATATATTTTGCCGGTACAGACAATCACACGCTTTACTTTTTTCGGTTCTATCTTGTCGATTTCTGGAATTACCCACTGATAACCACCCTGCGTCAGGTCTTCCAGCGTACTTACACAGGCCTTGTTGCGCAACAGGCTTTTTGGCGTCATCACGATCAGAGGTTTTCTGCAATTTCGCACCATTTGCCTGCGCAGCAGATGAAATATTTGCGCGGGCGTACTCGGCACGCACACCTGCATATTATGTACCGAGCATAATTGCAGATAACGCTCCAACCGTGCCGACGAGTGCTCGGCGCCCTGACCTTCGTAACCGTGTGGCAACAACATCACCAGCCCGCTGACACGGCCCCACTTATGTTCACCCGCAGATATAAACTGGTCGATGACGACCTGTGCGCCATTGGCGAAATCGCCGAACTGCGCTTCCCATAATGTAAGCGTGGTGGGTTCAGCAGTCGAGAAACCATATTCAAATGCAAGCACGGCCAGCTCGGACAATAAAGAATCAATCACCAGGAAATTATCCTTGTCATTACCAATCGCGCGTAATGGAATATATGAATTGCCATCAGCCTGGTTATGCACCACCGCGTGGCGGTGAAAGAATGTACCACGACCACTGTCCTGGCCGGAGAGGCGGACAGAGTAACCCTCATCAACCAGGGTTGCATAGGCAAGCGTTTCCGCATACCCCCAGTCAATCGGCAATGCACCGGCGCACATTTTTGCACGATCTTCCATCACCTTGGCTACACGATTATGTAACTCGAACCCGGCTGGCAGTACTTCCAGTACTTTCTGTATACGTCGAATATTTTCCAGCGGCACTGAGGTCTTAACATCATCGAGTATCGACGCTTTGGTATAGGGTTTCCAATTCACCTGCGTGGTACGATCTGCCCGCGCATCAGGCAGCTTATGCGGCACAACACAGTCCCCCGCCTCGAGCACCTGGCGTACACGTTGTACCATTTGTTCATCGTGCTTTTTGCTGATTGCACCTTCGTATATAAGTTGCTCGGCATACAATGTGCGCGTGGTCTGCAGTTCGCCTATTTCGCGGTACATCATCGGCTGGGTGGCCTTAGGTTCATCAGCTTCGTTATGGCCATGTCGGCGATAACACATCATGTCAATAACAACGTCTTTGTTGAAGGTCATGCGATAGTCGAGCGCCATGCGCGTCACCATCACAACCGCCTCGGGGTCGTCACCGTTCACATGAAAAATGGGTGCGTCTACCATTTTGGCAACGTCGGTACAATAATAGGTTGAACGCACATCGCCACGAAAACTGGTAGTAAAGCCAATCTGGTTGTCAATAATAATGTGTACCGTACCCTTGGTAGAGTAGCCGCGCGATTGCGACATTTGCAGTGTCTCCATCACCACGCCCTGCCCGGAGAAAGCCGCATCACCATGAATCTGTACCGGTATTACTTCAGCGCCATCGCGATCACCACGGCGCCATTGTCGTGCGCGCACCGATCCTTCAACCACAGGCGCAACAATTTCCAGGTGTGACGGGTTGAATGCAAGCGCAAGATGTACCGGGCCGCCGCTGGTATCCATGTTTGATGCAAAGCCAAGATGGTATTTCACATCGCCGGTCAATTCTTCAATCGCTTTGGTACCTTCAAACTCACTGAATAATTCTGCCGGGGTTTTACCCAGCACGTTCACCAGCACATTCAGACGGCCTCGGTGCGCCATACCGATAACGACTTCCTTGACACCGTGCGCACCGGCGCGCATTACCAGTTCATCAAGTAATGGAATCAGTGATTCGCCACCCTCGAGCGAAAAACGTTTCTGCCCGACATACCGCGTATGTAAATATTTTTCCAGCCCCTCGGCATCAGTCAACTGTTGCAGAATATTATGTTTCTCAGAATTCGATAAACGAATTTTTCCACGGGAACCTTCCATGCGCTGCTGAATCCAGCGCTTCTCAGCGGTTTCAACCATGTGCATGTATTCGACACCGGTTGATCCACAGTAGGTTTCACGAACGGTTTCATAAATTTCTTTTAGCGTGAGAGTGCGGGTACTGACCAGCGAGCCGGTTTCAAACTCGGTGTTAAAATCGTTTTCGGAAAGCTCATGATATTCAAGTGCCAGCTCTGCCACCCCTTGTGTCCAGCGCTTATGCAAAGGATTGATGCGCGCATGCTGGTGACCGCGAAAACGATAGGCATTGATCAGCTGCAGCACACGCACCTGTTTGCGTTCGTGCTCTAAATCAGTGCGATCATCAGGCTTGCTCCGACGCGCGTGCTTTTCGCTGGCGAGGTTTTTAAAATAGGCCCGAATCTCTTCGTGCGAGACATCGGTCGTGACATCTTCACCATTGCCTTTTGCGCGCACAGGCAGGGCATCAAAATACTGGCGCCAGCGCGGTTCGATAGAGTTGGGGTTTTTGAGGTAGGACTCATACATGGATTCGAGCCAGCCGGCGCTGCCGCCATAGAGCTGTGAACTGTCCCACAGTTCTTTCATGCCAGGTCGATATGACTGGCCCATGTTTTTTATCCCCACCGTTATTTAATAACTTGATTGTAGAAGTTGATCACACTGTATGTCGAAAATTCAGTTTATATTGTATTCAAATGCTTAAAAAAACTATACCCGGAGACCAACACCACAGGCTTGCCATGCTTCGCGAAATACGCCCGGCCAGACAAAGCACCCGTATCGCCATGCGCCGCTGGTTTACTGACGCCGATATGGACCTGTTTATCTGGTTCACCAACCGGGTACCGGTGAAATTTCAGCTCAGTTATGGCAAGCGCCAGTCCGAGCATGCAATCAGCTGGGATATGGAATATGGCTTTAAGCACAACCGCATTGATGACGGCGAAGGCTCGACCGGGCGATACAAAATGTCACCGATACTGCTCAACGAGGTGCAGTTCGATGCCCGCCGCGTGGCACGCGATTTCCTCGTCGCCTGCGAAATGATGGAGCCGACACTGGCGGATTTTATCTATGCGCGCCTGGTCGAATACCCTGGCGTCAGGCCAGCACAGACAGGTCGGGGTGGGCTTTCAGCAAATTTGAAATCGGGGTAAACAGGGGCGCGGGCAGTTGCGACGGCAAGAACCATTGCCAGCATGCACATTTTTCCGGTTCTTTAACTTCTGGCTCGCCGCGTAATAGCCGGGCACTTACATACAGCGTAATGTAGTGTCGTTGCGCTGATATGAAAACATCTTCAGTGTATCCCGCAGTTTTGAGCTGATGAATTTCCAGCCCGGTTTCTTCGCGCACCTCGCGCCGGGCACAATCCAGCACATTTTCGGCGTATTCGAGGTGGCCTCCCGGAAACTGCCAGCAGCTTTCTGTACGCGGATGCAGGCGTTTACCCAGCAGCAGTTTGTCTTCATGCCACACCAGCACACCCACACCGATAGCAGGTCGCTGTTTTTCACTGGATCCGGGCACTGCGAAAAAACCAGGCTCAGGTGTCGCTGGCGACATGTACGCAATTTCGTCCCTTGCGCTTGGCGTGGTACATGGCGACATCGGCAGACGCAATCATGGTGTCCAGGGTATAACCCGGTTTGTATTCAGTCACCCCCAGCGAAATAGTCACGTGGGGCAGTTGCACACCGTTGACAATACCGGGGTCACACTCGCTGACATGCTCGCGCAAGCGGCCCGCAATGATGATTGCATTCTCCAGCGATGTTTCCGGCAGCAGTACGGCAAATTCCTCGCCACCAAAACGCGCCACCATATCATTCGGACGTAACGGACTGCGCACCGCGTCACCGACTGCGACCAGTACGCGGTCCCCCGCCAGGTGCCCGTATTCATCATTAAAGCCCTTGAAATTATCCACATCGATCATGATCATGCACAACGGCAGATTATCGCGCTCGGTGCGCTTGATCTCACGATCAAACATGTCATCCATCCAGCCGCGATTGTGTAGCCCGGTCAATGCATCAATGGTGGCGAAACGCTGGTATTTACGCTGCATTTCGAGACTGTCTGCAATCACCAGGTTGCTGTAACGCACGCGCTCGGACATGATGTATAACAGGTTACGCGCGATCTCGTGCGACACACTCACCATCCGCCACAGCACTTCCTGCTCGATTTCCAGTACCGTGGTGGGTTCAGTTGCACTGACCTGTGCCGAGGGTGCGCGACTGTCGATGATGGACATCTCGCCAACGCATTCGCCGGGCTCGACCGTGGTCAGCGGTACTTCATCGAAAGGCCCGAGCTGAATCGCCAGGCGACCCTGGGTCAACACAAAAAGATAGTGGTTCACCACATCGGTAGAAAGCAGAACGTCAGCTTTCTGCAACTGGCGGTAGCGACATTTTGACAACAGCTGATCAATATCAGGATTGTCCAGATCTACATTTCGGAACAACTGCAGACGCGACAGCAATAACTTGTCATGGGCTATGATCTGCGCATTCATCTGAGAGTATGGTTTCGCCTTGTTTGAAAATAAAGACCCGCCGGGTTTGTGCCTGGATCACCGAAAAAAACATTATATCCTGATTTTTCAGCAAGTTCGGTTAATTCGTAGAGATCCCCGGCAGGATTAGCTACTGACTATGATTATAACGATGTTTATACTGGCGGTTAAACCAGGCACAGGGTAACCGACGGCAGAACAATGACAGCTGACGAGACGTATACAATTCATTCCATGGAACTGGGGCCGATGGAAAACTTCATCTACCTGCTCCATGACCATGCCAGCAACCGCGCCGCCATTGTCGACCCGGCGTGGGATGTGGAGAAAATGCTGGATTTTGCCAGTGCGCGTGACATCCGGATCACCGACATCCTGCTCACCCACAGCCATTATGACCATATTAATGGCATGCAGACCGTGCTCGATCAGTGCGACGCCGAGATCCACCTGCTCAAACCCGAAGCTGATTTCTGGGGTGCCGAGCTGCCGAAGCCTCACCTGCACCACGGTGGCGATGTGATCACGCTTGGCGACAGTAACATTGATGTCATGCATACCCCCGGGCACACGCCCGGCTCGGCCTGCTACCACCTGCATAATCACCTGGTGGCGGGCGATACCCTGTTTGTGTTCGGCTGTGGGCGTTGTGACCTTGCCGGCGGCGACCCCGAGCAAATGTATACCACGCTAAAAAAAATGCGCAGCGAGCTGCCGGCTGATACTGTGCTGCTGCCCGGGCATAATTATTCACCCGCCCACCCCACCTCGACCATGCACGAACAATGTGAAGGCAATCCGTTCCTGCATATGGATACCAGGGCGCATTTTGTGCGCTACCGCATGCAGCTGCATGACCATATTCGCGACACCCCCTACGAAGCTGTCAGCAGGCAGGACGCGCTAGCATCACTTAAGCAATAAAGTCAATTGTGAGTAGGTTGTGCACAGGCCACAAGATATTGTGGTAGCGAGAATCAAACAACGAGTTAAGCCGCACAATCACAAAACCAGCGCGATGTTCTTATTTTAACTGCTTGTTATTCATTATGTTTTTATAATATTGCATGGGCCGTGGCGAAATCATGCACTCATCTGGGGCACTTGACTAACTTAAATCGATAATATTTCATCCACAAAGTTATCCACAGGATATCAGGCCCTGTAAAGCGACTGGATCTCCAGTCCCTTGTGATGGGTTTCGTTAATGCGTAACAGCAGGAATTTGAACGGAATTAGCGCTTCATGGCAGGTGTACAGAATCGCCATCAAAGCCAGGTCACCGGTGGTGAATTTGCAGGTCCCGGCTTTCATCGAAGCGTAGACTTGCCACAGGATTGCCTGTACTTATAAAAACTCTAACCTCATGAAAACCTAAACATCATGGTGACGTCGCCGCTTGCGCCCCTGAAAGCTGGCGACTGACTGGACAATTTCTGCATAGGGCAAAGCTTGCAGCCCGCCGTACTGATGTATGGCCGTGTCGACCAGGGACCGAATATCATCGATCTGCGCCTGCGCCTGGCGCGGAAAAACCAGTTTTTGCACCCCCTGCAAACCGCCCACCTGAACCCGAATATCCATGTTATGCGGCAGCACATCGCCCACGGCTGTTAATTTCAACGAAAAACGTGAGTTTTCCCTAAGTTTTTGCAGAAAATCGCTACAAATAGACGCACACTCTGCTGACTTACAGGCGTAGCCTTCGCGATCAGCCAGCCAGAAGTGTTTTGAAAAACTGCATTTAGCCTGGTTATTAGTCAGTGCTTTCTCGTACACACAGCGTACATCCGCGATATGCTGATATGTGTTTTTGTACTCATCTTCTTCCATCTTCGAAGATATGCAGTGAATTGCGGCTATTTTTCGTGTTCCATGACAATTGGCTTTTCCCTGTGCTCGAGCAGTAATTCCTCGGCACGCAGTTGATTTTCTGCAAACATCACCTTGATCACGATGTTATCTGCTGCATCTTGTTTGGCACGTTCATCGCGGGCGTAATTTTTTGCCAGTTTGAAAGTGTCGAACTGGTTCATGAGCTCCAGGTTCTTCACCAGCGCCATACCTTCTGTAGCGGACATTTTGAAAACATAATAGGGCATATCTGACTCTCTCAAATTCGGTAAGATTGCACGCAACACATATGCAGCGCACAATACCTGAGTAAATTGGTAAACTATTATACCTTGACAAGGCGACTACGAAAACCACGGCAACACAAACCAGCGACACAACACATATGAACGACGATAACATCAGTACCGAACACCGAATCCTGATCACCATGCGCCAGGTATTATCGAGTATTGTACGCGATACTACGCCACCACCCGGGCTGCGCCACCCGCTGACAGACTCGACCATCGATGATATCAAGCAGTGTTTTGCCCTGATCACGGCGCGCGAAAAAGAACTTAATGAAGCCCAGGGCCGCCCCGCATTGCGACCGAGGTATACCGACGAACCGCGCAAATCCCATGTGGTAAAACTGGTCAGGCCAGAGAAAAAAGACGACTAACAAGGCGGTTAGCGCCTGTCACCCGGGATTCGCCTGCAAGCAGCGCGACATCGGCTAAACTTGATGTCATGCACAGACCAGGATCATCAGCATGAGTGAAGCGCGCTTCAACATCGTTTTTTACGGCATCATCCAGCCAGGTTCGGATCGCAACACCGTGGTCGCCGAAATGGCGGATATGTTCAAAACCACAGCAGACAAAATCAAACCCTATTTCTCCGGTGATCGCAAAGTCATCAAGAGCAATGTCGATGACCTGGTGGCCGAAAAATACCGCGTTACGCTGGAAAGAATCGGCCTGGTCATCAAAATTGAACCGGCGGAAGCCGTGGCTGCCAGCAGTGCTGGTAATACCTCAGCAACGGCCGCAGCCGCGGCCTCAGCCACCGCCAGCATCGACACAGGTGATCTCAGTGTCGCCGAGGTCGGCGCGAATGTACTGGAAAACCCGCCCCGGGTAGAACCCGTTCCGATAGGTGATATCAGTGATATTTCGCTGGCCGAGGTCGGTGCCAGCGTGCTCGAACACCCGCCAGAAGTCACCCCGGCACAGATAGACGATATCAGCGACATCACGCTGGCCGAGACCGGTGCCGATGTGCTCGAACACCCGCCGGAAGTTACCCCACAACCGATTGCCGACATCAGTGATATCAGCCTCGCCCAGACCGGTGCCGACCTGCTGGAAAATCCACCCAAAAAGCCCGCCGCACCGATCCCGGATATCAGCCAGCTGACGCTGGATAAATCGAACTAGTCGGTAATTTTTGCGCGCAGCGCATCGCGGTCGAACCACCACTGCTCGGCTGGTACGATCGCGCCCAGCACCAGCGACAGGCGCGGTAAAAACACCTCCGGCTCGTACAGGCGCAGGCGCTCCATCCAGGCATGCATGGCCTCCTGGTCCTTCACATCCGAATGCCCCTTCGCCACATTGGCGAGCAGCTCCCTGGTGAGGAATGTCAGGCTTTCGTGCGCCTTGCCGGTGCTGCGCATATCAGCAATGTAGTGCGCGACCACCGCGGCGACTGCGGCACCGTCGGCCTTGGGCGGGGTTTCATCGACGATATAGCCCAGCATGGTGACCGTCAGCGAAGGGTCCACCGGGTAGGTCACCGCCAGCCAGACACCCTGTGCCAGCGCCATCAGCGAGGCCGGCTGGCTGGTCTGGTAGAGCACATCGCAGGCTTCTACCGCCTCCTGCCAGACTTCGTGTTGCATGAATATATCGAATGCCTGGCGCGCCAGCTCCCAGGCTTCATCATTGCGGTTTACACCCACCAGTGTCTCGGCGACATCCAGGCTCAGCCGCGCGCGCGTGACCGCGTCGGCATCGGCCGGCAGCGCTGCCAGTTCCGACTGCTTCTTGCCGAGGTACTCTGTGAGGTACTCGATTGACTGGGTCGGATCACTGCTTTCAAGCAGGGTTTCATCCGGTTTTTCAGACTGCGACATGGCGGGTTTCCAATTGAATAAACTGAGCCGGGCTTTGTACTGTAAAACTGCGCAACAATACAAGCGTAATAATAATGGTTTTTGGCCTGGTTGCGCTGTTCAGGCCTGGCGGATTATATCCCACTGCCCCGAACAGTGATCAAATCTGCCGGATGGATTCGAGAATACGCCGCGCCGCGCTCACATCAAGACCGGCTTCCGACACCCGGTCGATCAGCGCCTGTGCCTGCTGGCAAACCAGGCCACGTTGCTCGTCATTGAACAGGCTGGCAGCAGCCACCGCTTCATCGCTGGCTGCACTCAACAAGCTGGGCACCAGCTCATCTGCATTGAGCGGGGAA
>Ga0316201_10002209_pt1 | contig 13732 bp, 12 predicted proteins | sample CS6wburrow_MG_FD_204516 | JGI IMG/M metagenome (GOLD analysis project Ga0316201, IMG submission 204516) | Coastal sediment microbial communities from Delaware Bay, Delaware, United States - CS-6 worm burrow | ecosystem: Environmental > Aquatic > Marine > Coastal > Sediment | place: USA... | reverse complement strand
GCGAGGCCGGCTTCCAGCCGCAATATGTCAGTATTCGCTGCAGTGCCGATCTGTCCATCCCGGCGAGCCGCCATGACCGCCTGGTGGTGCTGGCGGCTGCCATGCTGGGTAGCACCCACCTGATTGACAATATCACTGTTTCAACGGGTTAGGCCGGTTATCTCAGGTTGATGCTATGTGGAAATCTTGCAGTCCGCTGCCGGAATCCGCATAATTACGCCACCTTGAATCGACGGGAAAAGGTCCCGCCCGGCTTATGCAAATCACCCTGTTAAAATCCAAGCTTCACCATGCCAATGTGACGCATTCCGAGCTCGAGTACGAGGGTTCCTGCGCCATCGATGGCCGCCTGCTGGAGGTTGCAAATATTCACGAATATGAGCAGATCCAGATCTATAACCTGAATAATGGCGAGCGTTTCACGACCTATGCCATCCGTGCGGAAGACAACTCCGGGGTCATCTCGGTCAATGGTGCCGCAGCCCACAAGGCCAACCCGGGCGATCGCATCATCATTTGCACCTATGCGGTGCTGTCGCAGCAGGAAGCAGCTGTCTACAAACCGACGTTGGTCTACCTGGACGAAGACAACCGCATCAAGGACACGCGCAACGCGATCCCTGTTCAGGTCGCCTGATCGAATTCCATGCTTGTTGATTGTATTGCAGGGTCGAATGTATTCGACCAGCGCGATTCATCGCGGCCGGTTGTACTGAGCCGATCCCGGCCGAATGAATTCGGCCCTGCAGGCTAATCTGGCTACCCTGCCCGAGGGGACAAACCCGAAAACCCTAGCGGTTCGCGTACCGGTTCAGGTCGAGAATGCCGTACAGCATCGGTTCCTGCTGCGCATAATAATCCTGGAACCAGTCAGCCGTTTCCCAGAACGCATCGCTGGTGCGACGCACCCCGTAAATACCCACGAGGCGTTCGTAGTCATCGCGTGATGCCACGGCCATGATGCGGCTGGTGAAGTCCTGGAGTTCATCCGGTTCGACGACAAAGAAGAAATTCGGGTAGGAACCCTCTATGCCATCAACCACCGTCAGCGTGTCATGCTCGATGTCACGTGAATCACGGTCCCGCTCATTGTCAAACATCGACGACACATCGAAATACGCCTTGTTGCGAATGATCGTATAGGCAAGGTCTGCCGACGGCTCAGCGGTCTTGATACGCACCAGGGAAACATCCGGAAACACCTGCAGGTGTTTACCCTGGAGACTGGCGACCGTGCGCATGGCCGTGTCTGCTTCATGCTTGAGAGTGTCACCGTCCGGGTCATTGCAGGGTTCCTGTTCGCAGCGGTACAGGTAAGCGGGTGGACCGGCCATGGGCCCGAGCTTTGCGATCAGGGCGTCGTAAAGTTCGCGTTGCGGATCGTCGGTGCTGAAACCGGTAATCGTCTCGACATCCACCCAGTCCATGGAGCCCATCGATTTTTCCATGTCCTGGCGTATGCCGATATACCAGGAATCAAGGATTGCGCGGCGATGACTCGCCGGTATAAACAGCAGGAAGTTGTCCTCGCCCTCCATGCGCAGGAAGTCCATGTACAGGCGGGTGAGTAACTGGTGTCCGGCGTTGCCATAGACGTTGAAGCCGGTCACCAGCAGGTAGTGAATGCGCTCCAGCAGCGGGTAGTCAATGACCCAGGCACTGTCCGGGTAATCGCCGATAAAGCCGTTTTCGACCGAGGCGCTGTCGAAGTGGCGGTAGATGGTCAGTGCCGCGTTGGGGTTGCTACCGTTGTCGCCGTCCCAGATGTAGTTCATGGCCTTGCCAATTGGTAAGGCTTCGCTGTCATGGTGTACCAGGTTTTCCTGGCGGGCATTGATATAGACATTCTGGCGTCTGGCGTAGTCGCGCCAGACGGCGAGGATCCTCAGGGTATCACCCCGTTCAGAGGGCAGTTCGAGGTAGTCCGCCATCTCGTCCAGAAACTCCTCGCGACTCGATGCAATGTCGGCATCGGGATTGGCAAACACCACCCAGAAGCGGTCTTCTATCACGTTAAGAGCGATCTGGCCGCGACATACCGGCCCCTTGATGAAACCCTCGATGATGAAATGTGCATCGTCCAGCAGGAACCGGTAGCGTGACTTGACCGGTATTTCCCTGAATGACTTGAACGGGTTCGATGCCACGCTGGCCGTGTAGGAGGGCAGTTTGGTCACCGTGTAGTCCGGGTCGATGAACAGTTCCCGGTAACGCGCCATGCGCGCGTCCGAGAAGGTATAGACCATGTGACTCTTGGCAACAATGCTGGCCGGGTAATGTCGCAGCCGGTAGTAAAACGGGTCACTGCCCGGTGAGTCATAGGGGCGCAGCGTGGCGATCTCGACGATCGGTTGTCCGGGCGGGGTGCTGGAACGCACCAGCCGGTAAAATTCGCGCGTCGGGCTGCCCTCGAAATTGATGTGTGCCTGGAACAGGTGCTCATACAGGTAGCGACTGGTGAGCCGGTGTTTCAGCGAGGCTTCGTTCAGGAAGGTTTCCCAGCGGACAATCTGCTCGCTGGCGGCTGCAGACGGAACGGCCGCTGCCGGTGGTGGTGCGCCCTGGGCCAGCCACTGTACCAGCGTACGGTATTCCTCGTCGCGGAGGTTGGGCATGGCATAGGGCATGCCCCAGCCGGGATGTTCTTCCGCGTACTCGTCAAACTTGTCACGGGTCGTGCAGACCTGTTCACGGTCGAGGCTGACGTCCATGCTGTCTGGCAGCATGCCGACGCGTGGTTGCGGGTTGAGCTGCTTGAGGCGCAGCAGCTGGTAAAGCACGGATTCTTCCAGTTGCTGTTCCGGCGTGCCGGCATCCTCGGCGAGCACGGCATGAAAGCCCTTGTCACGCCACTCGGCAGTCGAATGGGCATCGATGAACAGGCGTGTCGGGGGTATCCCGGTCAGGCGCGCACCGTTATAGACGCGTTCCTTGTTTGCGCCGCGGTCGATGCCTTCATAGGAACTCAGCTTCAACTGGCAGGGCGCATCGGCACAGCCGTGGCATACCACGCAACGACGTTCCAGCACCGGCCTGACCTGTTCGTCGAACACGATGGGTTCCAGCGGTGTCGTCAGCAGCAGGCCGTAATCCACCCTGGATTGCTCGGCGGTGACCGAGGGCGGGTTACTCGAGCAGGCCGCCAGCACCACCAGGACCAGCACGGCCAGCAGCAGGAGTTGATACGGCAGGCGGGTGAGTGGCGGGTGATTGTGACAGGACATCATGGAAAACTCCGATCGGGTTTGCTGTCCGAGACAGTAGCAGTAACGGGTAAATATTGGCCAGTATTTTCGGGAAAAATTGCTGCATGCCCGTATAAAAATTACGCCCGGCTGGTTGCAGCCGGGCGTAACCGTCGACAGCGTAATCCGGGTATGGCGGCGCTTCCTAGTGTCCTCTGGAAGGTTGGTGGATCACCCTCATGTACGGACGCACGTTATCCCAGCCAGCCGGGAATTGCTCCCGTGCTTCTTTATCAGTTAATGCCGGGATGATTATGACGTCGTCGCCGTACGACCAGTTTACCGGTGTCGCCACATCGAAGTCCTCGGTCAGCTGCAATGAGTCAATGACTCGCAGGATCTCCTCGAAATTGCGTCCGGTTGTAGCGGGGTAGGTAATCATCAGCTTGACCCGTTTATCGGCGCCGATGACAAACACCGCGCGCACCGTTTCTGCGGCGGCGGCGTTTGGATGAATCATCCCGTACAGTGTCGAGACGCGTAGATCCTCGTCTGCGATCAGCGGGAAGTTCAAGCTGTACCCCTGGGTCTCCTTGATGTCGCTCGCCCATCGTTTGTGTGCGTCGAGGGGGTCGACGCTCAGACCGATGACCTTGACATTACGCCTGTCGAACCTGGACTTCAGCCGCGCCACCTCGGCAAGCTCGGTGGTGCAGACCGGTGTAAAGTCCTTTGGATGTGAAAACAGTACCGCCCAGTCGCCATTCATCCAGTCGTAGAAGCGGATGCGGCCTTCTGTGGTATCAGCATGGAAATCCGGCGCTGAATCGCCGAGCTGTAGTGACATGCGGTACCTCGATTACATCGGTTATTTCTGAATCAACAGGCTATAAATTAGGACATGTGCCGCAGAACCGCCAAGCAATTCTATTTATGAAAGCGGCAGCTAATATACGAGGGTCATTTTATGCGGGCACGGCGTTTACCTGATTTATCTATCCTCATGAGGGAACAGCGAACCGTGCAGGCGGCAGCCGGATTGCTGCTGGCAGGTATGCTGGGTCTGGAACCCGCTGCGGGCCGCGGACATCCTTGAAAAGTGCCTGGGCATGCGTTTTATCCAGGTCCCGGCCGGCTATAGCGTGCAGGGATTTCGACTGGTGGCCGAACGCAAACACATGCAGTGAATGCAGCGACAGGCAAGCGCGCCTGTGTTGTGCGGCTTGCTGCAGGCCGTTATGGCAAGGTTGAGAAGGGTTGTGCTATGCCTTGCTGTTCACCATGCGCGGGTACTGCCATTCACTCACTGCCTGCTGCTGTATCAACTCGACGATGTGTGAATACCCCCTGGCGCTGGCGATCTGTTCGGCCGTCAGCCCATCCTCGTTTTGCAGTGTGTAATCGGCATTGAAGCCGAGTAACAATGACACGAGGCCGGCGTTGTTGTGTTGTGCCGCGAGATGCAGGGCGGTATCACCCTGTCGTGTGCGGGCGTCCATGTCGGCACCGTGCCTGAGCAGGAACTCGCAGACCTGGTTGCAGCCGTTGATTGCACAGTTATGCAGCGGCCGGATGTTTTCTGCCGGGTCCATGACATCGATAGCGGCGCCCCCATCGAGCAGGGTACGAACCACGTCGACGTTGTCCGTCATCGAGGCAAGGTGCAGCGGGGTCTGACCGCGCACATTGGTGGTGTGCAGATCGGCGCCATCCTCGATGAGTGTCTTCACGGTCTCATCCTGCCCCTTGCGGACCGCGCGTTGCAGGGTAGCCTGCTGCTTGTTCTTGCAGGTCTTCCCGCGCGGCCTGCTCAGCAGAAATACCAGGTAGGGGGCCGCGACCCATAACCAGTTAACCGGGTTATCGAGGTTGACGTAAAATTGCAGGTAGTAATCTGTGACCGACAGCAGCTCATCGCTGCCGCTATACCTGTCCAGCAGGCTACTGGCCGCCCAGAGGATGCCCGGGACGAGAAAGATTCCAGACAACAGGCGGTTTATCAGGTAGATAAATTCGGTGGTGAGGCGTTTCATGGCAGACGGCTAAATATTAAAGAGTAATAATATACTAATACCATAAACGTCAAATTACCAGCGCAAATTTGGCTGCGCGACAAGTCCGGTCGGTTCCGGGGCAGCTTCGGTCACAATGAGTCGCGAAGCGGTTGTCCTTGTTGGCATGCCAGCGTGGTTTCCGCTTGAAGCGGCTTGACGTTTACCCGGACGGCGCATATGTTCACGCCTTTCTCGTACAGGACAAGGCATAATAGGCGAGTAAACGCCACCGGGACTGTCTGATCAGCAGGTAGAAGAGACGTGAATTCGTACACAGATTCGCAACAGCACTTTCGCAGTAATCGCAAACACCTTCGAATAGCTACCGAGTTAAGTTGCCAGGTAGGGCAGCCGGGCGGCAGGCTGGACACGGCGCAGGTGCTGGACCTGTCCAGCGGCGGTTTGAAATTCAGGTGTTCCCAGGCCATCGTCAACAACATCATTCCGGAAGGTGAACGCACGGTTGGCCTGATCATGGATGTCATGGTCGATGTGCAGTTCAAGCTGACTTCGGAAGCGAAACGTGCCAACTTCATCAAGACAACAGCGCGTATCGTGCATTCCGAGCGCCTTGCCCAGGATGTCTTTCATGTCGGTGTGCAATTCACCGCGCTGGGTATGAAGGAGACCCAGCAACTCGAGGCGTACATTCAGGACCAGGACCAGGGCCAGGCTGCGGACCAGTAACCTTGTCCAGCCAGCGGCTGGCTGACACATCCGGACAACAGACTGGCGCCACTGGATACCCGTTTTCTCAGGCATCTCTGCATAATTGTGTCCGGCTATCCAGCCGAATGGGCAGTAATGGCATGGAGGAAAGCAGGATGTTGGTATTGACACGCAGAGTAAACGAGACGGTCATGATCGGTGACGACATCACGGTGACGATCCTGGGTATCAACAACAACCAGGTCAGGCTTGGCATGAAGGCACCCCGGCGTGTGCCGGTACACCGTGAAGAGGTCTACGAGAAGATCCGGCTGCAAGGCGTGCCTGATACAGGCACGGATTGATCAACCGGGGCGCCTGTCACTCAGGCGTTTTCGCGGTATACACCCGGCGATTTCCCGGTCCAGCGCTTGAAGGCGCGCGTGAAGTTGCTGGGCTCCGAGAATCCCAGCAGGTAGGTGATCTCGCCAATGCTGCGGCTCGAGTCGCGAATGTAGCTCAAGGCAAGTTCCTGCTGGGTGTTACTCAACAGTTCCTTGAAGCTGGTGTCCTGGTCACGCAGTCGGCGTTGCAGGCTGCGCAGGCTGGTGTTCAGCTTGACAGCAATATCACCCTGGCTGGGGCGTCCCTCCGGTAACTCCTCGATGATCTTTGAGCGCACCTGCATGGTGATGTTTTCGCGGTCGAAGCGCGCGAGGTAGTCGATCACGGTCTGGTCATTCATGCGCGCCAGTTCCGGGTGGGCCGTGGACAGCGGCGCCAGTGCCCGGGTCCGCTCAAAGCTCAACAGGTTACTCGTGTTTTCGAATTCGATGTTTGAACCGAACAGGTCATGGTAGGGGCGAACGTCCCCGGGTGTCGGGCGCTGCAGGCTGGTATGCACAGGCAGGATGTCGTCGCCCGCGGTAATCTGGCACATGCGCAGGAAGACGGCCACGCCCAGGTCGCTGGCCGCATGGACAAAGTCTGCTCCCAGGTCCGGCAATGTCATGCGCAGATCTACCGTCTGTGCATGTCCTTCAAGACTGAATTCCGGCAGGGCATTGATGAGGTGCGAGAAGCGCACCAGGCGTCCGAGGACATCGTGCAGGGTGTCACTGGCCAGGCAGGCGAAACCCAGTCCATGCAGCGCGGCTGGCTGGAAATGCCGGGCAGCGGCCAGACCCAGCGCCGGGTCGCCGGTTATTTCAAGCGCAAGACGCCACAGGGCCTGCATGTGGACCGTGGGGATGCGTGCATTGGGATTGCCGACGGATGCCGGCTCGATACCTGCCCGCTGAAACAGCGGCACGGGATCATGGCCGAGATCGCGTAGTGTGCTCTCGAGCAGGGCGGCCACGCTGCTCAGGGTGGTGATTTCCGGCGCAATTGTCATCAGACCCTGTTTCCTGTGCGCGGTGACAAGTCATTGGCACCTTGCGATTAGCTCATAATAACAATTAATGACTACTGTGTGGCTGCTTGCAGGCCGCATGCCGCGGCCTGCGGAAATCACGTGAGTATCCAGTGCCAGGAAATAAAATAAACGTCGGCGTCTACAGCCTTGCCGAACTACCCATCGATTACTTGTCCCGTCTGGGATGTCCCCTTGAACAGGTCTGCAATGACCAGAAGGTTGCCCCGGTGTATCGGGACGTCTTTACCAGCGGTATCAAGGCCTACCAGCTGGTTACCTACCGCAACCTGGTTCGCGATCACTACGGTCGCGGTGTCGCACACCAGGTCGGCACATACCAGCAGCGTTTGCTGGAGAGGGAGCCGGGAGGGCACTCGCTCGGGCACTCCGTCAGGCTGATCAATGCGGCACTCGACAGCGACACGGTTGCTGCGGATACCGACCAGGGCAGGATGGAAATCCCCATCGAGATGAACGTGGCGCTGTCGTTGCTGCTGGGTGCCGATTCATCACCGCATTGCGTCAGTCATCCGGATGATCGCATCACCGAAATCAGCAGCATGGATATGGATGTTGACTGGGTTTTATCAAGGTGCCTGAGTCGTGCACGGGAAAACATGCAGAATGTCTTCATGCCCCTGCTGGGTTGTATCAATTCCGGTGTGGGCATCGATTACGTGGAGGCCTACCTCAAGGACCGGCTGGCAGTTAACTAGTCCCGTGCAATTGCGGGTGGAGGCGTCCCATGATTACGAAGCTGCTGATTGTCGCATTGATTATTGCTGTTGTGGTGCTGGCCTGGAGGCTGTTGAACAGGCACTGGTCACGCGAGGTGTATATCCAGCGCGACTATGAGAAATACAAATCCCTGGATGAGCAGGTCACGGCCGGGGCGATCGATGTCGAACCGGCTACCAGACGTGAACACGCTGATCGGGCGATCAACTGACGATCAGGTAGACGCCCAGCACCATCAACACGCCGGCCACCAGGTTTTTCCCCAGTCCCTTTTCGCTGAACAGCCACGCACCGTACAGCATGCCAAACAGCAGGCTGGTGCGCTTCACGGCAATCATGTAGGCCACCTCGATGTGTTCAATGGCGTAGAAGTGCGTGACGACCATGAGTGCCATGAAAAACCCCACGGCAAGGTGTGCAACCGGGTGACGCCCCAGCGCGCGCCAGCTGGATACGTCGCGCGAGGCGAACAACACGGCCGACGCCGCGCCGATAATCACGAAATAGAAGGGTCCGAAGAAGGCCGGTGTCACCTGCAACAGTGCGCCCTTGCTGGTCACGGATGTCAGGCTGTAGATCGCCGCTGCTGCGAGCATCAGGCGTGAACCGCGCTCGCGGGTAATGGCACGAAACGGCGCCAGCACATTACGCCATGCACCATCCTGTGCGGTTTCCAGGTTCAGGATCCACGCGCCGGATACCACCAGCAGGATGCCGAGGAAGCCGGTCGGGCTGACCGTCTCGCCCAGTACGACATAACCCGTCAGCGTGTTGAAGACCGGTGTAAAGGCAAGGTAGGGCAGGGTCAGCGACAGGGGTGAATCCCGAATGGCATGCATGTACAGCCACATCGCCGCCAGTTCCAGCGGGATGCTGACACCGACCCACCCCCAGAATGCCGGCGACAGCGCTGGCCAGGTCTCCCGGAGCAGCAGTGGCAGCAGCAACAGCCCCGCCATGCCAAACCGCACCAGCACCAGTTCCCCGGGCCGGTAATGACTCAGATAGCGCTTCGTCAGGGTATCCGCGGTCGCGAGACTGAACGCGGACAGTAATGTCAGGGTGATCCAGTGCATGGCGGGCAGTATATCCGCTGGCTGTTTCTTCGTGGCTAATGCCTGGACCGGTCCGTCAGCAGTTTTCACCGGCTGCTATGCTTGTGGCAAGGCAAACCACCGGATGAAGCCATGCGAGTCAAGTCTGCAAATTTGCTGTTCTCCGTTGTGCTGGGTCTCGCCTGTGTCCCGGCGACTGCCGGCGATGACCTCGAGGCATGGCTGGAATCGGATGATGACGGCGATGCGCAAGCGGTCAATGAGGGCGAACTGGAATTCCTGACCGATCCGCAGGGACGTCGTGTCCTGCAGACCAGTAACTGGCTCAGCGTGACGCACAGCAGCCTGCAAACCGGCTGGGTCGAGTTGCAGCAGTGCCAGGCGAATCTTGATCCGGTCCCGGCCGTCGAGGTGGTGTATCGCTACCATGGCCTGCGTGACCTGCAGCTGGTCTCCAGTAAGAATGTCGCGCGAGCGTGGGTGGCCGGCAACAGCGTGCAGCTGGAGGATGTCACTGAAGGCGGTGAAGTCTGTATCCGCGCCGCAGTGCAAGTGCTGCGGCCGAATGGTCAGGGTGGCTATTCATTGCAGAGCGGACCCTTTCACCGGCGTTTCCTTGATGGTTATTACCCGGTGCAGCTGGATTACCGGGTTCGCTGGCCGGCGGATCGATTACGGCTGGCCTCGGTGCAGCCAAGGGCGCAGACAGGTTACGGGTTGCGAAAACAGCGAGGTGAGCTGCTTATCGACACCCTGTTCGAGGGCAAGCTGACGATCGAGGTGGGGTTCGACAGGACCGGTGAGGGGCGCTGAGGGCATTGCCTTGCCCGGTTCCCTGCTACCGCGGGGCGGCGGCGAGGCTTGTGTCCTGAAAGGCACTAAAAGTCCATTTCCTATAAAATACGCAGTATTACGAGAATATCCTGATGTCCGCTATCGCCATTCCCAAGGCCGACACCGCCCTGTACGACTACCCGAAGTACTGGGCGGAGTGTTACGGCACTGCTGATTTCCTGCCCGTGTCGCGGGCAGAGATGGATGCGCTCGGCTGGGATTCCTGCGACATCATCATCGTCAGCGGCGATGCCTACGTCGACCAGCCGTCGTTCGGGATGGCGGTGATCGGCCGGTTGCTGGAGGCGCAGGGTTTTCGCGTTGGCATCATCCCGCAACCCGACTGGCACTCGAAGAATCCCTTCATGGCACTGGGCAGGCCCAACCTGTTCTTCGGTGTCACCGCCGGCAACATGGATTCCATGATCAACCGCTACACGGCCGATCGCAAACCGCGCTCGGACGATGCCTATACACCGGGCGGGCAGGGTGGCGCACGCCCGGACCGCAGTTCACTGGTTTACTGCCAGCGATGCCGGGAGGCGTTTGCGGACGTGCCGATCGTGCTGGGCGGTATCGAGGCCTCGTTGCGACGCATCGCACACTACGATTACTGGCAGGACAGTGTGCGCCGTTCCATCCTGCTGGATGCCGGCGCGGACATCCTGTTGTATGGCAATGCCGAACGCGCGATTGTCGAGATCGCACATCGCCTGTCACTGGGCGAGGCCATGGAAACCATGACCGACGTGCGCGGCACGGCGTTCATTCGTCGTGACACGCCCGGGGGGTTCGATGAGATCGACTCGACGCGTATTGACCGCCCCGGTCGGGTCGACAAGATCGTCAATCCCTATATCAATACGCAGGACATGGATGATTGCGAGCGGCAGCGTCGTAATGCAAAGCAGTTCGGTGTCGATGCAACGGGTGCGCAGATCGTCGAGTTCACGGTGCCACACAGGCTGGATCGCGGCAAGACCGTCATACGCCTGCCGTCATTCGAGAAGGTACGCAATGACAAGGCGCTGTATGCACACGCCAACCGCGTGCTGCACCTGGAAACCAATCCCGGTAATGCACGTGCGCTGGTACAGCAGCACGAGGGCAGGGACATCTGGCTGAACCCGCCGCCGATTCCGTTGACAACCCGGGAAATGGATTACGTCTTCGGCATGCCCTACCAGCGGGTCCCGCATCCGGTCTACGAGGACCAAAAGATTCCGGCCTGGGAGATGATCCGTTTCTCGGTAAATATCATGCGCGGCTGCTTCGGTGGCTGCACCTTCTGTTCCATCACCGAGCATGAAGGCCGCATCATCCAGAACCGCTCACAGGAATCGATCCTCAACGAGATCGAGGATATCCGTGACAGGGTCCCCGGGTTTACCGGCGTCATCTCCGATCTCGGTGGCCCGACCGCAAACATGTACCGCATCGCCTGCAAGAGTCGCGAGATCGAGGCGGCCTGTCGCAAGCCGAGTTGCGTCTACCCCGGGATCTGCCCGAACCTCAACACGGACCACTCGGCCCTGACGCAGCTCTACCGCAAGGCACGTGGCCTGAAGGGCATCAAGAAGATCCTGATTGCCTCGGGCCTGCGCTATGACCTGGCCGTCGAGGACCCTGAATACGTGAAAGAGCTGGTGACGCACCACGTCGGCGGCTACCTGAAGATAGCCCCGGAACATACCGAGAGCGGGCCGCTGTCGAAGATGATGAAACCGGGGATCGGTTCCTACAACACATTCAAGCGACTGTTTGAGAAATACTCGAAAGAGGCCGGCAAGGAACAGTACCTGATCCCGTATTTCATCGCCGCCCATCCCGGGACGACCGACGAGGACATGCTCAACCTGGCGCTCTGGCTGAAACACAACGGCTTTCGTGCCGACCAGGTGCAGGCTTTCTACCCGTCGCCGATGGCAACCGCGACGGCCATGTACCAAACCGGCAAGAACCCGTTGAAGAAGGTCAGCTACAAGAGTGAGACGGTCGCTGCCGTGAAAGACCCGGCGCAACGCGCCTTGCACAAGGCGTTTCTGCGTTACCATGATCCGGATAACTGGCCGCTGCTGCGCGAGGCACTCGGGAACATGGGCAGGGCAGACCTCATTGGCGATGCCAGGCATCAGCTCATCCCCAGACACCAGCCGGATGACAAGTCAGCGTACCGCTCCCCGCGCCGGAAAAACTCGGCCACTGCGCATCAACGTCGGACCAGGGGAAAGAAGGCGCTCACGCAACACACCGGCCTGCCGCCGCGGACGCAACGCTAGCGCCATTGACCTGATGCCTGCCTTGTAATCATGGATGTCAGCGCCCTCATTGATCAAGGCAAGATTCTGCAGGCACTCGGCGGGCTGGGCCTGTTCCTGCTTGGCATGATCATCATGACCGAGGGGTTGCGGGCACTGGCCGGTGATGCGATCCGTGCCGCACTGATGCGCTTCACCTCGAGCCCGGTCAGCGGTGCCATGACCGGCGCGGTCAGCACGGCAATCCTGCAGTCATCCAGCGCAACCACGGTCGCCGCGGTCGGTTTTGTCGGCGCCGGCCTGATGACCTTCAGCTCGTCGCTGGGCATCATCTTCGGTGCGAACATCGGCACCACCATCACCGGCTGGATGGTCGCGTTGCTGGGTTTCAAACTGAAGCTCGGCACCGTCATGCTGCCACTGATCCTGCTGGGTGCCGTGCTCAAGCTGTTTGCGTCCGGCAAGTGGGCGGCGAGCGGTTACACGCTGGCCGGGTTCGGGCTGATCTTTGTGGGTATCGGCGCGATGCAGGACGGCATGTCCGGTATGCAGGGTCTCATTACACCGCAGACCCTGCCGGATGATACCTGGCTGGGCCGCATCCAGATTGTCATGCTCGGTGCAGTGGCAACCATCATCACGCAATCGTCCAGTGCCGGCGTGGCAGCCACGCTGACGGCCTTGCATGCCAGCGCCATCAGTTTCGAACAGGCGCTCGCACTGGTAATCGGTATGGATATCGGTACGACCATTACGGCCGTGCTGGCGACCATTGGTGGCACCACGGCGGCAAAGCGCACCGGCATATCACACCTGATCTATAACCTGATCACCGGTAGCGGTGCCTTGCTGCTGATCACGCCCTATATCGTGGTCCTGCTGTATTTCGCCCCGACGGCCCTGGCGGCTAATGCGGAGCTTTCACTGGTCGCGTTTCATACCCTGTTTAACATTCTGGGCCTGATCCTGATACTGCCGTTTACCAGCCGCTTTGCGCGATTCATCGAGCGCCTGGTGCCTGAGAAGCGCTCACCCTATGTCCTCGAGCTGGAGCAGAGCCTGCTTGAAACGCCGTCACTGGCGCTGACGGCGGTGCAGAACGTGGCGCTTGTTGAGTACAGCCTGCTGTTAAACCATGTCGAAGCGGTGCTGGAGCCGGGCCAGAGTGGCAAACGTGCCGACCTGCCGCGCATGCAGGCCATACTTGACGAGACACATGCCTATCTTGATGCCATCGCCCCCGGCGGCAAGGATGATGCAAGCCGTATTCGCATGCTTGATCTCGTGCATACGCTGGATCACCTGCAGCGTCTGCACGAGCGCTGCGAGGAGGACGAGGACCGTGCCATCACGGCAAGGGAGACAAGGGAGCTGTCCTCGATGCACGGCCTGCTGGCCCACATGGTGCACGAGGTGGTCGAGACGATTGGCAGAGAAAACTGGGACAACATCGTGCGTCATTCCCGTGAAGCCGAGCAGACGCTGTCACAGCAGATCGACCCGCTGCGCGACCTGATCGCAAGCCGTGTTGCCGATGACAGCA
>Ga0316201_10002208_pt1 | contig 13735 bp, 14 predicted proteins | sample CS6wburrow_MG_FD_204516 | JGI IMG/M metagenome (GOLD analysis project Ga0316201, IMG submission 204516) | Coastal sediment microbial communities from Delaware Bay, Delaware, United States - CS-6 worm burrow | ecosystem: Environmental > Aquatic > Marine > Coastal > Sediment | place: USA... | reverse complement strand
ATGGACCATTGTTACGGGTGTACTGCTGGCCAGGGATCTTCCTGTGGTGGTTCATTGACATGAGCGACTGCCAGCTGCGCGTGCGTTAACACCAGCGAGGCATGAAAATATCAATCATTATGCCAGTGCTGAATGAGGCGGAGCTTATCGCAACCAGGCTGGCGCAATTGAAAACATCTCTATCCGGTGATTATGAAATTATCGTGGTCGATGGCGGTAGCATGGATGCTACTGTCGAGCGTGCGCAAACTGATGCGGATAGCGTTATAGCCTCGGCACGAGGGCGCGCGCTTCAGATGAACGCCGGTGCCGCCCGGGCACAGGGGGATGTTTTTCTTTTTTTGCACGCAGACACAAGCTTGCCCGCAAATGCGATTGACGTGCTTACTTGCGTGAATGGCGGCTGGGGACGATTCAATGTGCGGCTGTCGGGTGGGCATTTCATGTATCGAGTCATTGAGCGGATGATGAATTTCAGATCGTGTTTGACAGGTGTGGCGACCGGTGACCAGGCGATGTTTGTATCGCGAGCCTTATTTAAAAAAGTCCACGGCTTTCCTGAAATAGGTTTAATGGAAGATATTGCGCTGAGTAAACTTCTGCGCAAATGCATGAAGCCACTCTGCCTGCGCCAGCAGGTCACCACTTCCAGCCGGCGCTGGCAGCAGCATGGAATTATTAAAACTATCATGCTGATGTGGTGGTTGCGCCTGCTGTATTTTATCGGTGTCTCGCCATCACGCCTGGCTAACATGTATCGCCAGGAATGAAAGCGCGTGCCTGCCTTATTATTTTTGCCAAAGCGCCGGTTAGTGGCGAGGTCAATACACGGCTGATTCCTGACATTGGCGTCGCAGCCGCGACAGCACTGCAGCAGGCGCTGCTTGATATTCGCATGCAACAATTCGGTGCCGCCGGTGACTATGATGTGCAACTCTGGTGTTCGCCGGATACGCAGCATCAAAGTTTTCAGCACTGTTTGAATAATTACGACATCAGTTTGCACCAGCAATGCGGCATTGATTTAGGCGCGCGCATCGTGCATGCATTCGATGCTGCTTTTTCAAAGTACGACAGGGTAGCGTTGATCGGCACGGATGCGCCTGTGCTTGATGCTGTTATGGTCAGGCGCGCGTTAGACGAACTGGACGCGCAGGATGTGGTGATCGTGCCGGCCGAAGACGGTGGCTACGTTTTGATCGCCATGGGTAAATTATATAAAGATGTATTCTTGTCTGTACCGTGGGGAACATCAAATGTACTGCGCAAAACCCGCGGTAACATCGTGGCGCAGGCGCTGAAATATAAAGAGCTTGAAACCTGCTGGGACATCGATCGGGTCGAGGATTATCAGCGTTACCTGGCGGCATTTAAATCCTGAACGCTGCCAGCGATAATTCAAATCAGATATGCAGCAGAATGTCTTCGGGTTTTTCCAGGTGGGCGTCTGCGCCCCAGTCGTCGGTGTTTTCCCAGTCACCGATATATCCATAATCCGCGATCAGTGTTTTCATGCCGGCATTGCGGCCCGCTTCAATATCGCGCCGGGCATCACCGATGTAGATGCATTCCTCGCTGTTACTACCGGCAAGTTCGCAGGCATAGTGCATGGGTTCGGGATGCGGTTTACGATTTTGCGTTGAATCGCCACTGACGATACAGGCGGCGCGGGTGTCCAGCTTTAAGGCCTGCATCAGGGGCAGGGTGAGCCAGCCGGGCTTGTTGGTGACCACGCCCCACTTTAACTTGTCGGTTTCGAGCCGTTTGAGCACTGCATCGGTGCCGGCAAACAGTTTTGATTCGATCGCCAGCGCCTGCTGGTAAATAGCGAGATAACGTTGTTTTAGATAGTCCAGCCGCGCGTCTTCCAGGTGTTCGCCAAACGCGAGTTTGACCAGCGCCACACTGCCATTCGAAACCACCGGACGCACCTGTGCGAACGGCAGTATCGGCTGATGTTCTTCTGCGCAGAGTTTATCAAGCGCCAGCGCCATGTCGGGTGCTGTATCGATCAGCGTGCCATCCAGATCGAACAGGACCGTACTGATTTTAGCCACGGCTCAGGTAGCCGAGGCGGCGTCTGGGCGACGGTAATGCACCATGTAGTTCACATTAACATCACGACTGGCGCGGAACATGCCGGTCATCGGGTTGTAACTGATGCCGCTGATACCGACCAGTTCGAGCCCGGCCGCGCGTGCCCAGGCATCGAGTTCGGATGGCTTGATGAACTTGCTGTAATCGTGCGTCCCCCGGGGCAGCATTTTCATCACGTATTCAGCTCCGACAATCGCCAGCGCGAAGGCCCTGGCATTACGGTTGATAGTAGAAAAATAAATATCACCACCGGGTTTTACCAGCGCTGCACAGGCGTGAATGACGGAAGGTGGTTCCGGTACGTGCTCGAGCAGCTCCATGCAGGTAACCACATCAAAGCGCTCGGGGTGTTGTTCGGCAAAGGCCTCGGCAGTCACATGCTGATAATCGATTTCGAGTTCTTCTTCAAGGGCGTGCAGCCGGGCCACTGCCAGAGGCGCTTTGCCCATATCGATACCGATCACGCTGGCACCACTGTGGGCCATGCTTTCGCTGAGAATGCCACCGCCGCATCCAATATCGAGTGCCTGCCGTCCGGCCAGCGGGCTGCCGGTATTGATGAAGTTAAGCCGGATCGGGTTGATATCGTGCAGCGGTTTGAACTCGCCGTTGCGGTCCCACCAGCGCGAAGCGAGGGCATCGAATTTCTGGATTTCAGCGTGATCGACGTTAGCCTGATTGTTTGTCATCTATATCATTAGTTAGGTTAAATAGTAATTTTAACTATTTGTATTAATGGTAATTATGTGTCTTTTAATTTTCCGAAATACGGGCAGCCAGATCGTGCGCTGCGGAACTGATTGTAGCAATATCGAGCGTCGTGAGTACGCGTTGTTTCATCAGGTGTTTACCGGCGACCCATGCATCAGAGACCTGGTTGCGGCTGGCGCAATAAACAAGGTGCGAAACCGGATCGAACACTGGCGTGGTTTCTATCGCGCTTAGATCGATAGCTATCAGGTCGGCCTGTTTGCCGGTTTCTAGCGAGCCGGTAAAGCTGTCGATACCGAGTGCGCGCGCACCATTGATGGTCGCCATTTCCAGCGCCTGGTGTGCCGGCACCACGGTGGCATCGTTCGCCACGCCTTTTGCCAGTAGCGCAGCGCTGCGCATTTCACCCAGCATGTCGAGGTCATTGTTACTGGCGGCACCGTCGGTGCCGAGCGCGACGTTGACCCCGGCTTGCAGCAGTTTCGCCACCGGACAAAAGCCGCTGGCAAGCTTGAGATTAGATTCCGGGCAATGCACCACGTGGCTGCCTGATTGGGCCAGCAGTTCTATTTCACTGTCCTGCAATTGCGTCATGTGCACGGCGAGCAGGTTCGGCGACACCATGCCAAGTTCGTGCAGGCGTTGCAAGGGGCGTTTGCCGCTGTTGCTAAATGCCTCTTCGACTTCGAAGGCGGTTTCGTGCACGTGCATATGTACTGGCATATCGAGTTCGTCCGCCAGCATGCGAACTTTGTGCAGCGGTGCATCTGAAACCGTGTAGGGTGCGTGCGGCGCAAACGCGGTGCGAATCAGTTCATCATCGCGGTAGACATCGCGCAGGGCGGTGCCCTTGTCGATATATTCATCCGCATTCTGTGCCCACACCGTGGGAAAATCGAGCACGATCAGGCCAACACTGGCGCGCATACCGGCACGCCTGGCAACACGCGCAGTGACATCGGGGTAGTAATACATATCGTTGAAACAGGTGGTGCCACTGCGCAGCATTTCGGCAAGGGCAAGCTCGGTACCGGTTTGAACAAAGGCTTCGTTCACCCATTTGGCCTCAGCCGGCCAGATATGATTTTGCAGCCAGTCCAGCAACGCAAGATCATCGGCCAGGCCGCGGAACAGGCTCATCGCAGCGTGGGTGTGGGCGTTGATCATGCCGGGCAGCAGTGCGTGTTGTGGGTATTCTATCCGGCTTTGAGCGCTGTACTGTTGCGATGCCTGCTCACTGGGCAGAATATCAATAATGCGTCCATCATCAATCGCGATACTGTGATGGTCGAGGCAGTCATGCGCCGGGTTGACCGGAACAACCCAGCGGGCCTGTAGCAGTGTGTCAATGTTTTTCATGGCGGCAAGATACTAGCTGGCTGGCTGTTGCGCAACAGTCAGCGTTGGAGGCTATTGAAAAATCAGAATTTGTGAGCTGTTTCCGGCCAATTTTGCTGACAAATGTTATATAGTCTTTGCAACACGGCGCCGGCTACGGCGCCCGCCACAAATCAAAACAATATGGATTTCGGAGCCGGTTATGACTTTCTCAATGTATTCAAATTTCTTTAGATTACTCACCCTGGTCGTTATCGGCAATGCACTGGTCGGGTGTCAACCCAGCGTTACACGCGTTGATTCGGCCGCGGTGACGGATCTCAGTGGTAACTGGAACGACACTGATTCCAGGCTGGTCGCGCAGGAAATGGTGCAGGACGTGCTCTCGCGTAACTGGTTGCCAAGTTTCAGCAACAAGCAGGGCAAGGCGCCGACTGTGATTGTTGGCAGTGTGCGAAACCTGAGTCATGAACATATCAATACGCGTACCTTCATTGCCGATATCGAACGCGAACTGATTAATTCAGGTGAAGTTGATTTTGTCGCGTCTTCAAAGGAGCGCCAGGAAATACGCAGTGAGCGCATGGACCAGGACCTGAATGCGACCGAAGCCACACGCAAAGCAATGGGACAGGAGACTGGCGCTGATTTCATGCTTCAGGGCAGCATCAATACCATTATCGATGCGATTGACGGAGAGCAGGCGCGCTTTTACCAGGTTGATCTCAACCTGATTGATCTGTCCAGCAACCGCAAAGTCTGGGTCGGCCAGAAAAAAATCAAGAAAACTATTGAGAAGGGTGGTCTGCGCTGGTAGCGGTAATTTGATGCATCGTGCACTTGTCGAGTATCTGGATGACAAAATGGAGCGACATGCAGGTGAAACTCGCCTGCGTGGTGTGCTGTAGCCTTGCGATCAGTGGTTGCGCTACCTACAGTGCAAAATCTGCCGACATGCGCAGCAGCTTGCTCTCCGGGCAGTTTGCCATGGCGCGCGACCTGGCAGAAAAGCAACAGGCTGACAAAGATGTACTCGCAGCCCTGAACCAGGGCATGCTGCGTCGCATGACCGGCGATTACGTCGCGAGTAACCAGGTATTCGAACAGGCCAAGCGTCGCATCGACGAACTTTATGGTGTCAGTGTGACGGATCAACTGGGCGCCCTGACCATCAATGATACCCTGCGAGATTATCAGGGTGATCGTTATGAACAGGTGTTGTTACATGCCTACATGGCGATGAACTACATCCAGCTTGGCGAGCTTGACGCTGCGCGTGTTGAAATGCTGCAGGCCGATGTCAAAATGCGTGAATGGGGTGACGCGCCTGAAGAAGATGCTTTTGTACGATACCTGTCCGGCATTATTTATGAAATTCTGGGGGAAAATGACCAGGCCCTGGTGGCCTATCGCAAAGCGTATGAAATATATAAATCATCCAGCAACCGGCTGGGGCTGGCGACGCCGCAGATTGTCAAGCAGGACCTGCTGCGCCTGCTGGCAACCGAGCAATTGTGGGATGAATACCGTCGGCTGAAAACCGAATTTGGCATGGCTGATTTCAAACCGGTAAAAACAGCGGGTGGCTATGGCGAGGTCATCGTTGTTCTCAATAATGGTCTTGCACCCCAGCGCCAAGAGAACGCCATCACGACGTTCTCGCATGAAGTCAGCCAGCTGGTACGTATTGCGCTCCCGGCATACAGGTACCGCCCTGCTCAATTAACACGTGCGCGTATTAACGTTGATGGCCGGCAACAGCCGCTGGAAACAGTGGAAAATGTTGATGCGCTAGCGCGGCACGCACTGAACGATGACATTGCGCTTATCACCACGCGTGCAATTGCACGTGCGGTAATCAAATATAAAACCCAGAGAGAAATGCAGGACAATCACGGCGGCCTGGCGGGCCTGTTGATGACCGTGACTAACCTTGCCACTGAACGTGCCGATACCCGCAGCTGGACAACATTGCCGCAGGAAATCCAGCTCACGCGCCTGCTGTTACCTGAAGGGCAGCACCAGGTGAATATTGAGATGGTGAATACTGCCGGTCGCGTGGTCGATCGTATGCAACAAACGGTGACAATCAAATCCGGGCAACGCACGCTGTTGAGTGAACACTGGGTTGCACCTGCGCCAGTCATCTCGGCCAAATCAAAATAATCATCTGCACGGGTGGGAATCATGATGCGACAAATGCACAAATCGATTTTGCTAGTGGGTGTTTTGCTGTCGTCCTGTATGAAGTCTGGCAGCGTGGTCAATACGGCGGAACCCGACTGGATTCGCGGTGAGTCCGCGCACTATCCCAACGCGCAATACGTCGTTGCATCGGGGTCTGCCGCAGATGCGCAAACTGCACAAAAACGCGCACAGGCGAATTTGGCAAAAGTGTTCGAGCTGCGTATCCGTGAGTCGGCTACTACGACCCAGGACGTGGCCTCGCACAAAGTCGACGGTGTTGAAACCGTGCAAAGCACACAGCGTATCGATTCACGCATCAATGTCAGCACTGACAAAATAATCGATGGTGCACGCATCGCCGAGCAATGGAAAAACCCGGATGACCTCACGCACTATGCGCTGGCCGTGCTCGATCGCCACCAGGCGGGCAACAATATTCTCTCGGAAATTGAAAAGCTCGACACCGAAACCGACTATGAGCTCAAGCACGCGCAGGCCGAAACTGACGGCCTGTTAAAAGTTGCGGCACTGCAAAATGCACTGACGGCCCAGCAAAAGCGTGAAACCTTACAGAAAACCCTGAAAGTGATTGATCTCAGCGGACGTGGCGTGCCGGCGCCATGGAACCGGGCGGAGCTCAGAAATCGACTGCAACAGGCGATGAGCGCACTGGAAATGCAGGCAGTGGTCAATACTGATAGCGTCGGCGGCCTCGAAACCATACTCCACGGTGCGATGGCGAAGGCCGGGTTTATTACCACTAGTGCCAGTGGTGGTTATCGTCTCGGGCTCGACCTAAGTTCGCAGCCTTCATTTCGACAGCAAAACTGGCACTGGCAACGCGCCACGCTGGCGTTGCGCCTCGAGGCGCCAGACGGCAGCGTACGTGGGCAGAAGTCCTGGCCGCTGAAAGTATCTGCCAGCCAGCCTGCGCAACTGGCTGCTCGGTTGCGCGCCAGTATCGAGAAAAAACTCAATGCTGAGCTTGGTGCTACCGTGCTGGGCTTTATCGTCGGGCAATGAGCCTGTCTATCCCTTAACGGGGCTATAGTATTATCCTTTGCTGATGTATAGTTCTGGCGTCGATGTATGAAAAGCGACTGGAGTGCTGTTTTATGCCACTGTTTCGGTAACTCTGAATCAGGCAGTGGACATAGTCTTCAGCAACCTGGTAGCAGGTGTCTGCCTGCAACATGTCTGTTGTGCCTGTCTACCCCATCCGAACCTAAGCATGGTCCCTGGAAATCCAGGTTTCGATGGATTTGTCGCGCCGCCGATTCAGAATGCATCAGGCGGGTTATTCGACGCACGTTGCGGAACAGTGCCCGATGATATCGGTCGAATCCATAGCTATCTACAATCGGTTGTGGTCGGTGGAAAAGCTCAGCTTCTGTAGTGGCATTTAATAGCGGAATGTGATCCGCTGGTCTGGACTTTTGTGTCCATAAAGCAAAAAATAAAACTTTGATCTAAACTGGGTGTAAGACATGAGTCAACATGAGTCTGACACAGATTACGACAGTGGTCTGGCGGTCGAGGAGGAGAAACCAAAACTCAAGCCGCCAAAGCAATATAAAGTTATTTTGCTCAATGACGATTACACTCCCATGGAGTTCGTTGTTCAGGTGTTGACAGGTTTTTTCAGTATGGACCACGCTAAAGCCACGCGAGTGATGATGGCGGTGCATACCAAGGGCAAGGGTATCTGCGGTATATACAGCTATGAAATAGCTGAAACCAAAGTTGACCAGGTGAATGAATATTCACGTATCAACCAGCACCCCCTGATGTGTACGATGGAAGAAGTGTAGGTATCATATAATTTATTAACCAAGAGGTAGGTGTTATGTTGAGTAAGGAGCTTGAAGCCTCATTGAATTACGCGTTCAGTGAAGCACGTGACAAGCGACACGAATACATAACAGTCGAGCACCTGTTGCTCGCACTGCTGCAAAACACAAGTGCAAACACTGTGTTGCAGGCCTGCGGAGCTGATTTAAATCAGCTGGGCTCAGAGCTTCGTGAATACCTTGAAAAAAATACACCCATATTCGGCGATGTCGTCGGCGGGGAAGTCCAGCCCACATTAGGATTTCAGCGTGTGCTGCAACGTGCAGTGTTCCATGTGCAATCTTCCGGCCGTAAAGAAGTCGTTGGTGCAAATGTGCTAGTTGCCATGTTCGGTGAACAGGAATCGCAGGCCGTCTATTTGCTTAACCAGCAAAATGTAACACGGCTTGATATTGTGAATTACATTTCACACGGTATCACCAAGGTCTCCAGTAGTACCGGCAAGGTCGAGCCTGAGTCACGCGAAGAAGCGCCGGCTGATGTTGAGAACCAGCCACTGGAAAACTTTGCAACCAATCTTAATCAACGTGCGCGTCAGGGTTTGATAGATCCGCTGATCGGGCGTGATAATGAAATAGAACGCGTCATACAAACCTTATGCCGCCGCAGAAAAAATAATCCTTTGCTTGTGGGCGAAGCAGGCGTGGGGAAAACCGCGCTGGCAGAAGGCCTGGCAAAGAAGATTGTCGATAAAGAAGTGCCTGATGTTCTCAAGCATGCAACGATTTACTCGCTCGACCTGGGTTCGCTGGTCGCCGGTACCAAGTACCGCGGTGATTTTGAAAAACGCCTCAAGGGTGTGCTCAAGCAACTCAAGAACAAGGAAGGCGCAGTGTTATTTATTGATGAAATTCATACCATCATTGGCGCAGGATCGGCCTCGGGTGGTGTTATGGATGCATCCAATCTGATCAAGCCTATGCTTGCATCGGGTGAACTGAAATGCATCGGCTCGACAACCTATGCTGAATTTCGCAGTGTTTTTGAAAAAGATCATGCACTCGCGCGTCGCTTCCAGAAAATTGATCTCGAAGAACCGAGTGTTGAAGAAACCATCGAAATACTCAAGGGATTAAAAACACGGTTTGAAGAACACCACGATGTTAAATACAGCGGCAATGCATTGCGTGCAGCTGCTGAATTGTCTGAACGTTACATCATGGACCGTTTTCTGCCTGATAAAGCCATCGATGTAATAGACGAAGCCGGTGCCAACCGCCGTCTGAATGGCAAAGCCGGCAAGAAAACTGTCACAGTGACTGATATCGAAAATATCGTGGCCAAGATTGCGCGCATTCCGCCCAAGACCGTCACTATGTCAGATACCGAGGTATTGAAAAATATCGATCGTGACCTGAACCTGACTGTGTTTGGCCAGGAAAAAGCCATCGAGACTTTGACAACGGCAATTCGCATGTCGCGCTCGGGCCTGGGTAATCCTGAAAAGCCAATTGGTTCATTTTTGTTCGCAGGCCCCACGGGTGTCGGTAAAACTGAAGTCTGTCGCCAGCTGTCGAAAATTATGGGTGTCGAGATGTTGCGGTTTGACATGTCGGAATACATGGAGCGTCACACCGTATCACGCCTGATCGGTGCGCCGCCCGGCTATGTTGGTTATGATGAAGGTGGTTTATTGACCGAAGCGGTTACCAAGCACCCGCATGCTGTTGTCCTGCTCGATGAAATCGAGAAAGCACATCCTGAAGTATTTAATATTCTATTGCAGGTGATGGACCACGGTACCCTGACCGACAGCAATGGACGCAAAACAGATTTCAGAAATGTGATTCTGATCATGACTACTAATGCCGGCGCGCAGTTGATGTCGAGAAGTTCGATGGGCTTTACCGAGCAGAAGAACGAACTCGACGGCATGGAAGAAATCAAGCGCATGTTTACGCCTGAATTCAGAAACCGCATTGATGCCATCGTGCAGTTCGGTTCACTCGATGACAGGACCCTGGCCAGCGTGGTCGATAAATTCCTGATGGAGCTCGAAATGCAGCTGGATGAAAAGAAAGTTGCACTGGAAGTTGATGTGAGCGCGCGTAAATGGCTGGCTGAAAAAGGCTATGATCCGAAAATGGGCGCACGTCCAATGGCGCGCGCGATCCAGGACTATGTCAAAAAGCCGCTGGCGAATGAACTGTTGTTTGGTGATCTCACCAAGGGCGGCAAGGTGCGCATCAGTGTGAGCGGTGATGAGCTCGATATTTCGATTGAATCGATGGAAGCCGCAAAAGCCTGATTAATTTCAGATCCAGCGTCAGCAATACAAAAAGGCCTGTGATTCACAGGCCTTTTTTTATGTTCAATGGTATCGGTTTACTTGGCGCGGTATACGATGCGGCCTTTTTCGAGGTCATAGGGTGTCAGTTCAACGGTGACCGTGTCGCCAGTCATGATGCGGATATAGTGCTTGCGCATTTTGCCGGAAATATGCGCCGTGACCTTGTGGCCATTCTCGAGCTCAACTCGAAACATGGTGTTGGGAAGGGTTTCAACCACTGTACCTTCCATCTGAATTGCGTCTTCTTTTGCCATATGCAGGATAACTGTTTGAGAATCTGGGCGCTAATTATCGTTATATTTACGTCATTAGCAAGGGTTTTCGCCCATTTATGCAGTCATCGTGTCTTTCGCGGGCGGATTACTGCTTTGCGGGTAATAAAAACAGCGGGTCGACCAGGGTCTGGTTGGCGTACACGGCAAAATGCAGATGCGGGCCGGTGACGCGACCGGTCTTGCCAACAGCGCCGATGATGTCGCCCTGTTTCACGCTGTCGCCGGGTTTGACATCAATCCGGCTGAGGTGCGCGTAGAGCGTAATGATGCCCTGGCCGTGATCGACATAAATCATGTTGCCGCTGAAGAAAAAATCACCGCTTTCAATGACTTTGCCGTCTGCGACGACCTTGACCGGTGTGCCCTCAGCGGCGGCGATATCAAGCCCGTTGTGCGGTTTACGTTCCTGTTCGTTAAAAAAGCGGCGTAAGCCGAAGATGCTGCTGATTTCACCCTCGGCCGGCCAGATAAATTCAGGCCTGGGCATAGTGTCGCTCCAGTGCTTCCTGGCCTTGCTCTTGCGCACACGCTCGCTGCTGATGCGTTCCATATCGACAGGGGCAGGATTGACCTTGCGCTTGTTCTTGATTGTCAGGTGTTGTTCTTCGTATTTTTTGGGTTCGACTGTTATTTTGTGTTTGAGGGTGACGCCGTTACTGTACTTAAAGCTGAACTCATGATCACCCGCACTGCTGCTAAGCGGGATGCCTGCAAGGGCATACCAGGTGGCCTGATGATTGAATACAGCGACGCGCTTGCCATTAAATTCGATTACCGTATCTGCTTTGTAATCCGGTAGTTTCAGCAGTGCAATACCGCCCGGTACCAGGGCCTGTTGCGGCAGTGCATGTGCTGTCCATGACGAGAGTAACCATAGCCCTATGATGGCAAGCCTGATTACGCGAATAGAACTTTGGGTGATGTGCTTATTAATCATGCGCTACAGTGTACAATTGTTGGCTCGAATTGGAGCAGGTTTTTGACAAACATTTTATCATCACGTGCGCAAAGCGTCAGGCCCTTTCATGTTATGGACTTGCTGGCACGTGCACAGCAAATGCAGGCCCAGGGGCGCGAAGTCGTGCATCTAGAAGTTGGTGAGCCCGATTTTGCCACGCCTCAACCGGTTATAGATGCGGGTATTGAATCACTCCGTGCACAACAAACACATTACACCTCCGCCACCGGATTACCGCAGCTGCGACAAATGCTGTCTGACTATTATGCGCGCAGGTTTTCACTCGATATAAACCCGCGTCGCATCATTATTACACCCGGCGCATCGGGTGCACTGCAACTGGCTTTAATCAGTCTGCTGGATGTCGGTGATGAAGTATTATTGAGTGATCCGGGATATCCCTGTAATCGCAATATTGCGCAGCTGCTCGGAATTGTCACGCGTTCATTGCCGGTATCCGCGGAAGAAGGTTACCAGATCACACCAGCGCATATCGAAACCCATTGGCATGATGCGACCCGTGCCGCTATGGTGGCGAGTCCATCGAACCCGACCGGTACGCGTATCAATGAACAGCATATGCGGGCCCTGATCGACGCGGTGGCTGCAAAACGCGGTCACCTGATAGTCGACGAGATTTACCAGGGGCTGGTATACGGGGTCGAAGATATTACCGCGTTAAGCTTTTCAGACGATGTTTTCGTAATCAACAGCTTTTCGAAATATTTTGGCATGACAGGCTGGCGGCTCGGCTGGATGGTGGTGCCCGAGGCATTCGTCGATTCGATTGATCGCATGTCGCAGAACCTGTTCCTGGCGCCCACCACCACGTCTCAGCATGCAGCCATAGCTGCTTTATCTGACGAGACCCGGGTCATCTTGCAGCAGCGCCGTGCAGAATTTCAGCAACGTCGTGATGTATTGCTGCCGGCGCTGGAGGCGCTCGGCTTTCGTATTGCAGTCAAACCCGAGGGGGCGTTTTATATCTACGCCGATTGCAGCGCGATCACGGATGATGCCTTCAGCTGGTGTCACGCGCTGCTCGAACACACCGGCGTCGCCGTTACCCCGGGGATTGATTTTGGCGACTTTGCAGCCAGTACACATGTAAGATTCGCCTACACACGGCCCGTCGAGCAGTTGCAGGCAGCGCTTTCATTGATTGGAAACTACATTAATAAAACTAACTAACCCATTGATTATAAATGATTGGAAGTATCGAAAAAATGATCGTGCAGCACGACTCGCCGGTGCGCTACCAGTTGCCAATCGGCGATGCCCGGGTCGATATGAATGCGCTTATCGGTAAACAGATCAGTATTCAGTTTGGCGGAGAAATCCATTGCGTTGCCTGCGGCCGCCTGACCAAGAAGAGTTTTAACCAGGGTTACTGTTACCCCTGTTTCCGCTCGCTCGCTGCCTGTGACATGTGCATCATGAAACCCGAAACCTGTCATTTCGACCAGGGCACCTGCCGCGAGCCTGACTGGGCAATGAGCCACTGCATGCAGCCGCATTATGTTTACCTGGCAAACTCATCGGGCATCAAGGTGGGTATTACCCGTGGTACCCAGCTGCCGACACGCTGGATAGACCAGGGTGCAACCCAGGCCTTGCCGGTGTTCCGGGTTGATACACGACTGCACTCCGGGCAGCTCGAAGTTGAACTCAAGAACCACGTTTCTGACAGAACCGACTGGCGCAAGATGCTGAAAGGCGAGGCTGAGGTGGTCGACCTGGGGGCGGTGCGTGACGAGCTGGTGGAAAAAAGCGCGGGCAGGATTAAACAGCTGACCGAGGCAAATGGCGCGGGGGTTATCGAGTTTTTGCCTGATGAAACCCCGGTGACGATTGAATACCCGGTACTGTCATACCCGGAGAAAGTGAAATCCTTCAATCTCGACAAGCAGGCGTTTGCCGAAGGTACCCTGCAGGGCATCAAGGGCCAGTACCTGATCCTCGATACCGGTGTGATTAATATCCGCAAATATTCAGGGTATAACATCGACCTGCAAATCAAATAAGATA
>Ga0316201_10002207_pt1 | contig 13740 bp, 13 predicted proteins | sample CS6wburrow_MG_FD_204516 | JGI IMG/M metagenome (GOLD analysis project Ga0316201, IMG submission 204516) | Coastal sediment microbial communities from Delaware Bay, Delaware, United States - CS-6 worm burrow | ecosystem: Environmental > Aquatic > Marine > Coastal > Sediment | place: USA... | reverse complement strand
CTCATGACGCACATGTTGTGACCTATTCCGGCCCGGACTCGGATTATACCGGACAAGAGATTATGGTTGGCAGTAACGAAGACGAACTCGTAATCGTAGACGTTACCGATAAAGCGAATCCAGTCCCCGTTTCGTCTATTAGTTATACTAATGTAGCCTATACTCACCAGGGATGGTTTACCGAGGACCAGCGATATTTCCTTCTGGGTGATGAAGCAGACGAGATCGACTTCGGAATTAATTCAAGAACCATTATTATCGATCTGTCTGATCTCGACAATCCACTGGTCCATTTTATGTATTCAGGCCCTTCAGGAGCTACAGATCACAATGGTTATGTGAAAGGTGATAAATTTTACCTGGCAAACAATGCTGCGGGATTAAGGTTAATAGACATCTCTGATCTCGCAAATCAGAATATGACTGAAGTAGGGCATTTCGATACGTATTCAGCAAATAACAATTCGGGGTTTAACGGCTCATGGAGCGTCTATCCATATTTTGCCAGTGAGCATATTGTGATAAGTGACAGGGAGGAAGGATTTGTTTTGGTAAAAGAATCAGGAAATCTGAACAACCAGGAATTCGAGTCGACAGAATTCACCATTGTTCCTAACCCTACTGAGAGTTCAATTACTATATCAGCAATGAACTCTAATCTTAACAGGATCGCGATTACCGATATCCTGGGGAAATTAATGCATTCCGAAGAATTAAATGACCTTCAATCGACTTCGTTAGATCTGTCTGATCTATCCAAAGGGATTTATTTCATTAGGATCAATAATAATATTACTAAAAAAATAATTAAAAATTAAGTTAATCTGAAAACTAAGAATTCGCAGTGAAGCACTATTTATATTCAATGATCGTTGTACTAAGTAGTGCGATTTTATTCGTATTTTTACATTTTCTGCAAAAAAATAATATGATCAAGAAATTACTACTGCTAAGTACGTCGATATTTAGCTTAACGGCATTGGCTCAAACGCCATGTGAAAGCGGAACCGCTGGATCTTTTCCATGTGATGGATACGACTTACAGGCTACATTCACACTTAGCGAATTAGGTGGCTCAACCGGAAATGATTCCTGGGGATGGACAGATCCTCAAGATGGAAAAGAATATGCAATTACGGGTGTTGATAACGGCACTTTATTTATTGACATATCCGATCCTGTAAATCCGATAATCCTTGGGAAGCTTCCCGGACACAATAATTCGTCCAGTTTATGGCGGGACGTTAAAGTATATAACAATCACGCTTTTATGGTAAGTGAAGCAGGTGGGCATGGAATTCAGATCTTTGATCTAACGCGTCTTCGATCTGTCTCAAATCCCCCGGAAACCTTTACAGCAGATGCACATTACAGTGGATTTGGCAGTGCTCATAATATAGTGATCAATGAAGACTCAGGTTATGCATATGGGGTAGGAACCAATCAATTCTCTGGGGGTGCAATATTCGTTAATCTTCAGAATCCCCTTAATCCCGTACTCGAAGGTGGTTATTCCGGAAGTGGTTATACCCACGATGCACAAGTGGTAACCTACAATGGTCCTGATCCGGATTATGCCGGCAGAGAAATTTATTTTGGATGTAATACAGACGAGGTTGTTATCGTTGATGTCACGGACAAATCGAACCCTCAACTTATAGCTGATATCGGGTATACAAACATTGGTTATACCCATCAGGGATGGCTTACAGAAGATCAAACCTATTTTATAGCCGGAGATGAATTCGATGAAGCTAACGTTGGATTCAATACCAGATCTATCGTTTTCGATTTCACCGATCTGGATAATCCTCAGTTTCATATGGAATATTTCGGTCCTACACCAGCAATAGACCATAATGGATACGTGAAAGGCGATAAATTTTATCTGGCTAATTATTCAGCTGGTGTGCGCGTAATCGACATTAGTGATATCGCTAATGGCAATATGACAGAACTAGGATTTTTCGATACGCACCCTGCCAATCAAAGCGTTTCTTATGAAGGTGCCTGGAATGTCTATCCCTATTTCGCGAGCGGGAATATTATTGTTAGCAATATTGATGGAGGGTTTTTTATTTTAAAGGAAGGTAACCTGGGAGTAGAATCTGTAGAAACCTCAGATTTTACGTATTATCCTAATCCTGCAAACGAGCTACTCACAATTAAGTCGGAAGCTTTTGTTATTAACAATATTATAATTTCAAATATGCTTGGCCAAAACGTTTTACAGGCCTCCTTTGATGGAAGTAAATTTGAGAGAATAGATATCTCCAGCCTTGAAAGCGGAATGTATCTTATAAGAATAAATGAAAACATTGTAAAACGATTAATCGTAAACTAATCGCTAAAACTAAAAGATGAAAAAAATTGTAACAATAATTACTGTACTAATAAGTTCAATGATGATCGCGCAGATTCCTTGTTCAGGAGGCTTTGCAGCCGGATTTCCTTGTTCTAATTTTAAATTAATGGGGCAGATCACGAATGCTGCTATGGATGCAGGTGGAGGAAATGATTCCTGGGGATGGACCGATCCGCAGGATGGCAAGGAATACGCTTTAGTTGGCCTTACAAACGGTACGGCGTTTATAGATATTTCAGAGCCAACTGATCCTCGATACCTGGGAAAACTTCCAACTCATACAGACCCCAGCATCTGGCGAGATATTAAAGTATACAGCAATCACGCTTTTGTGGTGAGTGAAGCAAGCAATCATGGGATGCAGGTCTTTGATCTTACCCGTTTGCGAAATGTTACCAACCCGCCAGTAACTTTCACCGAAGACGCTCATTATGATGGCTTTGGACGTGCTCACAACATTGTGATAAATGAAGATACGGGTTATGCATATGCCGTAGGAACATCTACTTTTAACGGAGGGCCTCATTTTATTAATATTCAAGACCCGGTGAATCCTGTTGGAGAAGGTGGGTATGGCCTTGACGATTATAGCCACGATGCGCAGGTAGTTACCTACAGCGGCCCTGATTCCGACTATACCGGCCGGGAGATCCTGGTAGGCAGTAACGAAAATGCAGTAGTGATTGTAGATATTACGGATAAATCTAGTCCGCAACCGATCTCTTCAACAAGTTACGGGAATGTAGGATATACCCACCAGGGATGGTTTACTGAAGATCAGAAATATTTCATCGTAGGAGACGAATTGGATGAATTCAATGTAGGTTTCAATACACGCACAATTGTTTTCGATTTTACCGATCTCGATAATCCGCAATTCGATTTTGAACACTTTGGCACTACCCCTGCAGTGGACCACAACGGATATGTACTTGGGAATCGATATTATATGGCAAACTATTCAGCGGGAATGCGTGCCCTTGATATCAGCGATATCGAGAATGGCAATATTTCAGAATATGGATATTTCGACACCTTTACTTCTAATGACAACGCGAGTTTCGATGGTGCCTGGAATGTATATCCATACTTTGCCAGTGGCAATGTAGTTATTAGTGGTGATTTTGGGTTTACCCTTGTTCGCGATGAAAACTTAAGTGCCGGTGATTTCACGAATTCAGACTTTGCTATATATCCGAATCCGGCTAATACCAGACTCACAGTTTCTTCTAAGAATACACCGTTAAACACATTGACTGTTTACAATGTGCTCGGACAGGAGGTTATGCAGTTTAATTTTGCTGAAACCGACTCAAAAACAATCAATATAACCAGTCTTCAAGCTGGAGTATATATGGTTCAAATTAACAAAACAACTATCAAACGTTTGATTGTTAACTAATTTTTAATGCTATGAAAAGGATATTAACCTACTCTTTAATCATGATCTTCATTTGTGGCTTCCATGCCTGTAAAAAAGATGAAAATCCTGATCCTCAAACGAGTGGGACCGATGATGACAATCCCCCTGCTGGCACCGACTTCGAAGGTGTAATAGATTATGTAAAAACATTTGGGGGAAGTAACGAGGACGAAGCTGCTGCGGTTGTTCAAGCTAATGACGGTGGATATGTTCTGGTGGGGACTACATCCAGCACTGATGGTGATATAGTCGATAAGACCACGACCGATCCGGATTATTGGGTGCTGAAAGTAAGTGCTGAAGGAGTAAAGCAATGGAGTAAGACCTATGGGGGAACATCCCCTGATAGAGCTACAGGGATATCGAAAACCAATGACGGCGGCTATATACTTTCTGGTCATAGCAGAAGTAATGACGGACATGTAGGAGGCAATGAGGGATTTCACGACTATTGGATAGTCAAGATTAATTCTGTAGGCGATATACAATGGGAGACGAATTTTGGATTCTCGGGAAGTGACCAGGCTTTAAATATCATTCAAACTTCGGATGGTGGATATTTCGCTACCGGTTTCCTTGATGTGACCGCAAGTGGTGGCATGGGAAATGACGGAAGGAATCCGGAACATGGAGTTGGTGATTATTGGGGGATCAAGATGAATGCAAATGGCGACAAGATATGGAGACGCTATTTTGGCGGCTCGAACAATGACCGAAGCTATGACGTTGTGCAAACTAATGACGGAGGCTTCCTAATGATCGGCGCTTCTGAAAGTTCCGATTTCGATATCGTTGATGACAAGGGTAGTTATGATTTCTGGGTAGTTAAGGTAAGTGCAGGCGGTGACAAGCAGTGGACAAAATCCTTTGGTGGTTCGGAAATTGATGTTGCATACAGTATTGCCAAAGCAACCGACGGAAATTATATTATTGTTGGTGATACCCGAAGTATAGATCAGGATGTGTCCAATCCACTTGGTAACGCAGATTTATGGGTTGTTAAATTCAATAAAGACAACGGAGCTATAATTTGGGAGAAAACTTACGGGGGAGATCAATTTGAATCGGCCCGAAGTATAAAACGTCTTGCCAACGGAACCTACCTTATCTCTGGTTCTACCCGGTCGGAAAATGGTGATGTATCCATGAACATCGGGCAGAATGACGCCTGGGTCATGATCATTAATGAAAATGGCGCCCTTCAATACCAGAAAACGGTTGGAGGAACAAGTCTGGACTTCGCAGACGCAGCTATACAAACTACCGACAGTAAACTAATTGTCGTAGGAAATACCGAAAGTAACGATGTAGACATTACATTGAACAGGGGTATAAAAGACCTTCTGCTAATAAAAGTAAAATAATATAATAATTAAATTAATTCAATGAGAAAGATTGCCCTTGCCCTGATGGCATCCGTTTTATTATTCGGATGTAATAATGATGATGATACACAGCCAGTTGTAGTGGAAGTATCAGTTGATTTCACTTTTACCCAAAACTGGGATGGTGACCCTATTGAAAACTCAGATTTCGACATTCCGCAGTATACCAATGAGAATGGTGAGATGATGAGTATATCTAAATTAGTTTATTTAATTTCCGATGTTACCTTCATAAGCCTTACGGATGGGGTAACTTATGATGCCGGAGATTATAACCTGATAAATGTTAGAGAACAAACAAATCTAAACTTTACTCCCGATATCGAGATACCTGAGGGAGATTACCTGGTCTCATTTACCTTCGGATTTGATGACGAAGATAACCAGGACGGTATTTATCCGGACCTGAACTCTGCCGATGGTGGATGGAATGTCCCTATGATGTTAGGTGGTGGATATCACTATATGAGACTCGAAGGTAAATTTATTGACGATACCGGGTCGCTTGAAAACTATGCATATCACACGATTCGTGCAGCCGACACCTCTACCGATCCAGTTACCTTGCAGGACACCTCTTTTGGAGTTGGTTTAGGACAGATTACTATTGGAAGCAGTACGAACATTGAAGTTCAAATGAATGTGGCAGAATGGTTTAAAAACCCAAATACCTGGGATCTTAATGTACTGAACACCGTTCTTATGCCGAACTTTGATGCCCAGATAATGATGTTCGAGAACGGTTCTAACTTCAGTAATTCCCAAGGTGCCTTCAGCCTGGGTAGCGTAACACAATAATAAAGATCATGAAGCGTAGTTTAGCTTATTTATTTATATGCAGTTTGATGTTCGTATCCTGTGCTGATGACCAGGACGACAATGTGAATGGTTATACCGCGACGCCGCTGGAACTGGAGATTCCTCCTCTATTTGAAGAGAAGATCCTTCCACCGGTGATTCCAGAAGATAATCCACAAACAGTGGAAGGAGTCGCCCTCGGTAGAAAATTGTTCTTCGACAAAAAGCTCTCCGCAGATAATACTTTGGCTTGCGCCGGGTGTCATAGCCCGGCCAATGCCTTTACCGATCCCAGACAGTTTAGTATTGGGATTGATGGAATAGCAGGCACGAGAAATTCGATGCCATTGTTTAATGTCGCATGGAATTACAATGAGCTATTCTTCTGGGATGGCCGAGCAACTTCCGTAGAAAACCAGGCATTGGCTCCCGTGACAGACCCTATTGAAATGCATAACACCTGGTCCCAAGTTGCTACAACCTTGCAATCCGATGCCCAGTACCCTGCGATGTTTGAAGATGCTTTCGGAACACAATCTATCGATTCGGTATTGGTGACCAAAGCCATTGCGCAATTTATTCGTACCCTGATCTCAGGGAACTCGAGATTCGATCGCTATCTCGCCGGAACTGAGGAATTAACCCCTTCAGAGTTAAATGGCCTGAATATATTCCTGGATGAGAATCGAGGCGATTGTTTCCATTGCCATGGTAATCCTAATAATCCTCTTTGGACCGATAATATTTTTCATAACAACGGACTTGATGAAATTTTCGAAGATCGCGGACGAGGTTTGGTTACCGGTGACCCGAGGGAATTTGGATTATTCAAAACCCCGAGTTTAAGGAATCTCGAATATACAGCCCCATACATGCATGATGGCAGATTTGAAACTATCGACGACGTAATTAATCACTACAGCGAGGGATTGGTATATTCTGAAACAATTGATCCGCTTATGAAAAAAGTGGACGAAGGTGGTGTGGGGCTGAGTCCCGAAGATAAAGCCGATCTAAAGGCGTTTCTGCTCACACTATCGGATCCGGAATTCATTTCCAATCCTGATTTTCAGGATCCGAATTAATTTTGTCATTTTCCTGTCTTAACCCGCAATTCCATTGAGGTTGTTAATTATTACTTAAAACTATATTGTGATAGTCGTAAAATGTTATTCCTCTATGGTTACAATCCTCTTTTGACGTATATTTGCATCCTAATTTAGAATTAATCTATTTAGAGATGATTAAAGTAAGTGAGCAAGCCAAGTCTAAAATTTCGCAGATGATGTCTGATGACGGTTTTACCGTGGAAAGTGATTTCGTGCGTGTTGGAGTAAAAAGCGGGGGATGTTCAGGACTATCTTATGAATTAACATTCGACAAGAATTTAAGTGATGAGGATAAGTTGTTTGAAGATAGCCCGGTCAAGATCGTTGTAGATAAGAAAAGTTTCCTTTATCTGGTTGGAACAACCCTGGAATACAGTGGTGGTTTGAACGGAAAAGGATTTGTTTTTAATAATCCGAACGCGAATCGTACTTGCGGATGCGGGGAGAGTTTCTCACTGTAATAATTGCTGAAGAAGAACCATGGGAAAATTTACGGAAGACGATTTAAAAAAAGAACTGGAAACCAAGGAATACGAATATGGGTTCTATACCGATATTGCATCTGAAACATTTCCTGCTGGCCTCAACGAGGACATCGTTCGTGCGATCTCTGCCAAAAAGGAAGAGCCGGAATGGATGACCGAATGGCGACTGGAGTCTTTTCGTCACTGGAAAAACATGACAGAACCGGAGTGGGCAAACGTCAATTATGTAAAACCCGATTTCCAGGCAATCTCTTATTATTCCGCTCCAACGACAAAGCCTAAATATGATAGTCTGGACGAAGTAGACCCTGAACTTCTGGATACTTTTAACCGTTTGGGAATCTCTCTCGAAGAACAGAAAAAATTAGCTGGTGTCGCTGTGGACATAGTGATGGATTCTGTTTCTGTTGCTACCACTTTCAAAAAGACTCTGGCTGAAAAAGGAATTATTTTCTGTTCCATCTCTGAAGCAATAAAGGAACATCCCGAATTAGTGAAGAAATACATTGGTACCGTTGTACCTCAAAAGGATAACTTCTATGCAGCATTAAATAGTGCTGTTTTTAGTGATGGGTCGTTTTGTTATATCCCAAAAGGTGTTCGATGCCCGATGGAATTATCAACTTATTTCCGCATAAACCAGGCAGGAACCGGACAATTTGAACGCACCCTGGTAATTGCAGACGAAGGAAGCTACGTGAGCTACCTGGAAGGTTGCACAGCGCCTTCCCGGGACGAGAATCAGTTGCATGCTGCCGTGGTAGAATTAATTGCTTTGGACAATGCAGAGATAAAATATTCGACAGTTCAGAACTGGTATCCCGGCAATAAAGAAGGAAAAGGAGGCGTATATAATTTTGTGACCAAGCGGGGCCTGTGTGAGAAAAATGCTAAAATTTCATGGACACAAGTAGAAACCGGTAGCGCCGTAACCTGGAAATACCCAAGTTGTATCTTAAAAGGTGATAATTCAATAGGAGAATTCTACTCAATTGCAGTGACCAATAATTATCAACAGGCGGATACCGGAACAAAAATGATCCACTTGGGGAAAAATACCCGCAGCACAATTATCTCTAAAGGAATTTCTGCAGGTATGTCGCAGAATAGTTACCGTGGGTTGGTGAAAATTAGTCCAAGGGCAGAAAACGCGAGGAACTTCTCCCAGTGCGATTCCTTATTAATGGGCAATCGATGTGGGGCTCATACTTTTCCATACATTGAAGTAAATAATAAAACCGCAAAAATAGAACACGAAGCGACAACAAGTAAGATTGGTGAGGACCAAATCTTCTATTGCAACCAGCGTGGGATAGACACAGAAAAAGCCATAGCCCTTATCGTAAATGGGTTTAGCAAAGAGGTTTTAAACAAATTGCCAATGGAATTCGCTGTGGAAGCACAAAAACTTTTGGAAATTAGCCTTGAAGGCTCTGTAGGTTAACCACTAAATGAATGAAAATGAAAAAAATCCTTTACTTATTTATGATTACAGCCACCTTGATCTCTTGTAATAATAGCGAAGAGAAAAAAGATGAGATCACTGAAGATTCGGCAGAAACAAATAAAGATGTTGTCGATGTAAGAATGCCTGTTTACAGGGGGGAATTTATACTAACAGAAGAAGCAGCAGTTCTTAAAGGAAAAGATTTTATTTATGGTGTCACTCTTGATACGATGGCAAGAGAACTGGCGGCACGTGTTGCGCCGATTAAAAATGATGAATTCGATATGGTGCCTGTAATAGTTACCGGTGTAGTTACAAAAAATCCTGCTTTAGCAGAGGGCAAGGAAGGATGGGAAGAAGTTATTACCATCAAGAAAATAATAAATGTGAGTGCGAGGCCTTCGGAGGCAGATATTAAAATTCAAGACGAAAAATAAGATGTTACAAATTAAAGAATTACACGCAGGAGTTGATGAGAAGGAAATTCTCAACGGAATAAATCTTGACGTAAAGCCAGGTGAGGTTCACGCCATTATGGGGCCAAATGGATCCGGAAAGAGTACTCTCGCTTCAGTAGTAGCAGGTAAGGAAGAATTTGAGATTACCAAAGGAGATATATTACTGAACGGAGAAGATATCACTGAATTGGATCCGGAAGAGCGCGCTCATAGAGGTATTTTTATGTCCTTTCAGTACCCGGTTGAGATACCTGGTGTCACAGTGACTAATTTCATTAAAACCGCGATCAATGAATCTCGAAAAGCAATAGGTCTTGAAGATATGCCTGCTTCAGAAATGCTCAAGCAGATTAAAAATAAAGCCGAATTGCTGGATATAGACCGAAAATTCTTATCCCGATCACTTAATGAAGGTTTTTCCGGTGGTGAGAAGAAAAGAAATGAGATCTTTCAGATGGCGATGATGGAGCCAAAACTGGCAATTCTGGACGAGACTGATTCCGGTTTGGATATTGACGCACTTAGAATTGTGGCAAATGGTGTGAATAAATTGAGAAGCAAGGACAATGCGGTGATTGTTATTACTCACTATCAGCGTCTGCTCGATTACATCGTTCCGGATTTTGTTCATGTGCTCCTGGACGGCCGAATCGTTAAGACCGGATCGAAAGAACTGGCTTACGAATTGGAAGAAAAGGGCTACGATTGGATTAAGGAAGAAGTTAAAGCATAATAGCTTTATTGAAGATATCGTTATGAATTTGAAAAACAAATTATTATCATCTTATATTGCTTTCGAGGATCATCTGGAGGCAGATTCCCCTATTAACGATCTGAAAAGTAAAGCGATTAAAATATTCGAAGCTGAAGGATTTCCCTCGAAGAAACTGGAAGACTGGAAATATACCTCCCTGAACTCTCTTTTAAAGACAGATTACAGTTTGTCACCCAGAAAGGACCATGCGCTGGACTTCAAGGACGTAAAACGGTATTTTCTTCACGATATAGACACCTACAAAGTAGTATTTGTTGACGGGGTGTACAGTTCATTCCTCTCAGAAACGACTCACGATAAAATAGATGTGTGCCTTTTATCGGCAGCACTAAGCAAGCCAAAATATCAGCCGGTAATCGAGACCTATTTCAACAAGGCGGCTAAAGACGATAGTCTTACTTCTCTCAATACGGCATTTGCCCGCGAAGGAGCCTATATATTTATTCCAAAGCATATTGAAGTTGAGAAGCCTATCGAGATTATCAATTTCTCAACAGGAAACGAAGCTGCTTTGATGTTGCAGCCCCGAAACCTCATCATCGTTGGAGAAAATGCTCATGTTCAGATCATAGAAAGACATCAGAACTTATCCGAAAATGCAGTTCTTACAAATTCGGTTACAGAAATTTTTGCAGAGAAAAGAGCTTATCTGGACTACTATAAGATTCAGAATGACCGTGAGTCCGCATCTCTCATCGATACAACCTTTGTCGACCAGCAGGAACAGAGTAATTGCAGGGTTCATACCTTCTCGTTTGGGGGTAATATGACAAGAAATAATCTAAATTATTATCAACGTGGAGAGCGCTGTGATTCAACGCTGAAAGGAATAACAATTCTTGAAGGAAAACAGCATGTAGACCATAATACCCTGGTGCATCATATCGAACCAAATTGCGAAAGTCATCAGGATTATAAAGGTATCTATGGAGATTCCTCAACAGGAGTTTTCAATGGTAAGGTCGTCGTAGAAAAGGAAGCTCAGAAAACCGATGCATTTCAGCAAAACAATAATATCCTTATTGATGATAAAGCTACTATCAACGCAAAGCCTCAACTAGAGATCTTTGCAGATGATGTGAAATGTTCGCATGGATGTACCATAGGACAATTGGACGAAGAGGCGTTATTTTACCTTCGCACACGTGGAATTGGACAGAAGGAGGCTCGTGCACTGCTAATGTATGCATTCGCCAACAACGTACTTGAAAGTGTGAAAATCCCGGAACTCAAACGGCGAATAAACAAGCTTATAGCGACGAAGATAGGGGTTAATATGGGATTTGACCTATAATAAAGTAATGGAGGTTCAGATGGCATTTAATGTAACTCAGATACGAGAAGATTTCCCCATTCTGCATCGCCAGGTTAATGGGAAACCATTAGTATATCTCGATAATGCCGCTACTTCACAAAAGCCGAAACAAGTAATAGATTGCATCGTAGATTATTACAGCCGTTATAATTCGAATATTCACAGAGGAGTTCACACCTTGTCTCAGGAAGCTACCGATGCTTATGAGCAATCGCGGAAAAAAATTCAGCAACACTTTAATATTGCTAAAAGCCATGAAGTGATTTTTACCGCAGGTACAACTCATGGAATAAATCTGGTAGCAAACGGATTTTCCTCCTTTCTGAATGAAGGCGATGAAGTCCTGGTATCCGCTATGGAGCATCATTCTAACATTGTGCCGTGGCAGATGCTTTGTGATCGGACTGGTGCCATAATGAAAGTGATTCCTATGAGTGAAGAAGGAACGCTACTCTTAGATGAATACGACCGATTACTAACTTCAAAAACGAAACTGGTTTTCGTGAATCATATTTCGAACGCTCTCGGAACTATCAATCCAGTTAACATCATCATTAGAAAAGCTCATGAAGTTGGCGCGGCCGTGCTGATAGATGGCGCACAGTCCTGTTCTCATCTAAAACCCGATTTGCAGGCATTGGATGTAGATTTTTATGTTACCAGCGCTCATAAGATGTGTGGCCCCACGGGAGTCGGGATGCTATACGGGAAAGAAAGCTGGCTCCAAAAATTACCTCCTTACCAAGGTGGTGGTGAGATGATCTCAGAGGTGACTTTCGAAAAGACGACTTACGCAGACCTGCCTCATAAGTTTGAAGCCGGAACACCTAATATTGCCGGCGGAATTGCTTTTGGCACAGCGATTGACTATTTAAATGACATAGGTTTTAACGCAATCGCTCAACACGAACTGGAATTGCTTACTTATGCTACCGAAGAACTCCTGAAAATTCCCGGATTGAAAATATACGGGACAGGTCCGGAGAAGACCTCAGTAGTTTCCTTCAATCTGGACGGAATTCATCCATACGACATAGGTACGATTCTAGACAAGCTGGGTATTGCGGTAAGAACAGGACACCATTGTGCCCAACCAATTATGGATTTTTATAAGATCCCAGGTACCGTAAGGGCTTCCTTTGCATTTTATAATACGAAAGGAGAGGTAGACATACTTGTAGAAGGAGTTCGTAAGGCGCAATTGATGCTTGGTTAGAAGTCCAAAATACCGTGGGCCGAAGAAATATATTATATTCGAATAAAACAAAATAACCTTATTATGAAAGCACTTATCACTTTATGCGCAGTTGTATTAATTTTTATAAGCTGTGATGAAACGAAAAAAGTAATTGATGTAGCGGGAAATGTTCAACTTGCAGGTAATTATACCATAACATCACTTGGGGATAGGCTTGTGACCGAAAATGCGCCTAACATGACATTTATGGCGTATGACAAAAGTGTAAAAGGAAATACCGGCTGCAATTCTTTCTTTGGGAACTATGCTCTGGATCTATACGCCTTATCGTTTATAGACCTGGGATCCACCGAGAGAGCCTGTGATGAGCCCATAATGACCAATGAAAACATGTTCATGCAGGCACTACACAATACTGGCTCGTTTTCCATTGAGGAGAATGTATTGACGCTGTATTCAAAGAATGACAGAAGTGTTTTACTTAAAGCGCAAAAAGAAGTAAATCAATAAATAAAAGTATGACCATTGCCGCAATTCAAGAAGAATTAATTGACGAGTTTTCGCTCTTTGATGACTGGATGGACAAATACGAGCATCTTATCGAGCTTGGGAAGTCCTTGCCACTTATCGATCCTGCCCTGAAAACAGACGAGAGGATCATTAAGGGTTGTCAAAGTAAAGTTTGGCTCCATGCTGCAATGGAAAACGACAAGTTGATATTTACAGCCGATAGCGACGCGATTATCACCAAAGGTATAATCGCTGTTCTTATTCGGGTTTTCTCCGGTCACAGCCCCGAAGAAATTGTTTCTGCGAAAACAGACTTTATTGACCAGATCGGGCTGAAAGAGCATTTGTCACCCACACGTGCAAACGGCCTTGTATCAATGCTTAAACAAATGAAGCTATATGCTGTAGCCTTTCAGGCTCAACTTAAGAAATAACAAATGAGTAGCACACAAATTGATACTACTGAATTAGG
>Ga0316201_10002206_pt1 | contig 13740 bp, 16 predicted proteins | sample CS6wburrow_MG_FD_204516 | JGI IMG/M metagenome (GOLD analysis project Ga0316201, IMG submission 204516) | Coastal sediment microbial communities from Delaware Bay, Delaware, United States - CS-6 worm burrow | ecosystem: Environmental > Aquatic > Marine > Coastal > Sediment | place: USA... | reverse complement strand
GTTGCGGATGCGCAACCCGGTCACACCGGAGTCGTCACCCAGGGCCTCGTCGAAAACGCTGTGCCATTCGAGTTTGACGTTGCCGCTCCTGGCCTTTTCGAACAATTGGTCCTGCAGAATTTTTTCCGAGCGCAGCTTGTCGCGGCGATGGACCAGCGTCACTTCGGAGGCGATGTTCGACAGGTAAAGGGCTTCTTCGACGGCGGTGTTGCCGCCGCCGATGACGGCAACCTTCTGGCCGCGGAAGAAGAAGCCGTCGCAAGTGGCGCAGGCCGAGATGCCCTTGCCGTGGAAGGCTTCCTCGGAAGGCTCGCCGAGATACATCGCACTGGCGCCGGTGGCGATGATCAGGGCATCGCAAGTGTATTCGCCGCTATCGCCGATCAGGCGCTTCGGGGTTTCGTCAAGGAACACGGTGTTGATCTGGTCGAATACGATCTCGGTTTCGAACCGCTCGGCGTGTTTTTGCATACGCATCATCAGGTCCGGGCCGGTCAGGCCTTCGACATCACCGGGCCAGTTGTCGACATCGGTGGTCGTCATCAGCTGGCCGCCGGCCTCGACCCCGGTAATTACCGTGGGTTTGAGGTTGGCGCGTGCGGCGTAAACCGCGGCTGAGTATCCGGCCGGACCGGATCCGACGATAATGACTCGGCTGTGCTTGGTTTCAGACATGGTTCGGTCTCAAAATTGGGGATTAAAAAAGACGCCAATGTTAAAGCTTAAAAAGGCTCGTGACTATATGGCTATCGGGTTAGTTATTTCAATGGGATTAATTCTGGTTCTCGCTGGAGCTGATCATGTAAAATAGTCCGATTTATACAAGGCATTTATCCCAAGTGGCGCAAGCTAGACCCAAAACGAGCTCGGACGAGCACGAAAGAAAGCTGATGTTCGCCGGGCAGGTCAGTCATCGCCTGCGTGAGGCGGGTATGTTGATTTCGTTCGCGCTCGCCGGCTATTTCCTGGTGGCGATGTTCAGTTACGATGCGCTCGACCCTTCCTGGTCACATAGCGGCAGTAACAGTGAAATCACCAATTTCGGGGGTACCGCGGGCGCCTGGATGGCGGACCTGCTGTTTTACCTGTTCGGCTTCCTCGCCTTCCTGTTTCCCATCATGCTGATTTATAACGGCATGATCCTGGTGAAAACCCGCGAACTGAGCGCCGAGGACCAGTATCACATGCTGGTCATTCGCTGGAGCGGTTTCGTGTTGACGCTGATCTCGGGTTGCGCCTTGTCGAGCCTGCATTTTTCGGTCGAGGCGGGGACCATGCCACTGGATGCCGGCGGTATCCTGGGACAGATTACCGGTAACTACTTTTCCCAGGGCCTCGGTTTCGTCGGCGCAACGGTCATGCACCTGGCGCTGTTCCTGGCCGGCCTGACGCTGTTTACCGGCCTGTCCTGGCTGGCGCTGGTCGACAATACCGGCAAGTACACGCTGATGCTGCTCGACAAGTTGCTTGACCGTTACTACCTGATGCGTGACCGGGTCGAGGGCAACCGCAACCGCAGTCAGCGCGAGCAGGTGTTCCAGGTCCAGCAAAAGAAACAGGAAAAGCGCAAACCAATCAAGATCGAGCCGGTGGTGGAGCAACTCGAAACGAGCCCACGGGTCGAAAAGGAAAAGCAGATCCCGCTATTTAAATCGAATGGCAAGGGCAAGAGCACGATTCCGCCGCTGGCGCTGCTCGATAAACCAGGGCCCAGGGTCGCCGGGTATAGCAAATCGGCGCTCGAGGCCATGTCGCAACAGCTCGAGCTCAAGCTGCTCGATTTCGGCATCGAGATCGAGGTCGAATCGGTACACCCGGGGCCGGTGATCACGCGTTTCGAGATCCTGCCGGCGCCCGGCGTCAAGGTCAGCCAGATATCTAACCTGGCCAAGGACCTGGCGCGCTCGCTGTCGGTGATTGGCGTGCGCGTGGTCGAGATTATTCCCGGCAAGTCGGTCATGGGGCTCGAGATTCCAAATGAAAACCGTGAACTGGTGGCCCTGAGCGAAATCGTACAGTCCAGGGCGTTCGATGAAGCCACCTCGCCGTTGACGCTGGCCCTGGGCAAGGACATCAGCGGCGAGGCGGTGGTTGCCGACCTGGCCAAGATGCCGCACCTGCTGGTGGCCGGCACCACCGGGTCGGGTAAGTCGGTTGCCCTCAACGCGATGCTGCTGAGCATCCTGTTCAAGGCGACGCCCGAGGATGCGCGCATGATCCTGATCGATCCGAAGATGCTGGAACTGAACATCTACGAGGGGATTCCTCACCTGATCGCACCGGTGGTGACCGATATGAAGGAAGCCGCCAACGCATTGCGCTGGTGCGTGGCCGAGATGGAGCGCCGCTACCGTTTGATGGCCGCGCTCGGGGTGCGCAACATTTCCGGATATAACCGCAAAGTCAAGGATGCGATCGCCGACGGCAAGCCGATCAAGGACCCCCTGTGGGACCATAAGGAACTGTTGCTGAACCCGGACGCGGGACCGGAAGACCTCGAAACGCTGCCCTATATCGTGGTCGTGGTCGACGAATTCGCCGACATGATCATGGTGGTGGGTAAAAAGGTCGAGGAATTGATTGCGCGGCTGGCGCAAAAGGCGCGTGCTTCGGGAATCCACCTGCTGCTGGCAACCCAGCGTCCCTCGGTCGATGTCATCACCGGTTTGATCAAGTCAAATATTCCGACGCGGATCGCTTTCCAGGTTTCTTCCAAGGTGGATTCGCGCACGATCCTGGACCAAATGGGGGCCGAAACCCTGCTTGGCCACGGCGACATGTTATACCTGCCGCCGGGCACCAGCGTGCCGGAGCGCGTGCACGGCGCCTTTGTCGACGATCACGAGGTGCACGCGGTAATCAATGAAATCAAGAAAACGGGCGCGCCAAACTACATCCACAATGTCCTCGAAGAACAGTCCGCGCCGGTATTGCCGGGCGAGGCGCCGCGCGATTCCAACGGCGACGAGGCCGATCCGCTGTACGACGAGGCGGTCGCAGTCGTCACCGAAACCCGTAAGGCGTCGATCTCTTACGTGCAGCGTCGACTCAAGATCGGTTACAACCGCGCCGCGCGCATGATCGAGGAAATGGAAGCCTCCGGCGTCGTATCGATGGTGCAGTCGAACGGCAGCAGGGAAGTATTGGCGCCACCCCCTCCACCGGCAGATTAAAGATGAAATACCTGATAATCGTTATTGCCCTGATTACGAGCCCGGCCTGGGCAGAGGATGCCGAGCAGCGCCTCAGAAGCGCGCTCAAGAACATGGATAACCTCAGCGCCGAGTTCAAGCAGACGCTGCGAGACGAAGACAAGAAGATCGTGCAGCAAAGCCGCGGCACGCTGGCGCTGCAGCGGCCGGGCAAGTTTGCGTGGAACTATATCGACCCCTACGAGCAGCAAATCATTGCTGACGGCAGTGAGCTGTGGATCTACGACGTCGAGCTCGAACAGGTTACCGTCAAGCCGATGGACGAAGGTCTGTCAAATGCGCCGATCATGATCCTGATGAAGCAGTCCGACGTCACCCAGGAATTTACCGTTAGCGAAGTCGGGCAACGTAAGTTCCTCTACTGGGTTGAACTCAAGCCCAACGCCAGTGACCTGGAATACACGACGATTTACATCGGTCTCGAAGACGACAGCGTGCGCGCGATGGAATTGCAGGATCAATTCGGCCAGAGCACGCAAATCGTGTTTGAAAACCTGCGCCTCGGCGTGGTGCACAATCCGGCCACTTTCAAGTTCGTGCCGCCGCCCGGAGTAGACGTCTACGGTGTCGGCGGCTAAAAAAAGCAGCAGCAACTTGTCTTTTTGCGCCATGGCGGCGTTAGTCTCGTGCTCAATCAATCGCGTATTATGCATACGCTCACGATCTGCGCGCGAGCCTGCCTTGCCATGACTCAAAAATCCTGCGTTGCAGCTGCTTTTTGCCAACTATTGATGCTGATATGAATGATCTGTTTGTAACGGAAAAGGCGTTTAGCCCGCTGGCGGATCGGATGCGCCCGCGCAAGCTCGACCAGGTGTTTGGTCAGGCGCATCTGCTCGGGCCCGGCAAACCGCTGCGCCAGGCGATCGAAGCCAACAAGTTGCACTCGATGATATTCTGGGGCCCACCCGGCACCGGCAAGACGACCATTGCACGCCTGATTGCAGAGTATTCCGATGCTGCTTTCATTACCTTGTCCGCGGTGCTGGCCGGGGTCAAGGATATCCGCGAGGCGATCGAGCAGGCGCGCCAGTTCCAGGGGCTCACGGTGTTGTTCATCGACGAGGTGCACCGCTTCAACAAGGCGCAACAGGATGCCTTCCTGCCGCATATCGAGGACGGCACGATCCTGTTCGTCGGCGCTACCACCGAAAACCCGTCTTTCGAGCTGAATAACGCGCTGCTATCGCGCACGCGCACCTACGTGCTTAAACCAATCTCGAGCCAGGATATCGAATCCGTGGTGCAGCGAGCGCTCGAGGACGAGGAATATGGACTGGGCAAGCTCGGGCTCAGCATCGACCAGGATGCCCTCGAAATCCTGACGCTTGCCGCTGACGGCGATGCCCGCCGCGCCTTGACCTACCTCGAAATTATCAGCGACCTGGTCGAAGGCAGGCGCATCGACGCCACGCTGGTGGGGGAGATCGCGCAGCAGGGGCCGCGCCGTTTCGACAAGGGCGGCGACCTGTTTTACGAGCAGATTTCGGCATTGCACAAATCGGTGCGTGGCTCGGATCCGGACGCGGCCCTGTACTGGTTTTGCCGCATGATCGACGGCGGTTGCGACCCGGTTTATATTGCGCGGCGCGTGGTGCGCATGGCAGTGGAGGATATCGGCATTGCCGATCCGCGCGGCCTCGAGCTTTGTCTCAGCGGTTGGGAGACCTATGACCGACTCGGCAGTCCCGAGGGAGAGCTCGCGCTCGCGCAGGCCGTGGTCTATCTTGCCTGTGCCGCGAAAAGCAACGCGGTTTATACCGCTTATAAAAAAGCCATGGACGATGCTCGCAGTTCGGGCAGTCTCGAGGTGCCGATGCATTTGCGCAACGCGCCGACGCGTTTCATGGAACAGCAGGGCTACGGTGATGGCTACCGCTACGCTCACGACGAGGCCGACGGCTTCGCCGCCGGTGAGAATTATTTCCCCGAGTCCCTGGCGGGGCGCCATTATTATCATCCGGTAGAGCGCGGGCTCGAAATCAAGATCGCGGAGAAGCTCGCGAACCTGCGTCAACGCAACCGCGACGCGAAATCGTGAACCTGCCTTACGCCGAATCGGCCGAGCAGAACAAGGCCGTCATATACAATGCGATCAGGGCCTATCTCAAGGGCGAGGCGCTCGAGATCGGTAGTGGCACCGGTCAACACGCGGTGTTTTTCGCCAGCCAGTCTCCGGAAATCTACTGGCAGGCCTCGGACCTGGCGGGCAACCTGCCCGGAATCGCGGCCAGGATCGAAGCCTCGGGCCTGGATAACCTGGCGCCGCCGATCGAACTCGACGTGCTCGGAAACTGGCCCAACCAGGCCTATGATCTGATTTACACTGCCAACAGCTTCCATATCATGGACGCCGGCATGGTGAAGGCCTGTATCGATGGCATCGGCCTTAGCCTGAAAGCAGGGGGCGTGTTTGCCGTTTACGGACCGTTTAACTACGCCGGCGGCTATACCTCGGAGAGCAACGCGCGTTTCGATCAAATGCTGCGTACCCGTGACCCTGGCAGCGGTATCAGGGATTTCGAATGGATTGCTGAAATTGGCGCTGGGGCAGGGCTCGATTTGCTCGAGGATGTTGAAATGCCGGCCAATAACAGAACCCTGATCTGGCAAAAACGAACTTTATAGCGCATAGTTAGACTAACCATTTCACCTTTAAACCGTATTAAAAACATGAAAAGATTATTTCCGCAGGTGCTCGCAGCCAGTTTCGCCCTGATGATGACATTTTCGGGCGCTCACGCAGCCGATGAATCGACCGACGAATTGACTCGTCTTCTCAAGCTACGTCTCGGTACCGACAAGGTGGAGACGCCGACCGAGACCGACGTCGAGGGCGTCTACCAGACGCGTTTCGGCAACAAGTTTGCCTACCTGATAGACGGCGGGCGTTACGTCTTCATCGGCGACATGGTCGATCTGAAGACCGCGCGTAACCTGACTGAAATGAGTCGCCGCGAGCTGGTGGTCGAACAACTGGCCGGTTTTGGCAAGGAAAAACGGATCGTTTTTCCCGCCGTCGATGAAGAACTCGCGGTACTCAGCGTTTTCACCGACACCAGCTGCGGTTATTGCCAGCAGTTACACAAAGAGGTCAAGTTCCTGCAGGAAGCCGGAATCTCGGTGCATTACCTGCCGTATCCACGCGGTGGCAACCGCGGCCCGGGTTACAGTGACATGAAAAAGGTCTGGTGTGCCGACGACCAGCGCAAGGCCATGAGTATTGCCAAGGGCGCCGAAACGGGGTCCCTGACTTCACCGGAAACCTGCGATTCAGCACAGTACGTCGACGACGGCTATCTGCTGGGTAATCTTATCGGCGTCAACGGCACCCCGGCGCTGTACAGTAGCGATGGCAGCAAATTCAATGGCTACGTGCCCTACGAGCAGTTAATTCCGCAATTGATAAAGCAGTAGATTTTTAATAACTCCCATAAATAATCTTCACGGCCTGCGCCGGTGATCGGTTTTGTGCGCGTAGACGTATTCTAGTGTGTTAACATTTTGCACCAATAAAAATAGAGTTTGCGCTTGAATGTCAAAACAGGAATTACCAGATAGAGCCGAGGGTACCGAAGAGGACGGGGCTCAGGCAACCAGGCAAGACCAGCAGCCGAAAGAGTATGGCGGGCCGAAAGGCAAGGAGCCTACTCGCTACGGCGACTGGGAAAAGAACGGACGTTGCATCGATTTCTGATGTAGAGGCCGCAGCTGCTTGAACTGTAACTCGTAACCAGGTAACCAAAGATGTCTAATAGCAAGCATCCTATCTCGCCGCACCTCCAAATATACCGGTTGCCGCTGACCGCGTTGCTGTCGATCACGCATCGCATCACCGGCGTCATTCTTGCCGTAGGCAGTATACTGCTGATCTGGGTGCTGGCCGCGGCTGCGCACAGCGCTTCTTATTACGAGGCCATGGTGCCGCATCTGCAGAGTTGGTATGGCCAGGTTTTTCTACTCGGATTTGTGTTTGCACTTTACCTGCATTTTTGCAACGGCGTCAGGCACCTGTTCTGGGACGCGGGCCACGGCTTCGAACTCGAAACTGTCGACCTTACCGCCAAACTCGCGATCGGGCTGGCAATCGCGTTAACGGTGGCAACCTGGGTGGTTGCCGGGATGGGTTAACGCAATGAGAGATTTGAGATCCCCGTTATCGAGAGTCAAAGGGCTGGGTTCGGCCAAAGACGGTACCCATCATTTCTGGCATCAGCGATTGACCGCGTTATTGTTGATTCCGCTGGTGCTGTGGCTGGGATTCAGTCTCGCGGCGATGCCCGTCGATCATGCCACCCTGGTTGACTGGGTTCGGCAGCCGCTGGTTACGATAGCGCTAGTACTGCTGATAAGCACCGTGTTTTACCACGCCAAACTCGGTTTACAGGTAGTGATCGAGGATTACGTCTCATCCCATATACGCCGCACGATAATCCTGTTGCTGTCGAGTTTTCTGTGCCTCCTGTTTGGCCTCGTCGGCGTGGTGGCGGTGCTGAAGATCGCTTTTGGAGTTTAGGTCATGGCAAACGACTACAAGTTAATCGACCACGCTTACGATGTTGTCATCGTCGGTGCTGGCGGTGCGGGCCTGCGCGCGACGCTGGGTATGGCGGCGGCCGGGCTTTCGACTGCCTGTATCACCAAGGTTTTTCCGACCCGCAGCCACACGGTGGCGGCACAGGGCGGGATGAGTGCTTCGCTTGGCAACATGGGGCCGGATACCTGGCAATGGCACATGTATGACACGATCAAGGGTTCCGACTGGCTCGGCGACCAGGACGCAATCGAGTACATGTGTCGAGAGGCGGTGCCCGCGGTTATCGAACTGGAGCACTATGGAGTGCCGTTTTCACGCACCGAGGAGGGTAAGATTTACCAGCGCCCCTTCGGCGGCATGACCACCAACTTCGGTGAGGGTACCGCGCAACGCACCTGCGCCGCGGCTGACCGCACCGGGCACGCGATCCTGCATACGCTGTATCAGCAATCGCTCAAGCACCGGGCCGAATTTTTCGTCGAGTATTTCGCCATCGATCTGATCATGGACGACGGTGTTTGCCGTGGCGTCGTGTCGCTGGACCTGGCCACCGGCGAACTGCACCGTTTCCGGGCTCACACCGTGGTGCTCGCCACCGGTGGTTGCGGCAGAGCTTATTTTTCCGCGACCTCTGCACATACCTGTACCGGGGACGGTGGCGGCATGGTGGCGCGTGCCGGACTGCCGCTGCAGGACATGGAGTTCGTCCAGTTTCACCCGACCGGCATTTACGGCGCCGGTGTGTTGATTACCGAAGGCGTGCGTGGCGAAGGCGGGTACCTGACAAACTCGGAGGGGGAACGTTTCATGGAGCGCTATGCCCCCAACGCCAAGGACCTCGCGTCGCGCGACGTGGTAAGCCGCTCGATGACGATCGAAATCAACGAGGGTCGCGGAGTCGGCCCTGACAAGGACCACATCCATCTGCACCTCGAACACCTGGGCGCAGATGTCATCGACGAGCGCCTGCCGGGGATATCGGAATCGGCCGAAATATTTGCCGGTGTCGATGTCACCCGGGAACCGATTCCGGTGTTGCCGACTGTGCATTACAACATGGGCGGCATACCTACCAATTACCACGGCGAGGTCGTGACTTTGAAGGACGGCGATCCGGATTCGGTGGTGCCGGGATTGATGTCGATTGGCGAGGCCGCCTGCGTTTCGGTACACGGCGCGAACCGCCTCGGTTCCAATTCATTGCTCGATATTGTCGTGTTCGGCCGCGCCGCGGCCCTGCGCGCCGCCGAAACCATCACCCCCGGCATGCCCCACAAGCCGCTAGCTTCGGATAGCTGCGATGGCATAGTCGACCATCTCGACCGGATTCGCAATGCTTCGGGCGGTACCGGTACCGCCCAGATCAGGAATGCAATGCAGCGGGATATGCAAAAACATGCGGCGGTTTTCCGTACCGGCGATTCGATGCGGGAAGGGGTCGAGAAAATGAACCGTATCTTCGCCAGTTTCGAAGATGTCGGCTTGAGCGATCGCGGTCTGATCTGGAACACTGACCTGGTCGAAACCCTGGAGCTGGAAAATCTGCTGCTGCAGGCGCAGACTACGATTCAAAGCGCTTTGCACCGTACTGAGAGTCGCGGCGGGCATGCGCGCGAAGATTACCCCGAGCGCGACGATGAAAACTGGATGAAGCACACCCTGTCCTGGGTCGACAGCGAGGGCAAGGTCAGTTTCGATTATCGCCCGGTTCATATGTACACGCTCAGCGATGAATGTGACGTTATCCCGCCCAAGAAGCGCGTTTACTAGAGGCAGAAGCGATGGCTGAATTCACCTTACCCGCCAATTCCGTTGTCAAGCAGGGCAAGCTGTTCAAGGCGCCCGACGGTGCGACCAACACGAGGCGTTTCATCGTCTACCGCTACGATCCGAATAACGGCGAAAACCCGCGCACCGACACCTACGAAGTCGACCTGGATAACTGCGGGCCGATGGTGCTGGACGCGCTGCTTAAGATAAAAGCCGAAATGGATTCGACACTGTCCTTGCGCCGCTCCTGCCGGGAGGGTATCTGCGGTTCCTGCTCGATGAATATCGACGGCGTCAATACGCTGGCCTGCACCCAGTCGATCAGCACGATCAAGGGCGACGTCAAGGTTTACCCGTTGCCGCATCAACCGGTGGTCAAGGACCTGGTATCCGACCTGACCAATTTTTACGCGCAATACGCGTCGATCGAGCCGTGGATGAAAACCGATTCCGCCACGCCTCCGGACCGGGAACGCCTGCAGTCACGCGAAGACCGGGAAAAACTCGACGGGCTTTACGAGTGTATTCTGTGCGCCTGCTGTTCGACCAGTTGCCCGAGCTACTGGTGGAACAGCGATCGTTACCTGGGGCCGGCGGCGTTGCTCAACGCTTACCGCTGGATTGTCGACAGCCGCGACGAGGCCACCGGCGAGCGTCTCGACGAACTCGAAGATCCGTTCAAACTATATCGCTGCCACACGATCATGAACTGCGCCAAGGTGTGCCCCAAGGGCTTGAACCCGGCGAAGGCAATCGCGGAAACCAAGAAACTGCTGGTGCAGCGCAAGATGTAGCGGCAAATGTCCGAGTTATCACGACTGCGCTGGTTATGCCGTCGAGGCATGAAGGAACTGGATGTTGTCTTGAGCGGTTATCTCGAGCAGTATTACACCGCGGCCAGCGCGCGGGACCAGGCTTATTTCAAGGCCTTGCTGGAAATGCCGGATCCCGATTTATATGGCATGCTGCTTGGACGCAGCGAGATTGATGACCCAGAGCTCGAGCTTTTTGTGGAACTCTTGCGCAGGATGTCGAGGGCTAATTGACAGGGAATGTTGATGTGCAACAAATTTTCGAAATCCACCCATCGAGATCGCAGCCCGGACTGATGTTTGGGGCGCATGCCCTGGTCGCAATGGCGATCCTGGTCTACGTCGAACCGACCTGGCTGATGCTGACCGGACTGGCGTTGGTCGGCCTGTTGGCGCAACGCGAGGTCTCACAGCTGCAACGTTTCGGGACTGTCACCCTCAAGCTTGATCCGGGTGCCGGATCAATCGAGCTCGAACAGGGTGGGCAACCACATATTTATTTTAAATACAAGGTTTACGCCACCCGGTGGTTTGCTATTCTTAAGCTCGTGGATAAACAGAAAAACAGGACCCTGATTTTGAATCCCGATCGTTTTGATTCGATCCAGTCATACCGGCAATTGCGTTTTGCCCTGTGCAACCTGGAGCAACACAGTGCAGATTGATTTAACACCCGTCCGCAAGGGGCGCGCCGCCAATGCGCGCAGTTTCGCCGGCCTGATGGAGCTCTACGAGCAAAACTATATGCGGCTGCGCAACATGGCGCCTGATTTGAATGTTGCCGAGGAAATGATTTCATCGGTGCCCGAGCACCAGGACCTGTTCCTGTCGATTACCGAACGCTGCAAGTACACCACGATGCTGCGCCTGACTTACCAGTTCGAGGACGCGGGGCAGACGCTGTTCGAACCTGACCTCCATCTCAAGGTCTATCATGACGCGCGCGTGGTCGAAGTGCAGCAGTTTCACTCGCGCACCCGCGGGCCTTTATATATCGCGGATATGATCGAGCAGAAATGGATGATGAACCGGTTTTTGTTTAAATGGCTCGGCTACTGCCAGCACCAGGGACACTACTTCCATCCGATGCAGCACTTAAAGGCTAGTAATATATAACGTTAACTTCCCCCAATAAATCATTGAAATATAATTGATTTATTTGTTTAATCGACGCATTAAAAATATCTAATCGTCGCTCGCACAAATACACCTTGACCTGACTCCGGTCATCGATATAATTCCTGACTAATTTAGTCAGGAATTCAGAGTTACTTATGCGATTATCTACCAAGGGCCGCTACGCCGTGACCGCGATGATGGATATAGCGTTGCACGAACGAGTCGGCCCAGTGACCCTGGCCGATATCTCGCAGTGCCAGGGGATTTCACTGTCTTATCTCGAACAGTTGTTTGCCAAGCTGCGCAAGGGCGGCCTGGTCGAAGGCGTGCGGGGCCCGGGCGGCGGTTATCGGCTGGCACGTCCCGCTAACCAGATCTCAGTGGCCGACATAATACAATCGGTCGATGAAAAGCTCGATATGACGAAATGCGGCGGCAAGGGCAATTGCTCGCAGGGCGAGAAATGCCTGACCCACCAGCTCTGGTTCGAGCTTTCCTGCAATCTTTATCGATTTTTAAGCGGCATCAAGCTTGATCAATACGTGAACCGCCCAGATATTAGTGAATTAGTAAAGCAACAGGATATCCAGTACGGCCGATTCATCAATCGTCCGCGAGCGATCGCCTAGATGGAGAACATGAAGTGAGTAACATCAAACTACCGATATACCTCGATTACAGCGCGACCACGCCGATCGACAAGCGCGTCGCCGAAAAGATGGCACATTATCTGACCATCGATGACGATTTTGGTAATCCCGCATCGCGCAGCCACGAATTTGGCTGGACCGCGGAGAAAGCCGTCGACGAGGCGCGTCAGCATGTCGCTGACCTGGTTAATGCCGACCCACGCGAAATTGTCTGGACCAGTGGCGCGACCGAATCGGATAACCTGGCGATCAAGGGCGCTGCACATTTCTATCGCAAGAAAGGCAATCATATCATTACGGTCAAGACCGAACACAAGGCGGTGCTGGATACCTGTCGCCAACTCGAGCGCGAGGGCTTCGAAGTCACGTACATGGATCCCGAGGAAAACGGCCTGCTCGACCTGGACAAGCTGAAAGCGGCGATTACCGACCAGACGATCCTGATTTCGGTGATGCACGTGAACAACGAGATCGGCGTAATCCAGGATATCGAGGCGATAGGTGAAATCGCTCGCCAAAACGGCATTATTTTCCATGTCGATGCGGCGCAGTCCACCGGCAAGGTCGAGATCGACCTGGAAAAACTGAAGGTCGACCTGATGTCGTTTTGCGCCCACAAAACTTATGGTCCCAAGGGCATCGGCGCACTTTACGTACGCCGCAAGCCGCGAGTACGTATCGAGTCGCAAATGCACGGTGGTGGGCACGAGCGCGGCATGCGCTCAGGTACGCTGGCGACGCACCAGATTGTCGGCATGGGCGAGGCTTTCCGCATCGCCAGGGAAGAAATGGCGACCGAAAACGAGCGTATTCGCATGCTGCGGGACCGGCTCTACGACGGCCTGAAGGACATGGAGGAAGTCTACGTGAATGGAGACCTCGAGCATCGCATCGCCGGTAATCTCAACATCAGCTTTAACTTTGTCGAAGGCGAGTCGCTGATCATGGCCCTGCGCGACCTCGCGGTGTCATCGGGCTCCGCCTGTACCTCGGCCAGCCTTGAGCCGTCTTATGTATTGCGGGCCCTGGGGCGCAACGATGAACTCGCGCATAGCTCGATCCGGTTTACCATCGGACGCTTTACCACGCTCGAGGAGATCGACTACACGATCGAACTGGTACGTGGCGCGGTCGAAAAATTACGTGAATTGTCGCCGCTTTGGGATATGTACAAGGACGGCATCGATTTGAATTCTGTTGAATGGGTGGCGCACTAGGCGCTGCAATACTGAGGTGTAACAATGGCTTATAGTGAAAAAGTACTCGATCATTACGAAAATCCGCGCAACGTAGGCGTGCTCGAAGACGACCAGTCGGTCGGTACCGGCATGGTTGGGGCCCCGGCCTGTGGCGACGTGATGAAATTGCAGATCAAGGTAGGTGACGACGGTATCATCCAGGATGCCAAGTTCAAAACCTATGGCTGCGGATCGGCGATTGCTTCCAGTTCCCTGGTAACCGAATGGGTGAAGGGCAAGAGCCTCGACGAGGCGGCGGAAATCAAGAATACCCAGATCGCCCAGGAGCTCGCACTGCCACCCGTGAAGATTCATTGCTCGGTGCTGGCCGAGGATGCGATCGCGGCGGCGATCGACAATTATCGAACCAAGAACCAGTAAGGCGATACCGTGTTTCGAAAA
>Ga0316201_10002205_pt1 | contig 13746 bp, 8 predicted proteins | sample CS6wburrow_MG_FD_204516 | JGI IMG/M metagenome (GOLD analysis project Ga0316201, IMG submission 204516) | Coastal sediment microbial communities from Delaware Bay, Delaware, United States - CS-6 worm burrow | ecosystem: Environmental > Aquatic > Marine > Coastal > Sediment | place: USA: Delaware... | reverse complement strand
CGCTGATGTTGCCGCTACTGGAGCGCTCCGGTTTTCTCCATACCGGCCTCAGCCTCCCCTCACTGCACCACTCCCTGGGTATGGAGCAGTGGCGCTTCGCCACTTTCTGGTCACTGGCCTTAAATGGATTGCTGTTCGTGGGATTCTCTCTGATCACCCGCCAGTCGTCGGAAGAGCGCGACGCTGCCCGTGCCTGCCACAGCGACGTTTCGCTTTCGACGGCGCTGAGGGGTGTCGTCGCCGCCGATAATACCCATAAGTTTACTCAAGTTTTAGCGGAGATCATCGGACAGGATACCGCTGAACAGGAGGTTAAACAGGCGCTTAAGGATCTGGGTATGGAAGCCGATGAGATCCGCCCCGGCGAACTGCGCAGATTACGCGAGCAGATCGAACGCAACCTCTCCGGACTGCTTGGCCCACAGATGGCGCACATCATCATTAACCGCCAACTGGTTATGGACAGCGAGGCAAAGACCGCATTGGCCGACTCCATTCGTCACATCGAAGAGCAACTGGAGTCGTCACGCACCCAGCTCAAAGGCCTCAACGCCGATATGGACACCCTGCGCCGTTTTCACCGGCAGATTCTTCTGGATCTTCCGCTTGGCGTATGCGCGGTGACACCGGACCACCGAGTGGTCGTGTGGAACCTGGCGATGGAGGTTCTCAGCGGCGTTCCCAGCCGGCGCGTGGCAGGCTACCAGCTCAACACACTGGCGGCCCCCTGGGGCAATCTTCTCGCCGGTTTTGCGCTGGCCCAGGACCGGCATATCCCGCATATGGAGGTGGTAATAGATAACCGCCCGCACTGGTTCAACCTGCATAAAGCGACCATCCCGGATCTGCCATTGGGTGCGCGCAACTCCGAGTCGCGAACAGGGCTGGTGATGCTGCTGGAAGATTTGACCGATCTGGAAACCCTGGAAGCCGAACTGGCGCACAGCGACCGGCTCGCCTCAATCGGGCGGCTGGCCGCGGGCGTAGCCCACGAGATAGGCAATCCGATCACCGGAATCGCCTCGCTGGCACAGAATTTGAGGGATGAGAAAGAGCCGGAAATAATTGAGGAGAGCATCGCCGGCATCCTGCAGCAGACCAAGAGAATATCCAGCATCATCGGTTCGCTGATGAATTTCAGCCGCAGCGGCAGCATCGGCAGCGACTACCAGACGTTTCGGCTGAAACAGACCATTGACGACGCCATTCGCCTGGTGAAGCTCGCCCGCTCCGGAAAACAGGTCGAATACAGTGTCAGCTGCCGTAAGAAGCTGCGGCTGGTGGGAGACCGCCAGCGCATCTCCCAGGTCCTGGTCAACCTGCTGGCCAACGCCTGCGATGCGTCCAAACCCGGAGACCGGATTGAGATTATCGCCTCTCGGGACGATGACTACATCCAGCTGGAGTTGCTGGATCAGGGGCAGGGAATTTCAGAGCAGGATCAAAACGCGGTATTCGAACCCTTTTTCACCACTAAGAAACCAGGAGAGGGAACCGGCCTGGGGCTCTCCATGGTGTATAAAATCATTCAGGAACATCAGGGCCAGATAAAGATCGACTCGGTACCCGGAACGGGCACCCGCGTCGTCGTCAGATTGCCACAGCATCGGGATCAGCAGGAACATGAAGCAGATATTGATCATTGAAGACGAGCGTGTTATCCGCCTGGCGCTAAAGCGCCTGCTCGAACGCCGCGGTTACCGGGTGGAGGAGGCCGAATCAGTGGAGGAGGCAAGCGCTAAATACAACCTGCAGAGTTTCAATCTGATCCTCACCGACCTGCGTCTGCCTGGCCTGCCGGGCACCGAGATCATCAATCTTGCAGAGGGCGTTCCGGTGTTGGTCATGACCAGCTATGCCAGTGTTCGTTCAGCGGTCGACTCCATTAAGCAGGGTGCTGTCGACTATATTTCAAAACCGTTCGATCACGAGGAGTTGCTGCATCTGGTCAAGCGCACACTCAGCCAGGCGCAAACGCAGCGCAAAAACGAAGTGCTTAAGGCGGACATAGACAAAGCCTACCCGGTCGACGGCATGGTTGGCAGCTGTGCCGCAATGAAGGAGGTGTTTCGCCAGGTTGCCAAGGTCGCTCCAACCGATACCACCGTGCTGATACTCGGTGAGTCCGGCACCGGTAAGGAGCTGGTGGCCCGAGCGCTGCATGAACAGAGTCAGCGCTGCAATGCGCCCATCGTGACCGTCAACTGTGCGGCAATCCCTGAGACGCTGATTGAATCCGAACTGTTCGGGCATGAGAAAGGCGCTTTCACCGGCGCTGTCACGAGCCGTACGGGAATGGTCGAATCGGCCAACAACGGCACGCTGTTTCTGGACGAAATCGGTGAGCTTCCGCTCACCGCGCAGGCACGTCTGTTACGGGTATTGCAGAATGGCGAGATCAGAAGGCTGGGATCGGAACGACCAGTTCATGTCGACGTACGCCTGCTCTCAGCAACTCACCGGGATCTCAAGCAGCTGGTGCAGGAGGGCAAGTTTCGCGGAGATCTCTATTTCCGCTTGCGCGTTGTCGAACTGTCGCTGCCGCCGCTGCGAGCTCGCGACGACGATCTCATCGACCTCGCGAACTATCTGCTGGATAAGACGCGCAAGCAGCTCAACCGCCCCGCCATGGTGCTGACCGCAGATGCGGTAGAGAGCATCCGGCAGTATACCTGGCCGGGCAACGTCAGAGAGTTGGAGAATGCGCTGGAACGCGCCGTGATTCTCAGCGACGGTAACCAGATAACACCGGATCTGCTGGCAATAGACAGCAGCGACGAAACGCATAAAGGAGCGCCAGCCGCCAGCGAAGTTAATCTCTCCCTGGAGGATTACTTTCGTCAGTTTGTGCTGGAAAACCAGGACCAGACCACCGAAACCGATCTGGCACGGAAGCTGGGGATCAGCCGCAAAGCATTGTGGGAGCGGCGCCAGCGCTTCGGCATTCCCCGCCCGAAGGGGGCCGGCAGCGGCAAATCCCGTTAGGGCCTGTTAATACTAATCGATTATCCTAAAAAGAGCAGTTGGGCACACAATTACATATCCCACAATAGGTTGGCCTAATTTAGTAGCGGTCAACTGCTCTTTTTAGGATTATGCCACCCTGCATTGGCGTTACCTTTTAACACGGCCCTGCTACCTTTTGTAACGCTCGCGGTAACACCCGGCCACAGATGCTCTACAACAATATGAAATTAATAATTATTATCTATGGCACTACTATTGCATAGAAGACTCATAAAAAAACCAACATCGACAGTGCGGAATTCCGATTCCGGGCTGGTCATGGCCACTTTAATTAACCGTTTCGTTTGAGGAAACTACAATCGATGGACGCGAAAGTAGTCTGGTTGTTTGTCTTCGTCGCACTGTACTGGACCTACTGTATCTTCTGGGGGATCAAGGGGGCACTGTCGGCCAGGACCGCGAGTGACTATTTCGTCGCCGGCCGTCAGATTTCTGTTTGGGTCTTCATTCTCGCCGCGACCGCCACCTCTTTTTCCGGCTGGACCTTCATGGGGCACCCCGGCCTTATCTACCGGGATGGATTTCAGTACGCCTACGCATCGTTCTACGCCATCACCGTCCCTTTCACCGGTGTACTGTTTCTGAAACGCCAATGGATGCTGGGGAAACGTTTCTGCTTTGTAACACCGGGCGAAATGATGGCGTACTATTTCAAATCGGATGCCATTCGAGTACTGGTAGTGCTGGTGGCGCTTATTTTTTCCGTCCCCTATCTGGGCATACAGTTGCGCGCCTCAGGATTTCTATTCAACGTCCTGACCGATGGCATGCTCGGGGTGGAAGTGGGCATGTGGCTGCTTTCACTGGTGGTTATTATCTACGTTGCTTCGGGTGGCATGCGTGCAGTGGCTTATGTAGATTCGGTCCAGGCAGTGCTGCTCGCTGGGGGCATAGTGACGATCGGCTTTATCGCTCTGTTCCATATAGGCGGCTTCGATCGCCTGGTCGAGGGCATCGCGGCACTCTCAGCTATCGATCCTGCAACCGGCAAGGCGCTGTTCGGACAAACGACAGCGGACGGTTACAGCGCCTATATCGCCATTCCCGGGGCAATTCAGTTCGGTATGGGACTGGGTACCGACTCAGCCCCTATCGGCGGCATATGGACCGGAATGATGGTATTGACCTACATGTTTGCATTAATGGGGATTCAGTCTGCTCCGGCCTTTTCAATGTGGGCGTTCGGAAATAAGAGCCCTGAGCCGTTCGCGCCCCAGCAAGTCTGGGCATCCTCGTTCGTTATTGGGTTTATTCTTATATTTTTTACCGCTATCCAAGGTATCGGCGCTCACTTTCTGGGCGCGGATACCGCATTTTTGGAAAAACACCCGGAGTTGGTAAACCCGGTCATGCAGGCTGGACTGGGCGGCATCGATCTGATGAATTCGGTGGGCAGGGGTGACATGCTGGTACCCCAGCTGATCTATCTGTTATCCGATACCGCCCCCTGGCTGGTTGGCCTGCTTTCCGTCTGCGCGCTCGCTGCCATGCAGTCTACCGGTGCGGCATACATGTCTACCGCCGGAGGTATGTTGACCCGCGATCTATTAAAAAGATTCGTAATGCCCAACGCCTCGCATGTGCAACAGAAACTATTTGGCCGCCTGGGTGTGTTTGCCATTGTGCTCGCTGCACTTATGGTGGCAACCACCGCCACAGATTACCTGGTACTGTTGGGTGGTTTGGCGGTGGCGTACGGATTTCAGATGTGGCCCGCCCTTATCGCCGTCTGCTGGTGGCCTTATCTTACTCGCCAGGGCGTGGTCATCGGACTGATTGCCGGGCTGATAGCGGTCACACTGACTGAAAGCATTGGTGCTCAGTTCATGCCCTGGGGACGCTGGCCCATGACGCTGCACTCGGCCTTCTGGGGCATCTTGTTCAACTTCACTTTTGCCCTGACCATTTCGGCGATGACCCAGAGCGAGAAAGAGATGGAGCACCGCATGACGTTCCATAAGTTTCTGCGCGAACATGCCCGTCTTTCGCCTGCCAAAAAGGGACTGGTTCCGATCGCCTGGATTGTCACTATCTGCTGGTTTTTCTTTGGCATTGGACCGGGAGCGGTTATCGGCAACTGGATTTTCGGCGATCCCAACAACGCTGAAAGCTGGATATTCGGCATACCTTCGATCTGGGCCTGGCAGATACTCTGGTGGGCGCTCGGCGTTTGCATGATGTGGTTTCTCGCCTATCGAATGGAAATGGCCAAAATTCCGCACAAAGAGGTGGAGGCATTGCACGAAGATATCGGTGATATTGAATTCAACCTGGACCGTCCGGGTTGATGTGCAGCGTTCATCTGGCGTAGCGCATGGGATTCTATCTGGCGGTCTCTGCTCTTGCGCTGCTGCTGTTTTTTCCGGTCAGTAAAATGATCTGGGTACTCAGCGTCAGGCGGAGCGAGCGCAAGCTGGGAAAAAAGCTGACCGCGGAAGAAACCAACGGACAACTGGCACGCGCGCGTTTTATCGCAATACCCCTGGTATCCGTTTTTTCCTGGCTGTTCAATCTGCAACTTTACAGCAGGCTCTATGGATGAGAAACGCTACAGATTGTTGACACGGATAGCCATCGCATTCACCGTTGCCTGGGTCGCCTGGACGCTGGTCGATTCGGGACTCTTTGATTGGGAACCAGGCGCATATGAACTGGACGCAGCGCGCAAAAATCTTGAAGATGGCCGTTACCATGAAGCGCTGGCACTGTATAAAACCGCGTTTAGCGCGAATAGCGGAAATCTTGGAGCCCTGCGCGGCATGGCTCAGGCATTGATGCAGCTGGGAGCAGAAGCGGAACAGCGTGCACCAGCTGAGCCGAAAGAGACGGTAAAAGAGTCTGCAGCCGCGCTGACTTACTATACTGAGGCAATGAATCACTACAACGAAGCCATAAAGCGCGAGGAGGAGCGGGAGATAACTCCCCTCAGGCAGCGCATTCTGGGCGTGGCGTATGCCAACCGGGGTATCTTACGGGACCGCATGGGCGACCATTCCGGTGCCCTCTCCGATTACACCAGATCCATTAGCCTGGAGCCGGAAGTAGCCGCAGGACCGGGCTTTTTGATACGCTTCATGAGAAATCAGGCGGAGAAACCGCCCACTATCGGGGACCGCGCGCGCTACCTGAAAAAGGAGCTTTCCAAGCCTGAAGAGGAACGTCTGCTGCGAATGCCGGCACTGGATGCCCGCCAGCGGGCATACAGTATGGATTGAGTATTTCGTGCCGTCATGATGAGCGCCAGTCAAATCAACCTGAATATGTCGACTATCAAAACCCGCATAAAAAAGAGTAGCGCAATAGCGCCAAACAGCAGATGACCGACATCGTTTTCCCCATTTTCGTTGCGATGAGTCAGCGCGTGATACGCGATAAAGCCGGTTATCAGCAAAAATATCCAGTCGATCACAGATTTCGTCTCTGGTGTACGGCCCCTATCGAGCCCGGGTATAGATCAGGCAGGTCCATCCGCGCCGAAAAACTGGGTTTCCATCCTACTGCGCCGCTGTGGGCGTTCTGAACCTTCGCATTGATTATGAGCCAGAACGAAAGCCACACCAATAGTACACTCCGCGAGAAACTCTGCGGCACCCGAACATTCAAAGAGGTCTCCCCGGATACCGTCACGGCGCTGGTCGAAAAGTCGAGACTGCTGGTACTCCCGGCCGGAAAAACCCTGTTCCATGCTGGTGAAAGTTATCGCGAGGTGGTCTATACGCTGATCGAAGGCGATATCGTGATGCGCAGGCCGAACGGTCAGGATGAGCCGATCCGGCCCGGAGACTTTATCGGCCTGGCCAACTATATCGATCAGCATGATTACCTCTCTTCGGTCCATGCCACAACTAAATCGTCGCTGCTGGTCACCGATGCCGGCATCATGAACCGGTTGGAACATGCTCGTCCCGATTTTTTCGATGCCCTGAACCGCGTCATCTCAGGCAAACTGCGTGAGCGCCATCCCGACCGAAGCATCTCGGCAGGCTTATTGGCACAGCCCGTCACCCGCGTCATGAAGTCCCCGGTTGCCTACTGCGGTCCCGAGACCAACCTGCGCGAAGCGTTCATAAGAATGAAGGAGCGCAGAATCGGCAGCATGGTTGTCAAGGATAAGCGGGGGAATCTGCTCGGACTGATCACCTATGCCGGACTGGCCGAAGCGGCGATTCTGGAAAACTCCAGGCCGGACGACAGTATTATGACCGTGGCCTGCGAAATCCCGAGAGTCGTGGATGCCGATACCCCGCTGTGGGAAGCAGAAGATTTGATGGAGCGGGACATTGCCAAGTATGCCATCGTCTGCGAGGGAAACTCACCGATCGGCATTGTCTCCAGGACCGATATCCTGCAGATTCTGGTAGCGCGTCCGAGTAAACTGAGCAATCGAATCCGCGACGCCGAGACAATTCCCGATCTGGCCGCACTCGGTGAAAAACTGGCCGACGTAGCGGCTGATGCCAGCGAGACCAACCGCCGCCCCAGCGCTGCGGTCAGATTATTGAGCGAAACCCACCTATTGCTGCAGCACAGGGTGGTAGACCTGACACTCGATTGGATGAAACACAAGGGGCACGGAAAGCCGCCCGCCGACTATGTCGTCCTCATTATGGGTTCCGGCGGACGCCGGGAGATGCTGCTGAATCCCGATCAGGACAACGGTATTATCATCGGCCAGACATCGGAGGATCGGCATAAACAGGTAGATGAGTGGTTCGAACGTTTTGGCAAACGCCTGAACAGAAATCTCGATAAGGTTGGCTATATGCTCTGCCCCGGCGAGATCATGCTGCGAAACCCTATGTATCGGCAATCATTGTCTAATTGGAAAAAGCAGATCAGTGACATTACCAGTAAGCCGTCGGATAAATCTGCCCGCTGGGCCAATGTGGTGCTTGACTTCGATACACTCTACGGCAATGACGCACTGACGGTTGAGTTGCGCAGGCACCTCATGGGAGAACTCCACAGAAAACCCGGGTTGCTCAAATTAATGGCCGAAGATGATGCTGAAGGAAAACCGGCTCTGGGTATCTTCAACCAACTGGTTACCACCAAGGACGAAAAGGGTGAACATATAGACATTAAACGCAACGGCTTGCGTATTATAGCCGATGCTGCGCGCATTTTTGCCTTTCAAAACGGTATCGCAGTGCAAAATACCAGCGACCGTTTGAACGCGCTGGTAAGAGTCGGAAAACTGTCGGACGATTTCAAGAATTCGATACAGGAGGCCTATGAAGAGATGCTGGATCTGCTGCTTCATCACCAGATCAATCAACTGGCTGCAGGCAAAGAACCGACCAAGAAAATCAAACTCGAGAAACTCAGTCCCAGAAGCCGCAGTACGCTGCGCATGGCAATGCGCGCGGTAAAACGTTTTCAAGAGCAGTTGCAGGACGAATACTCCGCCGAGGTGTTCTAAGGGCCTGAGAAGAGTTACCTCGGAAAATTCATGGTTGCAGACTTTTATGCAAGTTGGTCTACAATCCGCCCCTACCTGCAAAGGGGCGAGAGCACAAACCGGTAAAATTTACCGGTAGTCGGAAATTGCGGTAGCTGATAGTGTTGCCGCTGGATAAATGAACCGGGCAGGGATGCGTGTCAACACTGCCCGGATGCAATAACAAACAATTCGAATAATAGAGAGAAGAGGAGATGCACCCTGCCGGGCAAAGTCCGGCGGTGCTACAGACAGGGTTCGGGACAGGTCCCACCCAACATTCAAAAACAGAGGAGAATCACCATGTCCGAAGAGAAGGTCCACCCGGTCCCGGCTGAACTGGCTGCGAGTGCACACATAAATGCGGCGAAATACGAAGAGATGTATCGGCGCTCCGTTGACGATCCCGATGGCTTCTGGGGAGATGCCGCCGAAGAGTTTCTCAGTTGGTCAAAAAAATGGGATAAGGTGACGGAATGGGACTTCAAAACCGCAGACATCAAGTGGTACCTCGGCGGCAAACTGAATGTCTCCTACAACTGCCTGGACCGTCACCTGGAAACCCGCGGCGATCAGACCGCCATCATCTGGGAGAGTGACGACCCCAATATCGATAAAAAAATCAGCTACCGGGAGTTGCACACCGAGGTGTGTAAGTTTGCCAATGTATTGAAGGCGCGTGGCGTAAAAAAGGGCGACCGGGTCTGCATCTATCTGCCGATGGTTCTGGAAGCCTCTGTAGCCATGCTCGCCTGCACCCGCATCGGCGCGGTGCACTCCATCGTTTTTGGCGGATTCTCACCCGATGCGCTCTCCAGCCGTATACTGGATTCCGATTGCCAGACGCTGATCACATCCGATGAGTCGGTGCGTGGCGGCAAGAACGTACCCTTGAAATCGAATGCTGATATCGCGCTGGCTGACTGCCCCAACGTGCATACCTGCGTAGTGGTAAGACGCACCGGCGGCAAAGTGGCCTGGACCGAAGGCCGCGACATCTACTACGACGAAGCCATGGCTCAGGCCTCCAGCGAATGCGAACCTGAAGAGATGGACGCCGAAGACCCGCTGTTCATCCTCTATACCTCCGGTTCCACCGGAAAGCCGAAGGGCGTGCTGCACACCACCGGCGGCTATCTGGTGTTCGCCGCCATGACCCACAAATACACCTTCGACTACAAGGATGGGGAGATCTACTGGTGTACCGCCGATGTGGGCTGGGTCACCGGACATACCTACATCGTCTATGGCCCGCTGGCCAACGGTGCGATCAGTCTGATGTTCGAGGGTATCCCCACTTATCCGGATGCCGGCCGCTTCTGGGCAGTGTGCGAAAAACACAAGGTCAATACCTTCTATACCGCTCCCACCGCCATCCGTGCACTGATGCGCCTGGGTGAAGATCCGGTGAAAAAGCACGATCTCTCCAGCCTGCGGCTTTTGGGTTCGGTGGGTGAACCCATCAACCCGGAAGCCTGGGAGTGGTACTATCGGGTGGTCGGCGGCGAAAACTGCCCCATCGTCGATACCTGGTGGCAGACCGAAACCGGCGGGCACCTGATCACGCCGCTGCCCGGCGCCACCGATTTGAAACCCGGCTCCGCCTCCAAGCCGTTCTTCGGCGTGGTGCCGGAGATTGTAGACGCATCCACCGGAGAAGTGCTGAAGGGCGAGTGTGAAGGCGCACTCATCATCACACGCCCCTGGCCGGCCATGATGCGCAGCCTTTACGGTGACCACGAGCGTTTCAGGGAGACCTATTTTACCCAGTATCCCGGCAACTACTTTACTGGAGACGGCGCCCGGCGCGATGCAGACGGTTACTATTGGATCACCGGGCGCATCGACGACGTGCTGAATGTTTCGGGCCACCGTCTGGGTACCGCGGAGATCGAATCCGCCCTGGTGCTGCACGATAAAGTGGCCGAGGCGGCAGTGGTTGGTTACCCCCACGAGATCACCGGGCAGGGTATCTACGCCTATGTCACAACCATGGCTGGCGTCGAACCGACCGATGAACTGAAAGCGGAGTTGATTAAGCTGGTGCGGGATGAGATTGGTCCGATCGCCAAGATCAATATCATTCAATGGGCGCCCGGCCTGCCCAAGACCCGTTCCGGAAAAATCATGCGGCGTATTCTGCGCAAGGTTGCCTGCAACGAAACCGACGCGCTTGGAGATACCTCCACGCTGGCGGATCCTTCGGTTGTTGACGATCTGGTGAATAACCGCGCCAACAAGTAAGCGGAGGGAAATGGGGTCAGGCTGCTGACCCCATTTTTTTAAGGCTAACCTTCGAGCAACCGCATTCGGTAGCTTCGCTGATCTTCGCTATTACGGTCGATGGTTCCGCTGCGTAAAACAAAGTTCCTGCTGGTCTGATCCTGAAAGTAAAAGTTGAGCGTTTCGCGCACCACCTGGAACGCCAACTCCTCCCAGGGCACCTCATCCCTGGAAAAAAGCGCAACTTCAAGACTCTCCTCTCCGGGTGCGAAATCGAGATCCATAAGCTGCCCGCGATAGAGCATGTAAACCTGATTTATGTGGGTCAGATTAAACAGGGTGTAAAGTCCGCTAATATCAACGCGGGCATTGGCCTCTTCCATCGCTTCGCGCAGAGCACCTTCATGCGCTGACTCGCCGTTTTCCATAAATCCCGCGGGTAGCGTCCATAACCCGTGACGCGGTTCAATGGCGCGCCGGCACAGGAGCACTCGGCCCTCCCATTCGGGTATAACACCGGTGACTATTTTGGGATTTTGATAGTGAATGAATCCACAGCTGCCGCAGACATGCCGCGGACGGTTATCTCCGTCGGGCACCAGTAGCGTCAACGCAGCACCACACTGCATACAGAAATTCATCAGCCGCCTCCCCTCTTGACTCTGTATCAATTTTACCAGTCTTGAGGGTATCGGGTTTTAAGCTTAAATGTGAATAGACAAGGAAAAAAAGGGCCACTGGTTAATGGCGAGGAAAAAGGCGTTGACCTCACCCTTTGTCTAGAAAAAACCCTGCAGAAACCAGCGCCGCGCGCCGTGTAGCTCACGATAGATCCAGAGGCGTTCCCCGCCCGGTGCCCTGGCGATGAAATAGTCACGGGAGACGGCCTCTCCGTCCCACCAGCCGCTCTCAATGCGCTCCCGCTCGGGCGCCAGATGCAGGCGTCCCCCTCGCCAGCAGGGCCAACCATCTTTTGCCAGCAGGGGCTCGGGTTCAGGCAATAACCACAAGGGCCGCTGCAAGCCGGTGTCAGTAAACATGGGGTCAACGTCAATTTCACCCGCAGCATTGGTAAATCTGACGCTGACCCGATGTTTACGCCAGGCGTGTTCAGGCCGATGGTCCGCCACCTGCTGAATGGCGGATAGGGAATCATCACCCAGCCGTGCCTGCAACCGTTGCAAAAGGAGCGGTGTCACGCCGGAAACATCAGCCTCCCCGAACAGGGAGAGCGGGCGCTCCGGCAGAGGCTCGAGCGCCTCCACCAGCAGACCGATCTCGCGCACCGGAGCCGCTAGAGTCAGCCGCTCCAGTCGTTCGCGCAGCAGCATCTGCAGACGCATGGGCTCCCGTTCCGGCATCATCAGCCTGAGCTGAAAGCGGCTCGCCTTCCCATCAGCATGGAAGAGCACCCACTCCAGGCACTGAGTAGCGGCCTGCCTTGCGCCGAGAAAACCGGCCAGTTCCAAAATCAGCCGCCTGGCAGCGAACAACAATGCCGATGTACTCCCGACTTCGGCCGGCAGTTCCAGTCGACGCTGAAAACGTTCGGGCGGCTTGAACTGTGGACGGGGGTCCGGCGACTGTCCCAGCAGGCGTTCAAGATAAACCATAAACTCCGGACCCAGACGGCGCCCGAGCCCCGCGCCCGGAAGCTGCAGAAGATCCCCCAGCGTCTCCAGACCCATACTCTGCAGCGCCTCCCGCCCGGCGCGCTCCAAGGGCAACCATTGCAGGGAGACAGCGGCGAGCATCCGGCGCAGCATCCGCCGGTCACGCACCAGCGTCTCCCTGCCCTCTCTGGCCAGCAGCATGGCCCCCCCGGGGGTTGGCGCCAGGCAACGCTGCGTGCTGTACTCCAACTCCTCCAGCCCACGCCCAAGCCTCGACAGCAGCGGATCAACACCGCCGAACAGACGCAGGCTACCCGCCAACTCAAGTAAAATACCCGAGGGGGGATCCAACGAAACTTGTGAGGTAAAACAGCCGGACCAGTCGGCCACTGCCTCCAGTGCAGTCAACTCTCTGCGCTCGTCACGCGGCAGAAGATGCACCCCGGAAGAGAGAGCGCGGGCGGCTCCGGGCCGCATGCCTGGTGCGATGCCCAACGCCGCTGCCGCTTTGTTGCACATCAGAATCCGCTTACGTGAACCTTGCTGTTCGGTGATAGCCAGCGGCGCTCCCGCCTCCTCGGAAGCGAGCGACTCCAGCGCCAGAAGGGGGAAATGGATAGCCAGCCAACGCATAATCAAACATCCAGCGTAACTATTCAGCAACGCTGTTTTTAGGGTTGTTGAATAGTTACTTCTTTAAATTTTGGGGTTTCCAAAGGGGAGAAGTCTTACTCTCCCCTTTGGTCACAAGCAAAAATCACATTTTTTGCGCAGTGATCTGAATCATTAACATCCAGCCTGATCCCCTTAACCGGCCAGCCGCCGCGGCGCTTGAGGATATCGACCAGATTACCCGCGGCGGAAATCCGCAGCCGCAGGGCGGCGGGAGAGGATTCAGCGGAAAACTGCGGTTGGCGCAACAGAAAGCCGATTCCGCCACCTCTCTCGGCCGCCAGCTGCAGGCGCCGCAAGGCCATTCGGCTCAACCGTTGCGGCCAGGAAAGTGCAGCACCGCAACCCGCGTTCAGTACCTGCTCCAGCACCCACAAACACTCCTTTTCATCCCGTCCGTTCACCAGCAGCAGCCGGCTCAGATCCACCCCGTTTATGGAAAATCCGGGCGCATAAGGGATATAGGGCGGCGCTACCAGAATAATCTGCTGCGACTCCCGGCTGAGGGTTGCCAGCGCCGGCATCAGCAGCGCCATCGCCCCGCCAGGACGGTCGGACAAAATCTCGCTAATGGCTCCCCTTGGCCAGCCACGCCCGGCCAGCTGCTTATCAAGTGAGGAAAATCCGGTGGCAATGCCTGGGTCCGGCTCCTGGGAAAGCTCGCTGCCCCGCCAGAGCCCCTGACCCTGCCGCAGCAGCTCTTCAACTTTCATAATAAAAATGGGGTCAGCCCAGCGCGCAACAGGCCGACCCCCAATCCCTCGATTGCCA
>Ga0316201_10002204_pt1 | contig 13747 bp, 10 predicted proteins | sample CS6wburrow_MG_FD_204516 | JGI IMG/M metagenome (GOLD analysis project Ga0316201, IMG submission 204516) | Coastal sediment microbial communities from Delaware Bay, Delaware, United States - CS-6 worm burrow | ecosystem: Environmental > Aquatic > Marine > Coastal > Sediment | place: USA... | reverse complement strand
AAGGGTGACAGCAGCAGCGTTTCGACAAACAGACCCGGCATGCCGCCAATGACGACCCGTTTGCGAATCACCCCATAGATCGTAAACGTTGCAGCAAGAGAAAGGGCTACCAGCGGCAGCTTGCCGCCGCTGATCGTGAGGACCATAACGCCGAGTGTCGCCAGCACAACCGCCGCAACTTGCATACGACGCAGTTTCTCGCCCAGGAAAACAACGCCCACCAACATGTAGAACAGTGGATTGATGTAGTAGCCGAGGCTGGTTTCGAAAATGCGCTCATCCTGGATAGCCCAGATATAGATAAGCCAGTTGGCAGCGATAAACACAGCCGACAGCGTTAACCAGGCACGCATTGTGCGGTGCGTGAGCGCGCGCCAGACTTCCGGCCACTGGCGCCTCGCAAACAGGATGGCGGCTCCGAACGGGATCGCCCAGATAATGCGGTGCGACAGAACTTCGAGCGGACCCACAGCCGCGACGGTCTTGAAGTAGACCGGCAAGACGCCCCAGATCAGGTACGCGACCAGGCCGGCGATGACGCCGTCGCGCAAATCAGAATGCTTGTCCTCCAAGCCGATTACGACCGATCGAAATTGGCGGACTGCACGTCAGAAGCGGTATCGGGATTCGGCCGATAGAGCAGCCAGTTTCTGAACTGTCGTATCCGCCCCAAGCCATCTTCTCGCAACATGTACAGGCACGGGATAAGAAACAGCGTAATGACGGTCGCAAACATAATGCCAAAACTCAGCGAGATCGCCATCGGTATCACGGACTGCGCCTGCACGCTGCCTTCAGTCATGATCGGAATAAGACCAGCTGCCGTTGTAAACGACGTGAGTATTATGGCGCGAAACCGCAGCGTGCCCGACTCGACAACTGCCTGCTTGACAGCGATGCCCTTAGCACGCGCTTTGTTAATGAAATCGACCATGATCAGGCTATCATTAACCACAACGCCGGCCAATGCGACCAGTCCGAACAGAGAGAACATACTCAGGGATCGTCCCATCACAATATGACCGATGACCGCACCGATTATGCCGAAGGGTATCACCGACATGATCAACAAAGGCTGGCTGTACGAATGCAGCGGTATGGCGATCAACGCATAGATCAGGAACAAAGCAGCAATCGAGGCGACGGAGAGGTTACGTTGCAGGTTAACGAGTTCCTGGCTGGCGCCCTCGAGACCGTAGTTCACGCCCGGATGACGCGCCAGTAGCCGCGGAATGAAGTCGTCGGTAATGGTCTTGACGATTTCCTGAGATTCAACCACGTCCGGATCGATATCCGCGGAAACAGTAACGGTGCGCTGACGATCAAGTCGAGAAATACTCGAGTAGCCCTTGCCATACGACATATCGGCCACCGACGAAAAAGGAACTTCGTCGCCATTCGGCGTCCGTATGCGCATGTTTTTCAAATCCGAGATCGAGCGCCGCTCTTCAACCGGATAGCGCACCATCACTTTCACTTCATCTTTGCCACGTTGAATGCGTTGCGCTTCTTCGCCGTAGAACGCCTGCCTGACTTGTCGACCAAGAGATGACATCGTCAGCCCCAGCGCTTCGGCCTCAGGCTTTATCTTGAGGCGAATTTCTTCGCCGCCGCTGTTGACGGTATTCGTAATGTCGAAAACGCCTTCAAACTCTGCGAGTCGCAACTCAAGCTCAGCCGACGCGTTCTCCAGTGCTGTGTAGTTGCTACCACTCAAACGAAAACTCAAAGGTGGCCCGCCACCAAGGTGATCAGCATCCAGAAATGTCAGCTCCTTGACGCCGACGAACTCCCCCGCGTTTTCGCGCCAGCGTTCGCTAATCTCATCACCGTTGAAAGGCCGATCTTCTGAGAGTGGCATTTCAACGAAGATGACACCTCCTGTACCACCCTGCGTGAAGGCACCGACATGTTGGATCATCGGCAACGCGTCGGGATTTGCCGCAACGTGCTCAGCGTTCATTTCGAGAACGGTATTTTCAAGTGTCGACAGGACTCGATCGCGCTCTTCGGGCGGCGATCCTGTCTGCATTTCAAGCTGTGCGCGGATAAAATCGCTTGCCTGATCCGGAAACATCTCGAACTTGACGATGCCGCTGGCCATAACCCCAATCGTCAGTATCAGCATGCCGACAAAAGCAGAGGTCGTAACACCGCGATTCTCGACCGCTCTCTCGACCATGGGCCGATACCAGTCATGCGTTACCCGATGCAGCCCATGTTGCACGTAACGCTGTATCTTGAGGAAAAATCGCGGGATGCGCTCTCGCAGGCGAATGTGCCGTTGAGGATTGAACAAATCATCTTCGTCGACCGGATCGATTCGCGTACGTACCAGGTGAGCCGGCAAAATCAGCTTCGATTCGACCAGAGAAAACATCAAACACAGAACAACGACGACCGAAATAGCCTCAAAGAACGGGCCAGCTATGCCCCCTACAAATAACAGGGGTGCGAACGCGGCGATGGTCGTCAAGACACCAAATGTCGCCGGAGTCGCGACACGCTTCGCGCCTGTGACGACATTTTCAAGCGAATGACCATCGGCGCGTACCTTGGTGTAGATACTCTCACCGATAATAATCGCATCGTCGACCACGATGCCAAGCACGATGATAAAACCGAACAGGCTCATCATATTGATTGTTACTGGCCATGGCCCGAATGGCATTAGCCACATTGCACCGAGAAACGTGATGGGAATACCCAGCACGACCCAGGCGGCGACCTTGATGCGCAGAAATAGCGACAGCAAAATGAAAACGAGAAGAGCGCCTTGCCACATGTTACTGCTCATCATTTGCAGCCGGCCCTTCAGGTAATGAGAGCGGTCAATCCAGATATCCATTTTGACGCGAGCTGGCAGGGTGGCCCTTTTCTCCTCCACGTATTTCTTTACGGCGTCTGCAGTTGTTAGTTCATTTTGCTCGCCACTCGCGAGTACGCGTAAGGTCGCAGTACGGTCGCCATCAAACCGGCCGTAGCCATCCTCTTCAACGAAGCCATCCTTGATGTTCGCAATGTCACCGAGTGTCAGCCGCGTACCGTCGGTGAAAGTACGAAGCACGAGCGAGCCGAATTCACGTCCGGTGTAGACTTGGCCCTCGGTTCGCAGAATGATATCGCCGCTGTCAGATTTGATTGTCCCGCCTGGCAGGTCCACCGACGAATTCCGAACTGCCTGCGAAACCTCGCTCATCGTCATACCGTACTGGCGAAGGACGTTCTCTGAAACTTCGATGCTGATCTCATAAGGCCGGTCGCCGAGAAACTGCACGTTGGTCACCGCCGGCAAACGCATGAGCTCTTCCCGAACATCCTGCGCCATATCTTTTCGGGAAAACTCGTCCAGCGCTCCGTGGATAGCAACAAAAACCACGTGAATCGGCACTTCCTGTTTGTAAATAACAGGCTTCTCCGTCAAGCCCGGAAAGGTCGAGATAGCATCGACTCGGGTCTTGATCTCGCTTAGCACCTCATTCATATCGGCACTCGACGAAACCTCAACCGTTACCGTGCCCATGCCTTCGCTGGCACGACCATTCATCTTGACGATTCCCTTGACGTCCTGAATTGCCTCCTCGATCTTTATGACGACGCCCTCTTCTACTTCCTGCGGCGCCGCGCCCAGGTAGGCAACGCGGACCTGAATGGTGTTCAGCTCAAAGTCTGGTGTCGTCTGCTTGCGTATCGTGAACAGCGAAATTATTCCGGCCACGATGATGAACAGCATCAGCAAATTCGCCGCGACATGGTTCGCCGCGAACCAAGCTATGAGGCCTTTTTGGCTCTCTGGCTGTGTCGTATTCACTCCCCCTCCTCGCCATCCGCTGTTGCCACTGTCGCGGCCGCTTCCGCCTCATCTGCCGTGGTGCGAACTCGCATGCCATCTATCGGTGCTTCAAGAGCCGAAATAACGATCCTTTCGCCGTCGACCGCGCCACGAAAATAGGTAAATTCTGCGTCGGCACGCACCGCTTCCACGTTGCGAATGTGGAGCGTATTGTCGCTGTCGATAACTAAAACCTGATTGCTGCCACGCACTGCCGAATTTGGCGCACGATAAATTCCTGAAACAGAGGTGCCATCGATAGTGGCCGATACAAAGGTGCCCATAGGCAAAGGGTCGCCATCTGAGTGCAATCGATAGGGATCATCGATACGAGCCACCGCATAGGTCACTCGACTCTTTTCATCAACGACGCCTTCAGTCCGGACAATACGTGCCAGCCACTCGGTTAGCTTTCCCTTGCGGACAGCCGACATGACAACCTGTGGTCCCGATGCGCTGCCAGACGCCGCAATATCCGCAGCATCAGGCAATTCGACGAACGCCAGGTCAAGGTCGGTGAGCGGCAAGCGCACCTCGGCAAAATCCGTCGCAAAGGTTACGCCAAGCCGGGTCCCCGGATTTACAAACTGACCCAGGTCCGATTCCTTGGCACGAACGATGCCTTCATAGGGAAGCCGAATGTAGGTTCTTTCCAGATTGCGTCGCGCACGGACCTGCTCAGCCTTGGCGCTGGCAAGCGCGGCAACCGCGGACGCATACTCGGACTCAGCACGATAGCCCTGGCTTTTCAGTTTTTTTGCGCCGTCGTATTCAATTTGCCGCTGTGTGACGAGCGCTTCTGCCTGATCCAGAGACACCCGGTAATTTGTAGGCTCGATACGCATCAGGACTTCATTTGCCTCAAAAACGCCACCCGCAATGAACTTCGGAGAGATGCTGGAAATCGTGCCGGACACTTCGGCGCTTAGAATCGTCTCCGTACGCGGCCGCACCGTACCTTGTGTACGAACCTCGAAATTGGTGGTCATTGCCTCCAGTGCCATTACTGCGACCAGAGGATCAAGTTCAAGGCGCTCCTTTTCGGGCGGTTTCTCTCGCAAGCTCATCATCCCGATGGCGGCGACTATAGCCAGAACCGGAATACCGAAAATCAGGAGAATGCGCATTCTTTGAGCTTCCTGTAACTATTTGAGAGAGCGGATCGTGACGAGCAACGTATTCTGACCGTTTTTGATCCCGAAATCAGGGGTTTATCACCTTCTGGTGGAGTGCCGACGATCGTTGTGGATTTCACCTGAACGTGCATTTTTGTGACATAACTCGATGAATTTAGTCCTATTTCAAACGAAACTGCTTGTCTGACAAGGCCAGATACCCGTTCAGGCCGACGAAAAGGTGATGGAACCGCCATGTACGAACAATATTTCGGGCTAACTAAACGCCCCTTTGGTGCAAAAGCAACCGGCGCTGAGGTCTTTGTGGGACCTCAGACCGCGAAAACCATGGCGGGGTTCCGAAAAGCTCTGGCGGTTCAGGATGCTGTAGTCACCGTTTCCGGCTCCGCAGGCACCGGCAAGACGACCCTGGTGGAACGGGCACTGGACGCTATCGGCAGCAAGTACAAGACTATTCGCGTCGGGCGCATGCAGATGAACCCGAGCGATGTGCTGGAGTCGCTGCTGATCGTGCTTGGCGTTACAGATCGTCCAAGCGGCACGATTCAACGATTCACAGCACTTCGGAAGAAACTCAAGGCACTGCAGGATGCAGAGACACGCGTGTTTATTCTGATTGAAGATGCGCTTCGCGCCGGCGCGGAGACGCTGGCCGAACTTGAAGCGCTGACCGCAGCCGACGCCGGGGACTCCGACGGCGCGAGCATTGTCCTGATGGGAGACGAGCGACTCTTTGATTTCATGAAAGACCCGCAGCTAGCACAACTTCAGCAGAGAGTTCGACAGCGACACCGCATTAAACCACTATGTGCAGCCGAGTTGCGTGGCTATATGAAGCACAGCCTGCGTCTGGCCGGCGGCGACTTCGACAAGATATTTGATAGTCGCTCGGCAGACTTATTTCACGAACTCAGCGAAGGCATACCGCGCGTTGCGAACAATATCGTCGACGCAGTCCTCGTTGCCGCCGCCTCACAGGGTATCGACCAGATATCAGCAACGATGGTTGCTAACGTCGCCACCGACGAATTTGGACTGAGTGTCGAGAACTTCGACTTTTCCGAGCCAGAGCCTGAACCTGTTGCCGAGCTGCCCGCCGAGATTGAGCCTGAGCCTGTTGCCGAGGTTGAGCCGGAGCCCGAACCCGTTGCCGAGCTGCCTGCCGAGATTGAGCCAGAGCCTGTTGCCGAGCTACCTCCCGAGCTTGAGCCGGAGCCGGTCGCGGCGGACGATCGATCAGACCAACTACCCGAACCGGTGATCGTTTTCGCGGACGATGACGGAAAGTCTCCAGAGGACTCACTCGATATACCGCATTTGATTCAGGACACGTTGCCGGACCTGGCCATACTGTCGGCACGTTACGCTACGTTGAACCTGGACGAAGACACCAAGGAGCCCGAAGCCGGGGCCGCCGAGTCGACGGCGCAAGCCGCGATAGACGATATTCCAGAGCTGCAGCCGGAATCAGTACCGGAGCCTGAGCAAGCGGCGCCGGCCGAAGACATCCCCGAACTCCCTGCGGAACCAACACCTGTTAACGAGCCCGACTGGGAGGTGTCGTCCGAACCTGAATTTGAACTTGTTACCGGAGTAGTACCTGCGCTGGAAGCCGAAGGTACAACGGAACCTGCCGGCACGGCCCCGGTTGCTGACATACCCGAACTTCAGATTGAGGCCGCTCCGGAGCTGACCCCCGACGCGATTTCCGAACTTGAACCTGAAGCAGCGCCGGTGGCGGAGAATGCGCCTGAGCCAGACGCTGTGGCGGTGCCCGAGCAACCGGCAGCGCCTGAAGCGATTGTTGACTCACAGCCGGAAGCGGTCGCCGAAGAGGTACCTGAGTGGGAGCGCGACCCGACACTCGCCCAACTCAAACCGGACCTGGACGCACTCGAGCAGGCGATGGCATTCACGCACGGGGAACCAGTAGTTAAGGGTGAAGAGCCCCCCGTAGCAAGCCAGGACCTGGCAGACAAAGTCGGCGACGCGGAAGAACTGCCGGAGATCATTCTGGACAAGTCAATCGAGACCGGCATTGAAAATCTCGACCTCGAGGTGCCCTCTGACATACTCCCACCAACCCCGGCCACAAAACCTGACCCCGAACTCGATCGAATAGCCGCCGACATCGCCAACGCGAAGTCATTGGAAGATATCGATGACATCATGGCAGAAACTCTGTTCGGCACCGGTATCAGCATGATTGCCGCGCAGATAACAGCCAATCCGCCGCAAGACGACTGCGCGAATGACGAGTTAGAGCTTGTGCAGGATCCGACGGCAGCACCGGCAGCGGTGGTCGAAGAAATGCCTGACCCCGTCGCAGCTAAGAAAGCGGCGCCGAATTACAGCAAAATTTCGGAAGAAATTTCCATAGAAACGCGGCCGCCGGTCAAGAATACCGGTCTGGACCTGTCAGCTTCACAACGACTGAAGACGGTGCGAGCCCTTAACTCGGACCTGCACCCGTCTCTGCGTGACCCCGATCAAAAGCCGGGCGCTGGTATCCCCGGTGCCTCGAAGAACAACGGAGCGCCGCAGCCAATCGAAGATCAGATCAACACGTCGATAACACAGACGCTGAAGGCCCTCAAAGTGCCGCCCAAGGCGCTTGAAGATGAACCGGAAGAGGAGACCAAAAAGGGCTTCTTCGGACGCTTCCGCCGCTCCTGATCCAGTGCCTTATTGCTCGAGCGCCCTGAGCGCTTCGAGCCGCGCCGCCTCAAATTCATCGCCCGGATTCCAGCTCGGGATTTCGTCAGCGTTTGCAATCGCCAGACCTGTCCAGAAGCCCAGCAGCGCATCGTCGATCATGCCATCGAAACTCCAGCTCGCATCGTACTCGTCCGAGGGCTGGTGGTAATTGACCTCGGTATAGTGATCCAGCTGCTGTTTGCCCCATTCCGGCGGCCGATCTACGAAGTCCGTACCGGTATCCAGATACATAGCCGGAACACCGATCTTCGCAAAACTGAATTGATCCGAGCGGTAAAAATACCCCTTGTCAGCAAACTGGTCGGGCTTGACGACGCGCCCCTGCTCATCGGCGATGAGCTTCATAATTTCATCGATCGAGGATTTCCCGAGTCCGATGAACGTGACATCGTGTGTATCGCCCCAGATATTGCCGCCGTCGTAATTCAGGTTGGCCGCTATCTTGCCTGCTGCAAAAGTCGGATTGGCCGCGTAGTACTCAGAGCCAAGCAGGCCCTGCTCTTCCGCACCAACGAGCGCAACAAGCACAGAGCGACGTGGCGCCTCCGGTAACGCCTTAATCGCCTTGGCGATCGCCATGACTTGTGCCACGCCGGTAGCATTATCCATGGCACCGTTGTAGATCGCGTCACCACCCTCATTGGGCGTCCCGATACCGAGGTGATCGTGATGTGCGGTGTAAATAACTACCTCGTCGCGCAGCTCCGTGTCGCTGCCCTCAATCAGTCCGAGAACATTGGCTGACTGAACGCGCTGTAAATCCACGTCCATGTCAATCGACGTCGTGATGCCGAGGGACACGGGTTTAAAGTCACGGTTATAGGCCGCCTCGCGTAGCTCATCGAGATCGAGACCCGCCATCGCGACCAGTTCGCGCGCCGAATCCTCTGTGACCCACGCATTGATCTGACTGCGTGGCTCGTCGCCTGCCGGAAGCTCAAACTGCACGCCGGTCCAGGAGGTTTGTACGACCTGGAAGGGATACCCGGCCGACGGCGAGGTGTGAATGATTATGGCCCCTGCGGCGCCCTGACGAGCGGCACTCAGGTACTTGTAGTCCCAGCGTCCGTACCAGAGTCGTGTCTCACCAGCAAAAAGCTCGGCATCCCAGTCGGGGTCGTTATTCATCATTAGCAGGACCTTGCCCTTCAGGTCCACGCCCTTGTAGTCATCCCAGCCGTACTCCGGTGCCTGAATACCATAGCCAACAAAAACAACTTCGGCTTCTTCAACGCTGGCTTGCTCCTCCTGTACGCCGCTGCCGACGATAAACTGGTCCCATTGCTCAAGCGTTAAGGTCTTGCCATGCCCGCCAAACGTCCAGGATTCGGGCTGCGATGCGGTTATACCAACGAGATCGAAGGTCTGCTGCCAGCTGCCGTCCGCGGCTCCCGGCAAGAGTCCAAGCGCTTGCATTTGTCCGGCAAGGTATTCACGAGCCGCAGCGTCGCCGCTTGTACCCGGTCCACGACCTTCGTATTTGTCGTCGGAAATTTCGACTACGATGTCACGCATATAGCCGTCCTGGATTTGCAGCGCCGCCTGCTCGGCCGCTGCATTGCCCGCGCCCGATTCCTCGGTTGCAGACAGCGACTCAGTTGCGCTTTGCGCCTGGCTGGATTCCTGCTTCCCGCAGGCACTCAAAGCCGTCGCCATGACGACGACGGTCAATAGTTGAAGGTACTTCACGTCTTTATCTTCTCCCGGGCGGACTACCCGCTGAATAGTTCATCTAGAAAATTTGTCATGGCAAGCCATGATCGCCGATCGGCTGAGGCATCATAAACAGTGCCTCGTGCCTTGTCATTTGCAGCTGGGTTTGTAAAGGCGTGCACGGTAGCGCCATAAGCGTGTAGCTGCCAGTCGGCCCCTGCCTTCGTCATTTCGTCTGCCCATGCGAGGACGAGATCCGGCGTTGCCAACGGATCATCCCATCCGTGCAGGACAAGTATCCTGGTATCTATTGACGACGCCACCGTACCCCCAGGCGCGTCAAGCAACCCATGAAAACTGACGGCACCCTGCAATACTTCTCCACCGCGCGCAAGATCCAGCGCGCACAGGCCGCCAAAACAAAAGCCGATCGCTGCAGTGCGCGATGCGTCGACCTCGGGCTGTTGCTTCAAAGTCTGCAAGGACAGTGACAGCCGCCGCTCAAGTTCTTCACGATCCGCTTTTAGCGCCATCATGTGCCTGCGCATATTGTCCTCGTCCGTCCGCAACTCGGACTTGCCGTAGACGTCAAGCGCCAGAGCCGCGTAGCCGAGCTTCGCGAGTTCTTCGGCCTTACCTTCCTCGAACGCTGTGCGGCCGCGTATCGTGTGTGCAACCAGCACGCCAGGCCGCTGGCCGGAACGAGTATCGTCCCAGGCCAGCTTGCCTTCGTAACGAATCTGGCCGTCGTCATAGTCGACCAATCGAGTCTGTATGCTCAAGAGATCTTCCCTGCCGTGCGCTCGGAATTAGCGGCGGCGAATAACAAAAATTTCGAACTTGCCATCGGGGCCGATGTACCAGGAAGCAATGGTGCTGGTGATACTTACGATTATCGAACCGAAGATAGCCGACCAGAAACCGCTGACCGAAAAGTTCTCGAGCAACGCCGCGACAAGTCCAAACATGCCAGCATTCACTACAAAGAGAAACAGGCCGAAGGTGACGATGGTGAATGGCAATGTCAACGCGATGGCGATCGGTCGCACGATAGCATTGACGAGTCCCAGCAACACAGCCGCCAGAATAAAGCTACCGGTGCCTACAATTGTGACCCCAGGAAGAATCTGCGAAGCGAGGAAAAGCCCCAGCATTACAATAATGGTTCGTAAGAAAATCCCTTCCATTGCGGCATTATGCGACCTTGGGGCTGCTTAAGAAAGCGCTAGGCGGCCAAGATCGCTACCGGCCGGCCTTAGGAACCACTCGCGTGCAGCTGCACCGTACCGATCGCTCGCTCGACGAAAGCGCCCTCGCAGTAGCAAAGATAGAACCTCTTGTTTTGACCTACCACTGTTGCTTTTGACCTACCACTGTTGCGGCACACGCTGGATCTTGCTGACGTCGTAGCCTACCGATTCCGCAAGCTCGACCAACTCCTGATATTCCGCGTCCGGAATCTGCGGGCTGCGCGCCATGATCCAGATGAAATCCCGCTTCTGCCTTGCAATTACGGTCTTGGAGTAATCGTTATCGACATAGATAATTCGGTAGTCGGCTTTAATCGGCCAGACGAACCGCATTCCCCAGGTAGCGTTCGTGCGGGTGTCCGAGATAAAGCCCTTCGGGTTGAACTCTTTCTCTTCACCATCAAAGCCACCCTTGCGAAAGGTGAAGGTTGTTGCGATCGATCCGTCGTCATTCAATGCGTACGTTTCGACAGCGTTATAGGCTTCCTTTTCCAGAAAGGTCGGGATATTTGCGATGACGTACCAATCGCCCATAAATCGTTCAATATCTACGTAGTCAACAGTTTCCATCTCGGGTCCACGCGCCGCGCAGGCGCCCAAAGTAAGGGTCATCAGTAGTACGAGAAGAGGTCTCGTGAAGTTATTCATATCAGGTCAGCTCATAGCGTAGGATGCGGCCGCCTTTGGCCACGGACTCGAGTGCCAGCCACTCGTCTTGCAAGGAATACCAGAGCTTTAACTCGAGTTTCTCTGCGGTCACCTTGTACACCGCAGCATCTACTTGCTCGCCGCGGACTTCAATAGGCTCACTGCCGAGCTCTTGCACTTCGATGTCCAGGTACTCTCCGGACTGCGAATTGAGCAGTCCTGGCTGTTGTAAAAACTCGGGGTCCCAGTAGGCAAATGTCATTACGCAGTCATCGAATTCCGTCCTGGCTCCGCCGGACTCAATAATCAGCCTGTCTTCTACCGTCGCGCCACGTACCGCGAGCTTCTTGCCATTCGCCTGCGTACGCGCGTTGATCTCCCGCAAACAGCCGTCCGACCATATCTCGGTCGTGTTATGGCGGTAGCGAAATGCATTGATGAACAGGACACGCACGTCAAACTTTGCCTCGCTCTTGATACGTCGCTCATCACCTTCGTCTGTTAGCTCAAAACGGTGATAACCAATCCTGTCGCCGTCCAGCAAGACCGAAAAGTTCCAGCTTTGACCGGGGTTCGTTGCACTCGTGAGCGCCGGCACAGCGAGCAACAACGCTGCTGCCACGGAGATGAACCAAGCTTTGGCTTGAATCATACGCCGCTTACCGATGAACTGAGTTGGTATGACTGCGCCAGGCAGGAAGATATTCATTCTGTCACCTTCTGCGCATGCTGCTCTGCTGACATGCCGTTATAGCGTTCAGCGACGATAAGCAGCAGCGGCATAAATACAGCCCAGCCAATTGCCAGTGCGATCAGCGCCGCGTAGTAATCAACGAACACAATTCCGCCCAGCTTCTGGCCGGCAATGTACGATGCCGGACCGCCAATGGCGCCAAAGAACGCAGCCAACAACGGGCGCCCCTTGAGCCAGCCCATCGACAGGTTCAGCGTTGTGCCGAACAACATCCACATGGTGACAATCCAGTACGGTGCCAGGAACTCGCTGAACTGGCCGGATGGATAGCTCACCCAGTTGAAAGCGACCAGGATGCTGTCGAAAAACATGCCGACCAGGCCGCACGCGACAATCAGCGTCAACTCGGCCTCGGGACGGCGCGCCTGGCGTAAATGAATCGCAAGTACGACCAGCAACGCGACCGGACCGAGCCAGGGCATCTGCTTGGCAGCGCCGACTACCGACGAAAACCAGCCGATCTGAAAGGCTGCAAAATTTATGAGTGCGGGCATGTTATTCACCCGCCTTCGTGAACAAATAGTGGCTCACGAACCACTCCTGCCCTTCGTTGTAGCGAAATAGCTCTTCGCAAGCCATAAAGAACATGCGCCAGCGCATCCACCAGCGACCGGCCTCATCCTTACCGTAGGTTTCTGCCAGGATTGGCATCACCGCACTGCGCCGACTGTCCATACGATTCAGCCAGGCCCGGCATGTCTTCGCATAGTGATTGCCGTTCCAGGCCCAGCGCTTTTCCACCTTCAGGTCTTTTTGAAACAAAAGCGGAAGATCGGCGCTTGGCATGATGCCGCCGGAGAAGAAGTGCCTGCTCATCCAGTCGCTGGGCGCCTTGTCGATGTACTCATAGGGCGTAGAGCGATGACAAAAGATGTGCATAAAGAAACGACCGTCCGGCTTCAGCCATGAGCTGACACGACGGTAGAGCTCCTCGTAATTGCGCATATGTTCGAACATCTCCACAGAGACGATACGGTCAAACGTGTCGTCAACCTCGAAGTCGTTCATGTCGCAAACGATGACGTTGATATTTTCGATATTCCGTTGCGCCGCGGTCGCCATGATGAACTCTCGCTGCGACCGCGAGTTGGACACGGATGTCACAGATGCGTTGGGGAAATGCTCGGCAACCCAAAGCGACAACGAACCCCAACCGCAGCCGAGGTCCAATACCTTCATGCTGTCCTGGATATCCGCCCGCTCAACCGTGAGTTGCAGTGCGGCCTCCTCGGCCTCAGCCAGGGTGCTGACGTCCGCGGGCCAGTAGCAACAGCTGTATTTGCGGTTCTCGCCGAGCACCTGCACGAAGAACTCGGCCGGCACCTCGTAATGCTGCTCATTGGCTAGCTCCGGAACCAGCGCGATGGGGGAACTGCGCATCATGTTGGCGAATTCGGTCAACGTCCGTGACGCAAACTCCACGTCCCCGGAGCGGATCTCAGACAGCTTGCGATCCAGCAAGCGGCGCATGCCGCCCCGAATGACGCTGTCTGGTACCAGACCCGATTCTGTCCAACCGATTGCTTTTGCTGCGACACCGCTCATCGTCGGTCTCCTAATTACTGTTGGAGGCCAATATACAGAGCCTGGTAGCCGCGACAATGGCCTAAACGCTGCTGTTACAATCACTTACATGTAGACATGAATTGCAGCATCGGCGGGGTCTGCTAGAATCCCTGCGCCGCCCCGGTAGCTCAGTCGGATAGAGCACCAGATTCCTAATCTGGGGGTCCCATGTTCGAATCATGGTCGGGGC
>Ga0316201_10002203_pt1 | contig 13749 bp, 11 predicted proteins | sample CS6wburrow_MG_FD_204516 | JGI IMG/M metagenome (GOLD analysis project Ga0316201, IMG submission 204516) | Coastal sediment microbial communities from Delaware Bay, Delaware, United States - CS-6 worm burrow | ecosystem: Environmental > Aquatic > Marine > Coastal > Sediment | place: USA... | reverse complement strand
AGGCGCAACATTTTTAGGCGCGATAGCGGCCCGTTTATATCAAGACTTATCTGAACAAGAAACCTACCAAGTTTTCCACAGCGGCAAAGTCCGTTTTGGGAATGCCTTACCACTCAGTGAAGATGAACAACAGACTTATCCCATGCCATTATGTTGGTATAAAAAGAAAGCTGAAGACTTTAGTGGCACAATGCTTTTAATTAATTATCAACATGGAAAACATAATAACCGTTTTCAACCTCAACAAATGCGTGATAACTATGTGAGTCTTGGGGCTATTGACACCAAAAATAGATTCACCGAAATCGTTCCCCGATTTCGCATGAAAACCGCCATCGATCCAGAAGTGGGCACGGCTAGAGACAATCAATTATTTGGCTACACCAGTTTGCCGAACAATCATGAATTTATAGCCTCTTTAGAAGCCGATGATGATATCGATGAAAATCTGTTTGAAAAAATCATCAAGAGCTTACAAGGCGAATTAAAATTAGGCCGATCACGTTCCGCAGAATATGGAGCCGTCAAGATCGAAGTATCTGAACACCCCGATGAACGCCCCTTACCCAAAGCCGCTTCAGAAGTCACACTCTGGTTATTAGCGGATACTGCATTACAAGATGACAATGGACAACCGCTATTACATCCCACCGCGAAAAGTGTTGGTTTACCCGATCATTTTGAACTGGATATGGAAAAGACGTTTATCCGCACTCGTCGCTATGCCCCCTTTAATGCTTACCGCCGTCGCCGTGAATTAGAACGACTTGTGTTAAGCATGGGCAGTGTACTGTATTTTAAATCTCAAACGCCTGATCAAAATGGCGTAGAGGCTGAAACGCTAGAACGTATTCAGGCAAAAGGCATTGGTTTATACCGGCAAGCCGGATTAGGGCGCGTTTGGATTAATCCAAAAATACTGGCCAATAAAAGTCCGCAATTTGACAAGCTATCTAATAAAAAGAAAGCTTCTATTTCAGTCAGCGAACCCGATCATCCTGTTTTCCATTACTTAACTCAACGTAGAAAACATGATTCAGATACCTCAACAGTCGAAAAACAGGCTAAGACATGGATAACCGATCTTAAAGGCTTATACGATTCGGCCAAAAAACTGTCTTATGTGCCTCCCGGCGTTTGTCCAGGGCCCACGGGCACGCAGTGGGGCAGAGTAATGGATAAAGCCAAAAATGCCCCCTCAATCGACAAATTACAAGAACAGCTTTTTGTCGGTGAAGATGCCGTGTGCAAAGAAAACGATCCACAATGGTGTAAACGGGTTTACAGCAACTCAGAAACCACTGATTTTCGTCAGTGGTTAAGCAATCAAATCAATCAAGAAAAAGAACGTGAAATACTGTTACGCATTGTTGCGCGATTTGCTCGATTAGCCAGAGATGTTGCTGATGAACAAACATAGGGGATTTCGTAGGGTGGGTAGAGCGAAGCGATCCGCAGGCCAGCGAAGCTAAACCCACCGGTTTTGGCTACCGGCTTCGGCGAAAATGTCGTAGGGTGAGCTTCGCTGCGGCTCGCGCAGCTCTACCCACCCTACATCTCACCCCTAATTGCAAACGCTGGGTTTAACTTCGTTGGCCGGCGGCTCGCTCGGACAAACTTAGATGAAAATGAAACAACATGAACAATACTCTGATAACGAACTTCGCAAAGTCGCTTTAATTGTTTTGACAGAGCATTTAGGCCACGCAAATACCTTGCGTTTTTTGTCATTACATCAATCTGACAAGGTAGATTACTTAAGTCTTCGTAATCAATTATTTGAAGGCATGACGGCAAGAGAAATTTATGACAATGCAGCAGAATTTTGGAATAATGCAAAGTCAAGTTGGAACGTAGACAAAAAAGTGGAAAAAAGTAATGACTCATAACCAACACGTTTTTTACATTGCTCGTCTTGTTTTAGAGACGTGTACGCCCTTATCTATTGCGACGGGGCGCACTGATGGTTTAGCTGATAATTTAATTGTGCGGGATGCCAATGGTTTACCTGTTATTCCTGGTTCGAGTTTGGCGGGTGTGCTGAGACATGCTTATCAAGATCAGTATGACGCGGAAACAGCTAAGCCGATTAACACTAACGCATTGTTTGGCAGTGGTAAAGAGGAAAATGAAAAAGGCAATCCTTCTTTTGTGCATATTTCTTGGGGATGTTTGCATGATCAAAATAATGAGCCTATAGAAGGCTTGCTTGATCCAAATGATTCGCGTTGGGATGATGACATCTTGAAAAACGCACGGGAACCGATACCGGTAAAACGTGATCACGTTAAACTGAATCATCGCAATGTCAGTGACGCTGAAAAACAAGGCAAGTTTGAGCGTATCAGTCTCACAACGGGACACCGTTTTAGTGTGGAACTGTCACTGTGGAGTGCTGATAACGATGATCCGCGTTGGCAAAACTTGCTTGATTTATTACAACAGCCCAATTTTCGATTAGGGGGGGGCACGCGACGCGGTTTAGGCCAATTGAAAATAGTGCAGTGCGCTCAGGGCAAGTTTGATTTAAGGCAAGAAACAGGCTTTGAGCAATTTGGAGAATTGACGCAATGTTTAATGGATACCAACCATTTAACGAAGACTAACCTGTCAAACGACTCTATTCCGACAACATCAGTGTGCCAAATCAGTATTGAGTTAACGCCTTTAGAAGGATATCGTTTTGGTGGCGGTATCGAAAGGCTGGTCGATAAGAGTGAAGCTGAATTATTGTTGGTGACTGAACAGTGCGTAGAATGGGAAAATGGCACAGGTAAGCTCACGCCCAAAAAAGTGGTTATTCCCGCCAGTGGTATCAAAGGCGCATTGAACCATCGTGTGGCTTATCACTATAATGCTTTAACCCAAGTTTTTGCCGATAAAAAACTCACCAATCGTGATACCGCTCATCAGGATGTCAAACAGCATGTTGGCGAAAAAAACGAAGCCGTTAGGGCATTATTTGGATATGTTGAAGAAAAGGATGAAGAACAAACGCAACAAGAGGTTGCCCAAATAGGGTGTCTGATATTCAATGACGTTTATCTTAAACCCAGCAGTGAAGAAGTGCAAGTTGTTGAATATCCTCATAATGGTGTTGATCGGTTTACCGGTGGCGTGCGTGAAGGGGTACTTTTTTCTGAAGAAGTCATGACAGATACACAATCCTTTCCACTCAATATCACCGTTGTTTTACCCTCGAATCAAAATAAGACATGCCAAGACATAAAGAAAGAAGAGAAGGATCATCACGTTTGGAAAGCCTTACAACTCGCGTTAAATGATCTGATTGAAGGCCGTCTCGCGATAGGGGCCGGCGGGGGGCGAGGGCATGGGTATTTTTCAGGAAAATGGATAGCGGGTGAAGACTTACTCCCTATTCGTTTTTAGTACAGCGTTTTAGTACAGCATATTAACGGTATAAACGGATTTCCAGGCAAAAGTGTTTGGCAGCCTTGAGGTAATCCGCTTATTCCGTTAATCCGCTGTACTCTAGTCTATTCGCCTTAAACATAGTGGATATCAAAGCATTGATAACTGATAACTGATAACTGATAACTGATAACTGATAACTGTCAAAATGCAACCAACAGAATTATTAAACACCGTTTTACCGAAATTATCGAAAATAACGGGACTGCCCAAAAATTTCCCTAACAATTGGAAACTATGCGGCTTAAATATAAAGTCAGAAGCTTGCGAGACACCAGAAGCCGTGCAAGACAAAATCGAAGCCTTTGCGCCCAAGCAAGGTTGGCTCTGTTTTCAAAGCGAAGTTGCCTATTTTTGTCAACAAGATTTTTGTAAAAATCACAGCATACCCTCTCACGGCATCATACTCTACGGAGAAGTCGTTAATGATCAAACCTCATTGCATATTCGAGAAGAGGGACAAGGGGGTTGGATACTCACTGAATTGACAGAAACCCAAGGCAATGAGTACTTGGTTGAAGGAAAACACTTTTTAGGTGAAGGTAAAGACTTAACCCCAGATAAATTGTATTATCGTATCTACTGGCAATATGATGAGCAGTATGGCTATCGCCAATTTGCAGCCCGTTTTACAGGATTTGGACAAGAACAAAATGCCAATCAAAAATAAAACACCCCATACTTTTCAAGAAATGACGGCCCCTTATAATTTTGTACCCTTATCGGGATGGGTATTTGAGCCCGATTGGGCGCACCAAGTTTCGCACGATGTGCCCTTTTCAAATGGACTCAGCGGCCGTTTAGATATAGCGATCACAGCTGAAACACCGCTATTGGTAGGCGGCAAGCAAACCAAAGCCACAGAACAGGCCGCGGGCGAAGTGCGTTTTTTTCAATTGCCCGATAAACGCTACGCGATTCCCGGTACCAGCCTCAAAGGAATGATTCGCAATGTCCTAGAAATCGCCAGTTTCGGCAAAATGCAGTTTGTCGATGATAGACGCTTAAGTCTCCGCGACATCTCCGGCCGAACCGTGATTGGTGACAATTATAAAATTGAAGGCCAACAAGCAGGCTTTTTACGCTTACGCGAAGACAGCAGTGTCGAAATCATACCCTGTGAATATATCCATATTTCCCATCGGGATATCGAATACCTGTTAGAGTGGCAGTTGCCACCCTATATTTTTACTAAAGCTGAAACCCCAACAGTTCGACAAAAATATGCGCGTTGGCATCAACGTTGGCAAAAAATCAACTCAGAACCCTTATCTGAAGACACCTTACCCACGATATCTTTCAATATCGAAAGTCAATCAACGCCCCAAATGGCAAGGGATTTAGACAAAGGGCAACAGAAAGGCACATTAGTTTTTACCGGTCAAATTAGCGATAAAGGACAAACTGATAGCGGTAAATACCGCGACTTTGTTTTTTATGATCGTCAAGACAAGAGGGCTTTACCCGTTTCGCCTCAAGTATTCAAAGATTTTCTTTACAATCACGGTGACGAAGACAAAAACTCAACCAGTTCTTGGCGAACATTTTGGCGAGATAGATTGTTCAAAAATCAGCACCACGAAATACCCGTTTTTTACCATCTTGATGAACATGAAGAAGTCAGATCAATAGGCCTCGCTTACATGTATCGGTTGGCTTATCACTACAGTATTGGTGAAACCATTGACTACACCAATAATAAACACCGTCAGACAACGGGCTATGATTTAGCCGATTTACTGTTTGGAAAAGCCCATGCTGATGATCAACAATCCCAAGAAAGTTTAAAAAGCCGGGTCAGTTTTGGAGCCGCAACCTTGACAGGTGTACCCCAGTTTGCCCATCCCTGTTTTTCAGAGGCCACGATTTTAAATGGCCCTAAACCGACTTATTTTCCCAATTACATTAAGCAAGATGATGTTGAGGAAGTCATGAATAACAATGCCCCCTATAAACTAGGTGAAGGCAAGCAATATCGCACCTATATGCAGCCAGATAGTGAAATACGGGGTTGGAAACGTTATCCAGTGAGAAGATGGGAAGCGATGCAGCTCTCAAAACCAGCTGCCAAATTTAGAGGCAAAGCAAAAGAAAACAAAAAAACGCAAGTCAAATTGTTTCCCTTAAAAGAGGGCGTTCAATTCAAAACGAGCATCCGTTTTCATAACCTACTACCTGCCGAATTAGGGGCTTTAATTTGGACAATGACTTGGGGAAATGATGATAAATTTCGCCATAGTTTAGGGATGGGCAAACCCTTCGGCTTTGGACAAGTGCAGATCAAGATCACAGGTAGTGATATTCGTAGCCATAAAACCCCTGACACCCCCATCGCTTTTGATGAAAAACAGTACGTGAGTTGGTTTAGGCAACTGATGGAAAAGGAGTATACTCAAGCGAAACAAGCACAAATTGATGGAAAATGGGGCGATTCTGAGCAAATTAGGCAACTCAAAGCGATGGCTGATCCTAAACACCGTGATGCCACGGCTGAAAAACTCAAGTATCTCAAGCTTGAAGATGACAAAGGGCAAAATGAGTTTGTGAAAGCAAAACAACAAGGTTGGGTATTGCCAGAATATGGTTATAAGCGTTATTTTCAGCGAGATCAATTATTGTTTCCAAGAAAGGCGCGTAAGCCTAAACCCAAACCCATTGAAAAAACAGTTTTAGCTGCTCCCATAGAAAACAACCTTGATGGGGCGACTCAATGGTTAGAGGCAGCCCTTCGTGAACTGCAAAGCCAGTTACCGCCAAATACTGAAATCTTGTTTAGCAAGCCATTAGCTCAAAAATGGCAAAAGATAGAAGATGCGGATTTAAAAAATCTAGTGCGAACCGAAATCAGCCAAGGTTGGACAAATCATATTCCAGATCAAGATGTTGACTGGTGGAAAGTACCGCCATCGAAGCCTATGGCCAGGATTAAAAAGATTTACCTACAAGGATAATGGAATTTTAAGAGTTGATAAATTGAATATATCTCACGCAAAGTCGCAAAGGCGCAAAGTTTCCAGATTAACTCACTTAGCTAATGTTCTTAGCGGCTTTGCGTGATCATTAGAGTATAAATTAACCAACTAAACAGGAGTCAATACCATGTCCCATATTCTCATAACCTTTCTAGGCAAAAGTGAGAAAGATGGTGAGTCCTATCCAAATGAGCGTTATCGCTTTGAAGATGATGACACCGAATACTACGAGACCCACTTTTTTGGTTTAGCTGTATTAGAACACTTAGCCAAAAAGGGTAGCCAACCCGATAAATTAGTTGTGTTGGGAACAACCGGCAGCATGTGGGATGCTTTCTTTCAATTGTCTGATAAGTTGGATGAATATGAAGATGATTATTTTGAATTGGTCGAGATCATTGAAAACAACTCAAAATATTCAGAGCAAGAAGATGTTAAGCCCTACTTGAGTACAGCAGAAACGATACTCAAAGAACACCTTAATGATGCTGTCGATTGTCAACTTCGTCTTATTCCTTACGGAGAAAAGCAAGACGATCAAATTCTCATTTTGAAAGAGATGGCCGATTGTGTGGCGAAAAATGATACCGTTTCACTGGACATCACACACGGATTACGGCATTTGCCCATGCTAACCGTTCTCAGCGCCATGTACTTAGAAGTGGTCAAAAAAGTGACCATTAACGATATTTATTATGGTGCGAGAGACATGAAGCACTTACATGATGATGTGGTACCGGCCGTGAACTTAGGCGGGTTGTTGCAAATTGCAAAGTGGGTAGGGGCCTTAAATTCCTTTGATAAGGATGGTGATTATGCCGTATTTGCTAAATTGTTAGAAGATGATGGTTTAAGCAGCGTTCAAACTCATTCTCTTAAAGAGGCTGCCTTTTTTGAACGTAATTTTAATATTTCTGACGCTGCTAGAAAGCTTGCTAATGTCTACCCGTTTGTGCAACAGGGTTTAAAAGGTATAGGAAAATTGTTCAGTCAATCATTACTAAACCGTATGAAATGGCATAAAATGGGAGCCGATTCTGAGAATAATCCCTATCACCGTCAACGCGATCTGGCAAAGTTCTACCTTGAAAACCGTGATTATCCTCGTGCTGTTGTTTTTGCTTTTGAAGCTATGATCACAAAGCGTATGACAAGAGATTTTTTTAATTATTCTGCACGAGAAGCAGCAAAAAACTCTTTTGAATCAACACAATATGCTCAACGTGATCCGAATTACAATCAGCTTAAAGAATTACGCAATGTGATTGCTCATGGTAGTATTTCGGATAATGAAGGAGTAAGTAAAGAAAAGGAGAAGGTACAAAAGCTTATACGAGGATGGACTAAAGATGAAGAGTTACTTCAGAAAGAGCTTAAGAGACTAATGAAAGTGCTATTACTTTGAATGGTGGGCAAACAGGCGATGAAATCTGGGTTTCATATTGAGATTATTGCCGCCCGTTTACCCTTGTTGTTATCTAAGCTTCATAGAGAAGCTGTTTTGGTCAACTCTCTTGAAAAGTTTGAAGAACGGATTGAAACCTCTAGCCCAATAAATGACGTTCACAATACACTTCATTAAAAAACAGATTTTGAACAGGATTAAACGGATTAAGGGATTAACAGGATTTTAAATACCGCTAAACTCACAATAACTAATCGTTTCAACAGTTTAGACGATAAACCTTAATCAATCCTGTTAATCCTTCAATCCGTTCAATCCTGTTCAAAGCTTTTTATTTTAACAGGATTTTAAATACCGCTAAACTCACAATAACTAATCGTTTCAACAGTTTAGACGATAAACCTTAATCAATCCTGTTAATCCTTCAATCCGTTCAATCCTGTTAAAAGCTTTTTATTGAGTCAGCATGTTTTATTGGCCTTGATAAACGATGCGCGATGCTTTGCAAATTGCAAGGCTTGTTTTAAAAATGACACCTTAAGTTTTTTCTTATGGACTTTTGGCCTCTTTTTATGTTATTAATATTATGCCTCTGGGACTTTGGCGCGATTTCCGCATTAGTCTGCTTAACTAAACCGTAATCTCGCGTTATCCATTCCCCAGGATCCCTCTTCTAAAAAAAAATCCCTGTCTAAATTACACTTCAGGGCAACCACAAGGGATTGCCCCTACCCAATTTTCGACTTAATAATTAAGGATTATTAATTAATAATTAAGTTCTGTTCTCACGCGAATTGCTATATAAATAGTTGTTTTATATCAAAAAAATAGCCTTTTTTGTCTCTTATCAACTTGCTATTTTGAGGCACATAGTCTATATGTTAGTGGTATAAACCATTTATTATCTAACCGATATGAGAAAGAGGTGTATGACTTATGAAACATCAACGTTATTTATATCAACTTTGCTTAGTGATAGGCCTATTATGTATTGGCACTTTCACTTTTGCTCAAACGGTGGCGGTGGATTTTAGTCAAATCCACGGCTTTGGTGTGGCATCTGACAGAATACATATTAATAATATTCTGGTTAGGCAAACCGCTGAAAACGCTTATGACTTAAAAGCGGCTCCTGTGGTTGATGAAATAGAGGTCACTTTTAAGGCCTGTCAATTTGGCTTTGGCGGACGTTTGTTGTATTTGATGCCCATTGTTTCCCCTGATGAACCCCCTTGTCAGATCAATTCAAATGTTGATTTGAGTCATAGCCATGCTTTTAGTTTGGGCTTCGATAGAGTGCAAATTGAGAACATTGCTGTGAAAACCTTTGATCACAATCTGCCTGAAGCACCTGAAGTGATCGTACCCCAGAATGTGACTTTTCATTTTGACCCGATTACCCTGAATTTGGAACAAGTTTTACCCTCTTCCTCAAGAATTGATATTTCACTTGATTGGGGGAAAACCCGGCTTGAATTGGATGCCCATTTAACCGGGCCGGCTTTTGGCGCATGGGAGTCTTATAATAACGAAAGAGATCGTTTCCATCTGTATTTTGGTAATAAATTTGCCGATGTGGCTGTACTGCATGTTGATGACAATTTTACTAAACCCCAATTTTTAACGCTTTTCCCACCGCCAGGCCTTGAGTTCTTAAGAGAAGGGGTTTACCGATTCACTGTTCACCATTCGAGCGGCCGCGGCAACATTGCTCAGGCTGATGCCCAAGTACGTATCAATTTATGGGGAGCTGATCAATCGCTCTCAGAATATTTCTTTGAGCCGCCTTTTCGGGGCCAAGTGAAATCGAAAGATGAGATGGAAAGTTGGATAGTCTTTGAATTGCGGGTGTTCAATGATGGGATAACGGTTGGGCCGCCTAAACAAAGCTATGAAGTGAATGTGAGTCCCCCAGAGGTACGCAGAGGTAGAGATTAAACTAGGCGTTCAGGCCTCCTTCTTGTCAAGATCAGGGGTCAGGCATTTTTGAATGCATTGTTGCTTAATTCCATAATCTGATTTAGCCATACAAAATAGGAGAATATGTCAAAAAACGATTATTGTTTTAATAGAGCAATTATTAGTTATCCGTTCTCATTTATCAATTCGTTGCGAAAGTTGAGCCTTCTGCTTAACTTTCGCGACACCATCAGTTATCATTCCCTTCTTAAGAGGTTGATATGTGTTATGTTCAAGCCTAACAGATTATCCAACACACTCTATTTCATTTTATTAATCATTATCAATTCAATGCCTTATTGGCTTTCTGCCCGAAACATTTAATCGTTTAAGGTAGACAAGGGCTTGCCCTAGTCAATTCTGAGTTTCAAAGCCCTCACCTGAATCATGAATTATTTATTTATTTTTGTTGTTGCAAACACTTCGTTTTGATATTGCTGGTAAAACCGCAACGTTTTATGCACTGCTTTAACGACTGCTCGCGGTGTTATGCTTGCACCTGTGAATTGGTCAAAAATGCCCCCATCTCGTTTGACTTTCCACCCGCCTTTCTTGGGATTGCTCAAGGAACGGCCATTAAAACCAAAAATCCAATCCGAACGACGCACTTCGATTTTATCCCCCAATCCCGGCGTTTCTTGATGAGACAGCACACGCACACCCATCAAACTTCCTTGATAATCAATACCCACTAATAAACGGATACGTCCGTTATACCCATCGGGTGCCTCTGGGCTTAAAACAGCCCCTATCGGCCGCCCACCTTTTCGAGCGCGATAAATGGTTACGGGTTCATTGGTGCCCAACAGTGCCTCGTTTTGCATTTCTAAAGTGTCTTTCAGTAAATCATTATCATAGTGTTCAGGAGGAATCAGCGTATTTAAAGTACGCACCAAAGCGGCACGTTCATTCGCTTTAATTTGCGCCTCCGTGATTTGAAAACTGAAGGCTACCAATCCCCCTCCGATCACGGCAAAGAGGGTTAATAGACTAGCCGCACGTAGTATTTGTTTTAACATTGTGTGTGAATCGTCTTCGCTGGAATGCTAAATGAAAATTGAATTGTGAATTAAAACAAGGGTTTAAATAGAGATAAAAGGGACAACCACAAGGGATTGCCCCATTACTGCGGAATTAATGGCCAAACACACGCGGTTTGGTGTAATAATCAATGGTGGGAACCGTCATATTCATTAATAAAACGGCAAACGCAACCCCATCTGGATAGCCGCCCCAAGTCCGAATGATATAAATTAATAAGCCAATACCAACCCCATAAAACAAGCGCCCTTTGTTTGAAGTCGCCGCGCTAACGGGATCGGTGGCAATAAAAAAGGCTCCAATTATTGAGCCACCCGTTAGGATATGAAACAGGGGGGACGGGTTAAGATCACTGTCAATCAGGAAAAAACAGCCTGAAATCAAAAATAGAGTCCCTAATACCGCAACGGGAATATGCCAAGTGATCACCCGTTTATAAATCAACCAACACCCACCTAGAAAGAATGTTCCCTCTATCCATTCCCACCCTTTTGCAGCAAAGGTGCTAAACAAAGGATTACCTTGAATTTCTGCGACAGTATAGAATTGTGCCAATTCCGTTTTCATCGTATCTAACGGTGTGGCACTACTGAGCGCATCCACTGTCAATCCGCCCATCGCTTGTCCGGTAAAAATAATGCTCAAACTATCCAGTATGCCCGGATAATAACCGCTTAATGAGGGAAGAGCAGGCCAACGAGTCATTTCAAGCGGAAATGAAATCAATAAAACCATATAGCCGACAACGGCCGGATTAAACGGATTGTAGCCCAATCCACCGTACAGATGTTTGGCAAAAATGAGTCCAAAAGCGGTACCTAATACGGTTACCCACCACGGTACAAAGGGGGGTAGCGCCATCGCCAGCAACCAGGCCGTGACTAGAGCACTATTATCGGTCAGAAAAGGGCGTATAGGGCGATTGCGTAACCAGAGCATCAAAGCTTCACAAGTTAATGCCGTGACACTGGCCAGTAGAATATTAACAACAATACCCCAGCCCAAAAAATAAACATAGACAACAATGCCGGGTGTGAGAGCATAAAGCACTTGTCGCATTATTTCTGAGACGCTAGTCTCTTGATGTAAAAAAGGGGCAGATGACGTTTTTAATAGCATAATGAAAAATAATGTATTTAATAATCAATATCTTAGTGAATATATTTCATAACGGATAACGTTTTAAATCAAAGGATTACAATTTTTCTTCAGTACTCAGTTTATCATTATAAACTGACTAAATATTTTCATAAAAATCAGTTATCAGTTATCAGTTATCAGTTATCAGTTATCAAGGCATTGATATCCACTATGTTCAAGGCCAACATATTTGACAAACTATATATAGCGATGTTTCGACGCAATACCTAGCATCTGTGTTTTTGTATAAACGCGATCCATCACTAGAGACGCGAAGCATCGCGTCTCTACAATCTATAGAATAAAGGGATTATCAATATCAAAAAAACCACACTCCATAAGGGTTTAAATATTAGGAGAAATCAAATTGAATAAACAGTGGGATGAACAAACGATTTTAGACAACATCCGAGCCGGGAAACAGACTGGAGCGACTTATGTTTTTAATCAATATGGTAAGCGATTGCTCCCGTTTTTTGAAAGGCACTTCAAATTGTCTCATGAAGAGGCTGAAGATGCCTTGCAAGAAACCTTTATTGCCTTTATCAAGAGTGTCCGTGAGGATAAATTTCGTCGGGAGGCCAGTATTTTTACTTATCTGTCCAAAATTGGTGTGAATGAATGCCTTAGAATTATTAAGGAAAACCGCAAACCTGAAGGTGTATTAATCGATGGTGTGGCAATAGAAGAAGTGCCCAATCCAACGGATTTGATAGAAGCGCTTCATAATCGACTCTGTATTGTCAAGGTACTGGAAGAGTTTGAAAAGAAAGAAGAAAATGCCGCTGAACGTTTGACAGCCCTGACCTTTCAGTTTGAAGGCCGCTCTATAAAGGAAATCGCCAACGAAATCGGTAGAAAGGAAGGGGCAACCAAAACCTTCATTTCTGAATGTAAAAAGAAGATCAGGCCTTACCTACGCAAGTGTCGGGATGAACGCAATTAATTAGGGAAAATAAGCTTATGAATCAAGAAGATAAAGAAAATCAGGCTTTGGCAGCGGAATTAGCCTATCGCCGGCAGCCTATTGAGTTGAATCCACAAATCTTAAAAAATGTGTTTAAGGAAACCGGTTTAAAGCCGGATTGGCAAGTTGATTTGATTCATTTTGGGCAAAAATTGCTTTTGCCAGTACAACGGTTATCTTCGTTTTTATGGGAATGGAAAATTGGAGTCTCTTTCGCAACTTCGGTATTGCTGGCAGTTGTGCTTGTATTTCAACTCATGCCACCCAAACCAGTGCCAATACCGAAAGATTTTGTGATGCCACAAGAATTAGTCGTTTCTAACCCGCAACTCACTGCACAAACCTTGAAAACAGAATTAGCGAAGCTGGGTATTGTTGCGACTGTGAAAGAAATAGATGATGGCTGGATAGTTGAAGTCGCTAATTTATCCACAGATCGGCCGGCCGAATTGTCTGATTGGTTGAAGAAGCATCAGTTGATATTGCCCAAGCGGGGGGGGTTACAGGTGTTGGTTGTGCTGGAAGGGAGCGATTAAGCGCTTTTTTTTCAACACAGAGTACACAGAGAACCACAGAGGGCCACAGAGAATAAACATTTGATTTTTAAAGACTCTGTATAATATAAATACATTAAAAATTAATACTCTGTGGTTCTCTGTGGCCCTCTGTGTTCTCTGTGTTGAAAAAAAATATAAGGTGGGTTATATATATTAATTTATCCCCTAAAACCCCCCAATCCCCAATCGCCTGCGGCGTTTGTTGAACGTCACCACTTCCTGTTGCATCCTGAACGTCTTGAGCCGCTTGAAGAAACGCTTTTTTAATATCACCCT
>Ga0316201_10002202_pt1 | contig 13754 bp, 14 predicted proteins | sample CS6wburrow_MG_FD_204516 | JGI IMG/M metagenome (GOLD analysis project Ga0316201, IMG submission 204516) | Coastal sediment microbial communities from Delaware Bay, Delaware, United States - CS-6 worm burrow | ecosystem: Environmental > Aquatic > Marine > Coastal > Sediment | place: USA... | reverse complement strand
AGGTACGGCGGCAATTGGCCCGGATGTTGCCGCCGACGTCTACGACCTCGAAATCCTCGTCAACAACATCGAAGACCGAGCGGACAACGCGACGCGCTTTCTCGTCGTTGGCCGAGATTTGCTGGCATCAAGTGGCAAAGACAAGACGACGATCCTCGTATCCACTGGCGACACGGCGGAGGGCTCGGGTGTGCTTCACGACCTGCTGAAGCCGCTGGCGGAGCACGGCGTCAGCATGACCCGCATCGAATCCCGGCCGTCCCGCCGCAAGAACTGGGATTACGTGTTTTTCATCGACATCGAGGGCCATGCCGAAGAGCAGCCGATCGCGAGTGCGCTCGCGGAGCTCGAGCAACGCAGCTCGTTGTTCCGCGTCCTGGGTGCATATCCCAAGGCGCTCGGCTGACGGGCATCCAACACATGCAGTTCGTCGTACATCCATCGGCGGTCGAGAACGCGACGGTCACGGTACCCGGTGACAAGTCGATATCTCACCGCGCTCTCATGTTGGGCAGTGTTGCCGACGGTGCGACGGAGATCAGCGGGTTCCTCGCGGGTGAAGACTGTCTCGCGACGCTCAAGGCCATGCGGGCGATGGGTGTCGAGATCGAGCAACGCTCGGAGACAGAAATTACGGTGCATGGCGTCGGGCTGAATGGCCTCAGGGCGCCGCAAGGCGAGCTGGACCTCGGTAACTCGGGAACCGCAATGCGCCTGATGGCGGGCTTGCTGGCGGGGCAGTCTTTCGATGCGACGCTAACGGGGGACGCGTCGCTGAGGTCTCGGCCAATGAGCCGGGTCATCGTGCCGCTGAACGAGATGGGCGCCAGAGTCGACAGCGACGACGGGCGGCCGCCGCTGACAGTGCACGGCGCGAATACGTTGCAGGCGATCCGGTACGAGATGCCGGTCGCCAGCGCCCAGGTAAAATCATGCATCCTGCTTGCCGGGCTCTATGCAGATGGCAGGACCGAAGTCACCGAACCCGCCGTCACGCGCGACCACACCGAACGCATGCTGGGGACGATGGGCGCGCGCGTCGAGCGCAAGCAGGGCGGACGAATCTGCATGGCGGGCCGACAAGCGCTGACCGGGGTTGAAATCGAGGTCCCGGCCGACCTGTCGTCGGCCGCTTTCGTTATGCTGGCTACGATCATTGCGAAAGACGCGGAGGTCCTGATCGAGAATGTCGGGGTCAACCCGACCCGAACGGGGGTCATCGACATACTCCAGTCGATGGGCGCGGACATTACGCTGGAGAACGGTCGGCTGTTCGGTGAGGAGCCTGTCGCCGATATTCGCGTGCGCTCTTCGCAGCTGCGGGGCGGGCCTATCGACCCGGCGCTCGTGTCGCTGGCGATCGATGAGTTTCCGGTACTGTTCGTGGCGGCGGCGGCGGCGAAAGGCAAGACCGTCTTCTCGGGCCTGGAAGAACTGCGTGTCAAGGAAAGCGACCGTATATCGACGATGGCGACCGGACTGCAAAAGCTCGGCGTGAGCGTCGAGGAGACTCCGGACGGTGCCATCGTCCAGGGCGGGGGCATCAGAGGCGGCCGGGTCGAGAGTTTCGGCGATCACCGCGTAGCGATGTCTCTGGCAATCGCGGGAACGATCGCCGAGGCGCCCGTCACCGTGCATGACGTCGCGGCTGTCGACACCTCGTTCCCGGGCTTTCTTGAAATCATGCGTGAGCTCGGCGTAAGCATCGACGTAGAGACGGGCAAGCCCGTCGTTATCGCTATCGATGGCCCCAGTGGCTCCGGCAAAGGCACGATAGCTCGCCTCGTCGCCGAGAAGCTCGGCTATCGCCTGCTCGACAGTGGCGCACTGTATCGGCTAGTCGCCCTTGCGGCGAAAAAAGCGTCGATCGCCCTCGAAAATGAAGCAAAATTAGCGGAAATTGCGCGAAAACTCGATGTTGTGTTTGGTCGGACCAGCGACGGGTCCGAGTCGATACGGCTGGATGGCGAGGAGGTCGCGGGCGAAATTCGGACTGAAGAAGCCGGCGCCGGGGCATCGGCGGTCGCGGCGATTCCCGCGATTCGGGAGGCACTCCTGGAGCGCCAGCGGGCGTTTTCTGAGGCGCCGGGACTGGTCGCCGACGGGCGAGATATGGGCACCCACGTTTTTCCGCATGCGGACCTCAAGATCTTCCTCACGGCGAGCCCGGACGAGCGGGCCCGAAGGCGCCATAAGCAGTTGAAAGACAAGGGGATGGATGTTAGCCTTGCCGCCCTTTCGCGGGACATAGAGGACCGTGACCGACGGGACTCCGAGCGATCGGTAGCCCCGTTAAGGCCGGCTGAAGACGCCAGGATCCTGGATTCATCCGGCCAGTCCATTGAAGCCGTTACGCAAACGGTGCTGGACTGGGTCTCCGAACTCTAGGCCAAGCAGAAGGTTTTTTTGGATGGAACTGAACAGGATGTTCGGTTCTTTTTTCGTTGTAACCGTCTGTCACAGGATGTGGCGTGACGCTTGAATTGGGTGGGAACGACGTTCCCTTGGTTAATTAAACATGTCTGAAAGTTTTGCTGAATTATTTGAAGAGAGTTTTGCGAGTCGACAAATCAAACCGGGTTCTATCATCACCGGTATCGTTGTCGCTGTAAATGACGATGTCGTAATCGTCAGTGCCGGCCTCAAGTCCGAGGCGGTTATCCCCATCGAGCAGTTCAAGGCCGACAAGATCGAAGGCGGTTTATCCGTCGGCGACGAGGTCGAGGTTGCGCTGGACGCGGTCGAAGACGGCTTTGGCGAGACCAAGTTGTCGCGTGAAAAAGCGATCCGCGCGCGCACCTGGATCGAGCTCGAGAAAGCATTTGAGGACGGTGAGGTCGTTGAAGGCGTGATCAATGGGCGCGTCAAAGGTGGCTTTACGGTCGAGATTGACAACGTTCGCGCGTTCCTGCCGGGCTCGCTCGTCGACGTGCGTCCGGTACGCGATCCGGCCTACCTCGAAGGTAAGAGCCTCGAGTTCAAGGTCATCAAGCTGGACCAGAAGCGCAATAACGTCGTCGTATCGCGCCGTGCAGTCGTCGAGAAAGAATACTCGGCGGAGCGCGAGCAGTTGCTCGCAGAACTGCAGGAAGGCAATTCCGTCAAGGGTATTGTAAAGAACCTGACGGATTACGGAGCCTTCGTAGACCTCGGTGGCATAGACGGTCTGCTGCACATCACCGACATGGCCTGGAAGCGCGTCAAGCATCCTTCCGAGGTCATAGAGGTCGGCCAGGAGATCGAAGTCAAGATCCTCAAGTTCGACCGCGAGCGCCAGCGCGTATCGCTTGGCATGAAGCAGCTCGGCGACGATCCCTGGAAGGATCTCGCGCGCCGCTATCCGCCGCAGACGCGCATGTTCGGTAAGGTCACGAACATTGCCGACTACGGCTGCTTCGTTGAGATCGAGGACGGTGTCGAAGGCCTCGTTCACGTCTCCGAAATGGACTGGACCAACAAGAACGTCAACCCGTCGCGCGTCGTGCAGGTAGGCGAGGAAGTCGAGGTCATGGTTCTGGAGATCGACGAGGAGCGTCGGCGCATCTCGCTCGGCGTCAAGCAGTGCAAGTCGAATCCCTGGGCCGAGTTTGCGGTCACCTTCAATCGTAACGACAAGGTATCGGGCCAGATCAAGTCGATTACCGACTTCGGCATCTTCATCGGTCTCGAAGGCGGCATCGACGGCCTCGTTCACCTCTCCGACATCTCGTGGGATATGCCCGGCGAAGAAGCCGTGCGCAACTACAAGAAGGGTCAGGAAATCGAGGCGGCCGTATTGGCAATCGATGCGGAACGCGAGCGCATTTCGCTCGGCATCAAGCAACTCGAGAAAGATCCGTTCTCGCAGTGGCTTGCCGAGCATCCGAAAAACTCGATTGTCAAAGGCACCGTTACCGAGGTGGATGCACGAGGGGCCACCCTCGACCTTGGCGATGGAGTCCTCGGAACGCTGCGCGCATCTGAAATGGCGCGCGGCCGCGTCGAGGACGCCCGGACGATGATCAAGCTGGGCGAAGAGATAGAAGCCAAGTTCACCAATGTCGATCGCAAAAACCGTACGATCGCGCTGTCGATCAAGGCCAAGGAGGTCAGCGAGGAGCAGGAAGCCGTCAGCAGCTACAAGTCTGATGCCGGCGCGGCGCCCGTTGGTACTACCCTGGGCGAGCTTCTCAAGGAGAAGATGTCCGGCGGAAAAAATTAATTAAGTAAAAAGAGTAGCCCAGACCACCCGGTCTGGGCTATATTTACTAAGAATTTCCGTGGGTTACGACAAAGGGCTGGACGGCGACGCGAAAATGACAAAATCCGAACTCATCGAAGCAATCGCCCGCAAGCAAAAACACCTTCCGTCGAAGGACGTTGAGCTTGCCGTTAAACACCTCCTGGACCTGATGAGCGACTCTCTGGCGAAAGGGGAGCGGATCGAGATTCGCGGCTTCGGCAGTTTCTCGTTGCACTATCGTCCGCCGCGCATCGGGCGCAACCCGAAGACCGGCGAGGCTGTCGCGTTGTCCGGCAAGTACGTTCCGCACTTCAAGCCGGGCAAGGACCTGCGTGAGCGCGTGAACTCCAGCCGCCATTTTCCGATCAAGAGCTAGCCTGAGGGACCGGCATGCTGAGACGCATCGCCCTGATCATCGTCGTGCTCGCAGTAGCCGGCGTGGTCTTCATTTTCACCTCCCTGAACAAGGGCATGATTGACGTCAACCTCGCGTTCGCGAATGTCACGACGTCAATTCCATTTGCGCTGACGGCCACGTTTGTCCTTGGTTGGCTGTTCGGCATGCTCTGCATGGGTGTTTTTGCATTCAAACTGATCAGTGAAAGACGCGCGCTCAAACGTTCGCTCAGGATGAGTCAGACGGAAGTCAACAGCCTGCGGACCTTGCCGCTGTCCGATGCTGCCGACTGAATCTACCTTTCTCCTGGCAGGTCTGTTTCTGTTGCTGGCGGCGGCAGGGTGGGCTTTAGGCCGGTTCGGCGAGCGGGAAGAAGAAGAGACGGCACCGCCCCTCAACGTCGATTACCTGAAGGGTCTGAATTTCCTCCTCAACGAGCAGACCGATCAGGCGCTCGAGCATTTTCTGGAGATGGTGCGAGTCGACAACCAGACGATCGAGACGCACTTCGCGCTGGGCAGCCTGTTCCGGCGCCGGGGCGAGGTCGATCGCGCCATCCGTATTCATCAAAACATTATCGCGCGCCCGGATCTTGCATCGGAGCAACGGGACCAGGCGTTGTATTCCCTGGCGAAAGACTATAACAGTGCCGGTTTGCTCGATCGGGCCGAAAAGTTGTTTGTGCGCCTTGCGCAAGGGTCGCGGTTCCAGGTGCAGGCGCTCGAATACCTGTGCCGGATTTACGAGCAGGAAAAGGACTGGGAAAAAGCCATCGATGCCGGCCAGAAACTCGAACTCCTGGGCGGCCGATCGCTGGCTCTGCAGATAGCGCATTACTACTGCGAACTCGCCGAAGAAAGCGCCGCGAGGGGCGACAACGTTGCGGCCCGGGCGTACGTCAAGAAGGCACAAGCGGGACGGCCCCGGACGATGCGCGGCGCGCTAACTCGAGCACACATAGCGCGCAAGACCAACGACAACAAGATGGCATTGCGCCTGTATAACCGCATCATTGATGAGCACACCTACCTGATTGCCGAAGCGTTGCCAGAGATCGTCTCCATCTACGAACAGGAAAACAAAGTCGGCGATCTCGAAAAAGCATTGCAGGCGATGCTCACGAAGTTCCCTGAAATGGGCACGCTGGTGGCTTATACCGCGATTGCGAACGATATCGGCGGCATAGCGACGATCGATGACTGTGTCGAGCAATACATACTCAACGAGCGCACGCTTGCGGAGTTTGTTGACTTGCAGGCCTTTTCGCAAGGCGATGAAGAGTCGCGCAAGGCGGCAATCGCACAAGTCCGCGGTGCCTTGTCGAAGCTCGCCTCGGCCACACCCCGCTATCAGTGCCAGGAGTGTGGCTTCTCGAGCCAGCGTTTGCTCTGGCAGTGTCCGAGTTGCCGCGATTGGGAGACGCAGCGGCCGGCATCACGCGTTCAGTTCGATACCGTCCTGCAGCACTCCATCACCAATTGACCGGTAGTAGCGGCTTCCAGCCGCTCTCATTTGTCCCTGTTTTCCTGTGAATCACAAGCTGCGGCGTTACTGGCCGCTCCGTAGGCTTCTTCGTGCCGCAGTCAGCGGTGTCTTGAATCAAGGAGTTTAGGGATGAATATCTTCAGAATTGCATTACCTGTCGTAGCGCTGTGTGCGCCGATTCTGGCGCTCGCCGGCCCGGTTGATATCAACACGGCTGATGCCGAGACGATTTCGAAGGAGCTAAAAGGCATTGGCCTTTCAAAGGCGAGGGCGATTGTCGAATATCGTAAGAAGCACGGCCCCTTCAAGAGTCCTGGTGATCTGTCGCTGGTCAAGGGGATCGGCGAGCGGACCGTCGAGATCAACAAGGCCGACATCAAGGTCGGCTCGGCCAAACGCTAACGCGAAGACGGCGCCCGGCGCCCGGCGCGACGAAAGTCGCGCCGGGTTCTGTGACGCTCGTGATGACTCGGTAACAACGAAAACGTTACTATCTGGCCACCAAAAACACGTGGAGCAGTCCATTGGTCCAGAAGGTCAGGGCAGCAGTATTTCCAGTCGCGGGCAGGGGCACGCGGTTTCTTCCTGCAACGAAGGCAAGTCCGAAGGAGATGTTGCCGATCGTCGACAAGCCGCTCATCCAGTACGCCGTCGAGGAAGCGATCGCTGCCGGAGCGACCAAGCTGGTCTTCGTGACGGGCAGCTCGAAACGCGCTATCGAAGACCATTTCGACACCGATCCTGAGCTCGAACACGCGCTTGCGGCGGCGGGCAAGGACGATCTACTCGCGTCGATCCGGAACATCGTGCCGCAAGGGGTGACCTGCATTTACATTCGGCAGGGCGAGCCGCTGGGGCTCGGTCATGCGGTTCTTTGCGCACAGCCAGCCGTTGGCAACGAGCCGTTCTTCGTGCATCTCGCGGACGATCTGATTGCCGGCGACCCTCCTTGCCTTGCGCAAATGGCAGAGCAATACGAGAGACACGGTGGCAGTGTCATCGCCTGCGAGACAGTGCCGAAAGAGGACACCTCGAGTTACGGCATCGTGTCTGTCGACGAGAGCGACAATAATCGTATCGAGCAGATTGTGGAGAAACCGGCTCCTGAGGAGGCGCCCTCCAACCTGGCGGTCGTCGGCCGCTATCTGCTGGCGCCCGAGATCTTTGCGAAACTCGAGCGGACAGGCCGTGGAGCGGGCGGCGAGATACAGCTTACCGACGGCATCGCCGATCTCCTGGACGAGTCACCGGTGTATGCATACGCCTTCAAGGGAACGCGTTACGACTGCGGCAGCAAGCTTGGCTACCTCAAGGCAACGGTTGCATACGGACTCGAACACGATGACGCGGGCGCGCAATTCAGGCGTCACCTGATCGACGTCGTTGAAGGCTCAGCCAGCTGACGCGGCGGGCTTGTTCAGAAACGCTACGACGATTCCGAGGACCAGCAGCAAGATTCCGTCGCCCAGCGCCTGGTTGACAGCCAGCGAACCGGGCGATTGCTGCACGGTGTAGTAGATCATGTACGTCGGTATAGGCGCGAGCACAGCAATTGCCAGGCCGTACCTTATGCCCTGGCCGACCCATGGCGAATCATCGATGCCACGCTGATAGATCCAGACAAACGCGCCGGCGAGCAAAACGTGCGCGAGCAACATGAACGGGAACAACTCCTGTTGCTCGGCCTCCGGCCGCATGATGTTGCCCATCGCGGCATAGGTATCGCCGAGCCAGAGCCCGTGCACGACGAAGCTGCCACACATCCACACGATGAAAATTACGGCCCAGGAAATAAAGAATTTCTTGTTCATGAAAGCCCCCTTTTTTCTTTCAGTGTAGCTGATAAAGTCCGTGTATGCGTACGACACTCCTACTTCTGGCCCTGGTGGCCAGCGCGAATGCGGTCGCACAAGACCGGTTCCTTATCGACTGGGAAAAGACGGGCGAAGAAGCGCTCGATCACTTCGCCGAGTTGATCAAGCTCGACACGTCGAACCCGCCCGGAAAAGAAACGCAGGTCGCGAAGTATCTCGAGGCGGTACTGGATACCGAAGGAATCGCCACCGAGATGTACTCGCTCGACCCGGATCGAGCGAACCTCGTGGCGCGTATCAAAGGAAACGGTTCGAAACGGCCACTGTTGCTGATGGGCCATACCGACGTCGTGGGGGTCCAGCGAGACAGATGGACCGAGGATCCATTCGGTGGCCTTCGCAAGGATGGCTGGCTCTATGGCCGTGGCACGCTCGACGATAAGGACAATGTTGCCGCGGCGCTGATGGTCATGATGCTTTTGAAACGCCTGGACGTACCTCTCGACCGGGACGTGATCTTTCTCGCAGAAGCCGGCGAAGAAGGTACGCCCGAATGGGGCATCAACTTCCTGGTCGAGAAGCACTGGGACGCTATCGCCGCCGAATTTGCGCTCGCCGAGGGCGGTAGCGGCATCGTTCGCGACGGTCGCGTCGAGACTTTTGGCATCGAAACAACCGAGAAAGCGCCCCGGCGCGCGACGCTGGTTGCCAGAGGTACCCCTGGTCACGGATCAGTTCCCCGGAATGACAACGCCGTCGTCATTCTTGCCAACGCTGTCGCCAAAGCTGCGGCGTGGAAGACCGAGATTCGCCTGAATGAGACGACACGCACCTATTTCCGGAAATTGGCGGACGCGGCCGAAACTCCGGAAGAGGCTTATTTGTACGAGAGTGTTGAGAATCCGGATCGCGTTGACGAGATTGCCGAGCAATTCCTGGAAACTTTTCCATTTCACAATTCGGTGCTTCGCACGTCTGTTGTGCCGACGATTATCGACGCAGGGTTTCGGAAAAACGTGATTCCGTCCGAGGCGCAAGCCGTGCTCGATATTCGTATGCTTCCCGACGAGGACCCGGAAGCGTTTTATGCGCAACTGGCAGAGGTCATCGATGACCCTCGCGTAGAAATCGTACCGGAGCGCGTCTATCGGCCGATCGCACCACCGTCCGAAATCGACAACGAGATGTTCGAGACACTGGAACGTGTCGCGGTCGACATGTATCCCGAGGCGACCATCCTGCCGATTATGTCGACAGGCGCAACCGACATGGCGCAGCTTCGGGCAAAAGGCGTTCAGTCATATGGCATAGGTCCTGCCCGAACGATCGAGGAAATCAACAGCGGCCATGGGGCGCACGGCGACAACGAGCGCATCCAGGAAGCGGCATTTGTCAGCATGCTGCAGTATATGTGGCGTGTCGTGATCGAGATGGCCGCAGCGGACTAGAGAGACGAGCGAATTGTGCGCAAGTACACGCCCAAAAGCCGCAAGCAATGGCGTGAATGGTTAGCGAAGTACCACGCCGTCACCGCCGAAGTGTGGCTGGTCTTCTACAAGAAGCACACGGGCAAGCCGACGCTCTCGTACAGAGACGCGGTGGAAGAAGCCCTGTGTTTCGGCTGGATTGACGGGATACGCAAGCGCATCGATGACGAGCGCTATATGCACCGGTTTACGCCGCGTAAGCCCGACAGTAACTGGTCCGAGACGAACAAGGAGCGCGTTGCCCGTTTGCTGGAAGAGAATCTCATCGAACCGGCCGGCTTGACGTTGATTGAGGCGGCGCAGCGAAGCGGAAGATGGGATGTCCCCGGGCGGAAAGACGTCGATCTGAGCATGCCGGTCGAACTGGAGTCGGCTCTCGACAAGAATGAAAAGGCTGCGACGTTTTTTCGTTCATTGGCGCCGTCGTACAAGCGTCAGTTCGTTGCCTGGATCGCGACGGCGAAACGACCGGAGACCAGGGCGAAGCGCCTGGCGGAGACGGTCCGGCTGCTGCAAGCGGGCAAGAAGCTCGGCATGCGGTAATAAGAGTGCCATTCGGATCACGGCTCCTCGCCCCCATATAGTAGACAACAGGGGAGCGCCTTCTTTGACGGGAGGAGGCTATGATTCGTCTACGCCGCATCGGTCTGCCGCTACTCGCGGCATTTCTTTTTTCCGCCTGCGCCACAGCTCGTTGACAATTTCGATGAGGCCCGCGGGCTCTTCGACACAAAATATCCGGCACGGGCCGGTACGGCGGTGAAGAGCCTGGCTAAGAAGCTGCCGCCGGATGGCACGTTCAGCTCGGTATTCGGCCAGTGTCATGAATCCTGGCAGATCGAGTGCACGAAGAAGTTCAGCGGTGTCATGCCAGTGTCGCCGAAGGTCACGGACTCGGGGTTCCCGACCGCCGCATCGTTGACGCCGGAATTTCGCTGGACGGGTTCGTCGCGCGACGATGTTACGTATGACCTGATTCTCCACGAAGCCGCGGAATACCATATCGGTGGCGGTGCGCTTATCCCGCAATACATGAAGGGGCGCCAGGTCGCCTATGTCCAAGATATCGAGGGTACGAGCTGGGCGCCGGAAGAACCTCTGCAGCCGGGTCACAAGTACTACTGGTCCGTGCGCCTGCGCGACGGGGACACGGTTTCGCGCTGGTCGACACACAGCCATTTCACGTTCATGCTCGTTGCGATGAGTTCGGGGTTCGGCCAGTGGTTCCAGTTCGAAACGCCCTGATATCAGTCGGAGCTCTCACCGCGCACCTCGGCAAGCGCCTTGCGACACCGGTTGATAATCGTTATCGCTGACAACAATGCGATGATCGCGAGAATTCCCACGGCCCAGTAGCCGGGCTCGAGGCCAAACCCGAGAAGGAACGCCAGCAGGCCAAATCCAAAGGCGCGATCACTCTTGCCCATCGGGCCGTCATAGCGTCGGCTTGCACCGATCTGCACCGCGACAACACCGGCCATTTCGGTCAGGATCGCCAGGACAACGACCGCCACGACTAAAGCCGGTGGCAAACCGGGTACGAGCGCAAACGGCAGGTAAAGTGCCGAATCCGAAACGACGTCACCGAGCTCATTGAGGATGCCGCCGAGCCTCGATTCCATGTCATGTTCACGCGCCAGCATGCCGTCGATCGCATTGAGCGCCATCCGCAGGAACAGCCAGGCGGGAATCAGCAGCGCGGCCCACCGCTCCGTGGGACAAAGTGCAAACAAGGCTCCAACGATGATCGACAGCAGCATTGCAGCCAGCGTTACCTGGTTGGCCGTGGCTCCGGCTTTTGCCAGCGCGTTGCTGATGGGCCGGAGGAGATTCTGGAAGGCCGGTTTCAGGTCGTAGATCGTCACCCCATGTCCCTCCCGAGTTCGGCGACGCGACGCTCGAGGTCGTGGCAGATCTCCCGGACGGAGTCCGCGGTCTTATCAGGACGGTCATAGTCCACAGGTTTGCCGATGGACAGGCGCAGACGATACGGACGCGGCAGGATACGTCCTTTCGGCCACGCCTTGTTCCCGCCGTCCAGGAAACACGGAATCACCGGCCGGTGCGTATCGACTACGAGTCGCCCGACCCCGGATCGGAACCGGCTCATTTCGCCGGTTGTGGTGCGCGTGCCTTCGGGGAAGATGATCAGGATGTTGCCCGGATTAGCCAGCAACTCCCGGCATATGGCGAGGCTCTCGGCGCCTCTTAGCTGTCTGTCAAACGGCAGCGCGTTGATCAGGATCGCCGACACAGCACTGCGCGGAACGCTGCAGAAGAAGTAATCCGCGGCGGCGGCTGGAAATGTCCTGTGAATTTTCCTGAGCGGAAAAGCGCAAAGCAAAGACAACGTGTCGAGATGGCTCGTGTGGTTACAGACGAGGATGAATGAGCCATCTTCCGGCAAGTTCGCTTTGCCGTAGATTCGCAGCCTGTGGTAGATGGCCATCCAGACGCGCAGCATGACGTGGGCGACTGAGCGCAAAGCATAATCCAGCATTTGCGGCTGACGCGGGAAGTCACGCAGCCGCTCGATCAGGGTCTGGTCGATGTCCGGAGCCGGATGGTATTGCCACTCATGCATAGTAGATCGTATGGAACCAGCGAATCACGTGGAAAAAGATGGGCGCGACAAAAATCATGCTGTCAACGCGATCGAGTATGCCGCCATGTCCATGAATGACAGTCCCCATGTCCTTGATACCGATATCACGTTTAATGTAACTGATGACAAGGTCGCCGAGTTGTCCGCCTACACCCACGATCAACCCGGCCAGCAGCAGGTGCCAGATCTCGAAATGCGGAAACGAGAACCACAGCAGGAAGGGCACGATCAGCGAAATGACGACGGCGCCGACGGAGCCTTCCACCGTCTTGTTCGGGCTGATGTTCTCGCGCAGCTTGTGGCGGCCCCAGAGCCTGCCGCAGACAAACGCGGCAACGTCGTTGATTTCGACCGCAAACAGCAGGTAGAGCAGGTAGCCGTAGGCGAGGTCGGCGTTGGCGAGGAATCCGAGGTGGCTGAACATCCAGCCGAAATAGAGGAAGCCCACGATCGCAAGGGCAACTTGCTGTAACTGGCCCTTAGCCCGGTTACGAAAAATCGGCACGAGGAGAATCGCCGGGATCACGTAAGCGGGAAACACCGTGAACAAGCCATACCAGCCCGGCAGTCCAAGTCGCGGATCCTCCACAATGCTCACGATCCCGAGCCCCAGGATCCCGAGATAAACGAGACCGGTTAGCCACCAGTCGTCGTACAGTCCTGTCGCCTTGGCGAACTCCCGGAAGCCGAATATGGCGACGACTGTGACGCCGATGATGAACGCTTCCCGCCCGAGCAAGATTGCACCGAGTACGAGAGGCGCCATGACCAGCCAGCCCTTGTAGGTTTGCCAGATTGGGTCGATCTGTATGCCGCGCCAGTTCAGCACCGCGAGAATGGCGCCTGCGAACAGCAGCATTGCACCGACGATCACGACATACGTCAGGAAAATGTCATTGCCAAGCGCGTTGCTGATGGTCATCGGGCTTCCGTTAGGCACAACTCGTTACAGTATAAGCGTGCGCCCGGCGTCACGCAGAGTCCTTACGGTTTCGCGATGATTACCTGATGACGGGAAGAACGACGCCTTCACCATGTAATATCGGCGTTTCCGCCGGCCAACGGGCCCGCTATCTCTCATTGTGAGGTACGTTTTGCCTGTCTTACGCAAGATTATGTCGCTGGGCCTGTTACTGAGTGGTGCCGGCGCCATCGCGAGTGACGTGGAGCCGTTCGCTTTGAGAAATCAGCATCCGGTCCTGCATGTGTACGGGTTGCCTGTGTTTCAGACAGCCGCTGTCCAGGAGCACGGCCGCAGCACACTGCGCGTCTCGCTCGATATGGCGAATCACGCTGAACGCGCCGAGAACCTGGCGGAATCTCTGGTGCTCGACGGGGAGTCGTATTTCCTGAACCTGTCGTGGCGCCGCGGCGTAAAGGACTGGCTCGAGCTCGGCCTGGACATCCCGCTGGTATCGCACTCACGTGGTTCGTTCGATAGCGCCATCAAGAACTGGCACGACATATGGGGCCTGTCGAATTCAAAACGCGAAGGCCCGAGCGACCAACTGCAGTTCCTGTACACCGTCGACGAATTGCCGCAGCTGGAGACGTATGACCCAGTCAGCGGTATCGGTGATATCCAGCTAAGCGCGGCCGTGCCCCTGGGTAAGAAGACTGATGCAGGGCGGCATCCGCTGGCACTCAGGTTCGGCGTCAAGCTGCCCACAGGAGATGCGGACAAGCTGTTGGGGAGCGGTGGGGTCGACGGTTCGGTGGGTCTGTACACGGGTCGTACGACGAC
>Ga0316201_10002201_pt1 | contig 13762 bp, 14 predicted proteins | sample CS6wburrow_MG_FD_204516 | JGI IMG/M metagenome (GOLD analysis project Ga0316201, IMG submission 204516) | Coastal sediment microbial communities from Delaware Bay, Delaware, United States - CS-6 worm burrow | ecosystem: Environmental > Aquatic > Marine > Coastal > Sediment | place: USA... | reverse complement strand
ACATCGGATCAAAAAGACAAGTCGCCTGCGTACTGGCATAATTCACATTAACTTGCAACATCCCTTGCAATTTCTTAAGATTACGCTCAATCGTATTGGCACAATTGGCACAAGTCATACCCTTGAGAGGTAGAATAATTTGTTTTTCAGACATGGTTATTAATTAATATAATGTAGGGGTAAGTAACGGTTTTTTGTTGCCCACCATTCAAACTCTTATTTATTAGGGCCACAGGTTTGCATTTTCTGGCGATGGAATGTAAGATGCCTCTGCCTTTTCGCAAAGGCCTGAAATGTAGGGTGGTAATGGGTTTTTGTTGCCCACCATTCTTGGATTTAAAGACTTACCCATTCCTCAAGTCATTAATATAAAGGCCAGCGTTATGATGTTAAGTTGTTACGATGTTGCTAGATATTTTCTTGCCCAAATAGACGAAGAAGCAGGTGATCTCATTTCAAATATGAAGTTGCAAAAATTAGTCTATTATGCACAAGGGGTTAATTTAGCTTTATATGATCGTCTATTATTTCCAGAATCCATAGAGGCCTGGACTTATGGGCCTGTCGTGCCAGAATTATTTCACACCTATAAATCTTATGAAACCGGCGCGATTCCACCGCCACGCGATATGGATTTCTCAATTTATGATTCACAAAATCGCGAATTATTAAATGAAGTTTATACCGTTTTTGGTCAATTTTCTGCTTGGATGTTATCCAGTATGACGCATGATGAACCGCCTTGGAAGAATACCCCGACAGGGCATAAAATATCGTCTGATATTTTACGCGACTATTTTAAAACACAATGGATTGCTCCAAATGGGCAAAGTTAGAAAACCTAAACAAAACCAACCGACTTGTACCCAAAACATTTCAACTCAGCAAGAACATCCTATTTTCTGTCTCAAGTATTTGGACAGAGAGAATTACTCTCTCAGTGCTTGTACTAAAGAAGAAAAAGCGTCTTTTGCTGATACGCTGGATCGATTAAGCCAACTCACTTGGGCTGAAATTTCAAAATCCCCCCGACATGGCTTAGGTTATGAAAAAATGGCTAGAAATAGTATCCGCACCCCTATCCCTAAACATATCAAGGAGGATGTCATCTTTATTGCTTTTCGATTTTACGGTAAAGCACCAATGGTAGGCTACCGAGAAAACTTTATTTTTCACATTCTTTGGATTGATCGGGATTTTACCCTTTATAAACACAATTGAATTTTTCAAATCAACGCTTTAAAAATAGTGGCGTAACCCATTTTTAAAAAATGGCCCCTGAATCAATCCGTTTACTGTGAAAATCCCCAAGCTTTATTCGATTATCCCATTTTAGGCCCACAGGTTTGCATTTTCGAGCGAAACGATGTAAGATTCATCCGCCTTTTCGCAAAGGCCTGAAATGCCGTTATCAGTATAGACGTGCAATCAGAGACGCGAGGCATCAAGAGACGCGAGCATCGCGTCTCTACACGGGATTTCAAAAACGGCCAAAAATCGCCGATTTTCGCCCCCAAAAAGAACATCAATTCCAAATCACCCTTAAAACTAAAAAAGACTGATATTTCAATAACTTGTTTTAATATCCAGACTTCAAGTCTCATTAAAAAACGTCAAAACTCAATTCGCTTTATTGTTGATTTGATTGATATAAAATTTAAAAAATGCGATTAATGAGGGGTAGAGACGCGATGCTTCGCGTCTCCACTGATTTATTAAAAATGAGTTCGCCTTTTTGCAAGGGCTGGTTTTCAAAAAAACCTTTAAAATCAGCAACGTGTTGAGATTTTGGGGGTAGGCCAAAAACGGGGGGTCGATGTAAAAACGGAGTTTATAACTCATTGATTTTTAATATTAATTTTTCATGCAATAAAGATGCCAAAGAGTTGAGATTTTCTTATGCAAAAATCACACCATTTTATGCTCTGTAAGTTATTGAAATTAAAGGAGAAATTTTTCGTTGAGGGTTGACAGGCTGTCGGGCAATGTCGCCCATTGAAACCCCGAATGGTTATAAAGGAATAAACAGAGTTGACAGGCTGTCGGGCAATGTCGCCCATTGAAACACAATCCCGATTAAAACACGAAATTCAATTGGTTGACAGGCTGTCGGGCAATGTCGCCCATTGAAACATTATGACATCTTCCTTTTGTAAATATGGTTGACAGGCTGTCGGGCAATGTCGCCCATTGAAACCAAATTTTGTGGCATTACCTGCCCTAAAAAGTTGACAGGCTGTCGGGCAATGTCGCCCATTGAAACTGTGCAAATCAATATAATGGCAACAACTTGAAGTTGACAGGCTGTCGGGCAATGTCGCCCATTGAAACAGCAGACAATCCAGACAACAACCCAGAAATCGCGTTGACAGGCTGTCGGGCAATGTCGCCCATTGAAACCAATTGAGGAACATTCAGACAGACTAATCCCGTTGACAGGCTGTCGAGCAAAGTCGCTCATTGAAACGCAAAAGCTTTTTTAAGCCCAATTATCGAGCGTTGACAGGCTGTCGAGCAAAGTCGCTCATTGAAACAAAGCTGTTAATAGGCGTTCACAAGAGATGGTGGTTGACAGGCTGTCGAGCAAAGTCGCTCATTGAAACATGTAGTTCAATCCATAATCAGAATAAAAGTTGACAGGCTGTCGGGCAATGTCGCCCAAGTACAGCGAATTACGGGGATAAACGAATTTTAACCCTTGACTTGCTTGGCCTAATTCGATTATCCCAGTAATTAGATGTACTAATTGACAGGCTGTCGGGCAATGTAGCCTAATTTTCAAAGAAGGGTTCGATCTAAAACCAATCTCACGCAAAGGCGCAAAGGCGCAAAGGCGCAAAGATTAATACTGATATAAAAACAATTCCCCTCACTCATCACAATCTGCCTCATCTACGTTCTATCTTTTTTTTCTCTCACTCATCACAATCAGCCTCCTCTACCTTTTAAAAACCCCAATTTCCCCCCCCAATATTTGCATCAACCGTTAAAAAGAGGTGGGCAACCACTGCCTCAATGCCATTACGTCAAGCCTGCCTGTTCGCCCTCACATTATTTTTCTGAAAATCGATAATCCCATCACACGAAAAATGCTGATTAATCATAACGATTCACTGAAGACTTGTATTTTGTGTCTATTTTATGTTTTGATCAGGGCTGTTTATATTGAATACTCTATTCCTTAATTATGTCAAAAAAACAAGCATTAACAACAAGTTGTGAATTTTTTCCGCCGCGCACTGATAAAGCAATGTTAAAATTGCATCAGATTCGTGAACAGTTGCAAGTGTTGCAACCGGCTTATTTTTCGGTGACTTTTGGGGCCGGGGGTTCCACCCAGGAAAAAACGTTTGAGACGATTGTTGACATTCAAGAGCAATCCGATTTTGATGCCGCCCCCCATTTGTCTTGTATTGGTAGCACCCGTGAGAATATTCTTAAATTATTGCAAGAGTATCAGGCGCACGGTATTCGACGGATTGTCGCTTTACGGGGCGATCAACCCTCTGGATGGGCCGGGCCTTTAGGGAAATTTCGCTATGCCAATGAATTGGTTGAATTTATTCGCGCTGAAACGGGATCGCATTTTCATATTGAAGTCGCTGCCTATCCAGAATGTCATCCGCAGGCGCAGAGTGCAAAGGCCGATTTGGATTTTTTTAAGCAGAAAGTGCAGGCCGGGGCGAATAGTGCTATCACGCAGTATTTTTATAATGCGGATGCCTATTTTCGCTTTATAGACGGTTGCACACAGCGTGGTATTGATATACCCGTTGTACCTGGCATTATGCCCATTAGTAATTTTGAACAATTGGCCCGCTTTTCAGATACGTGTGGGGCAGAAATTCCACGTTGGTTACGCGGGAATTTGAAAGATTTAGAGACCGATAAAGCCGCCTTGCAAGCCTTTGGCGTGGATGTCGTGACGACATTATGTGAACGTTTATTGGCCGGTGGGGCACCGGGTTTGCATTTCTATACGCTGAATCAGGCGAAATTGACTTTGGAAATCGCAAAACGTTTAGATTTGTTTTAGCAAGCGAAAAGAGGCACATTGTAAGGGCAATCCCCGTGGTTGCCCTTTATCACTCTCAATTTTTGAAATGATTTTGATGAAAATCTATAGGAGCTGATAATTATGGCAGAATTGCCTAGTTTATTATTAGTTGATGATGATCCACTGATTAGTGAATCGCTTGCTTTTGTTTTAAATGACAGTTTTACCGTTTCTGCCGTCGCGACGCGCGAGGAGGCGAAACGTTTGCTTTACACTTTGCCAGTCAAGCCTAATTTAGCTTTGATCGATCTGGGATTGCCACCGAATCCGCATAGCCCTGATGAAGGTTTTTTATTGGTTTCAGAATTATTAACCTTTAATCCCGCTATTAAAATTCTCATTTTGTCTGGACAAGATAGTCTTGAGAATGTGCGACACGCTTTGACATTGGGTGCAGTTGATTTTATTCCTAAACCTTGTGACATGAATTTGCTCAAGGCGCGTTTGAAACATCAAGTGATGATTTTGGAAGCGGAGCGGCATACGCCTCAAGCGAAACAAAAAGAATGTGGCTTGATTGGACAAAGCACCGCGATGGAAATGTTACGTGCCCAAATCAAACAATTTGCGAATTCACCCTTTTCGGTTTTGATTCAAGGTGAATCAGGTACAGGTAAAGAATTAGTCGCGCAGTGTTTGCATACTCAAAGTCAACGCGCTGACGCATCTTGTTTGATTGTCAACTGTGCCGCTTTTACCTCTGAATTGCTTGAAGCCCAATTATTTGGACATGCGAAAGGGGCCTTTACTGGAGCCAATATCGCACGATCAGGTTTTTTTGAGGAAGCGAATCAGGGCAGTTTGATATTAGATGAAATTGGTGAAATGCCGCTACAATTGCAATCCAAATTGTTGCGCGTGTTAGAAAACGGAGAATATTATCGGCTAGGCGAGACGAAGGTGCGGCAATCTAACGCACGTATTATTGCAGCCAGTAACCGCGATTTACGTCATGAAGTCATGAAAGGCGCGTTTCGGGGTGATTTATATCACCGCTTAACGGTTTTGACGATTAAAGTGCCAGCCTTACATGAACGTGATGATGATAAAGTGTTGTTACTCAAACATTTTCAAGAATTTTATGCCGATATGGGCACTTTATTCCAATTGGATGAGAAAGCTAAAACGTGCTGGAAGGCCTATCATTTTCCAGGTAATGTGCGTGAATTACGCAATATCGTGATTCGTCTTGGTGCGAAATATGCCAATCAATTGATCAATAGAGAACAACTTGAGGAAGAGTTAGAAACCCCTTTGACAACTAATAAAATCAAAGATATGGATTCAGATCAAGCGATTACTCAGCAACTGAGTCAAGGGCAGTTTTCCTTGGATGAGGTGTTATTGGAATGGGAACGTCGTTACATTAATGCCGCCCTGAAGCTGAGCCAAGCGAATCTCAGTCAAGCCGCCCGTTTTTTAGGTATTAACCGCACTACCTTGTATAGTAAAATGCAACGTTTGAGCAAGAGTGGTATGGGAATCTAAATAAAGAATGTCATGTATTATGACTATTTTGGTTTAAAGTATCCGCCTTTTAAAATTACCCCCGATATTCAGCTTTTTTACTCTGGTGGTGATCGGGGGTTGGTGCTGGAAGCCTTGATTTATGCCGTTGAAAGTGGTGAAGGCATCCTCAAAGTGGTTGGTGAGGTAGGCAGTGGTAAAACGATGCTCTGCCGGATGTTGGAACAAAAGTTGTCTAAACGGATCGAAGTGGTGTATATCGCCAATCCGCGTTTACCACCTGAAATGATTTTACATGCGATTGCGCTTGAAATGCGTTTATTGATTACGCCGGCAGATAATCGTCTTCAAGTGATGCACGCTTTGCATCAGCATTTACTTGAAAAACAGGCTAATCATCAACAAGTCGTTGTTTTTATTGAAGAAGCGCAGGAGATGCCACTGGAAACTTTGGAAGAAATTCGTTTACTCAGCAATTTAGAAACATCACGCAATAAGTTATTGCAAATTGTTTTATTTGGACAACCAGAATTAGATATCAAATTATCGACGCCTAATATTCGCCAACTCAAGGAAAGAATTACGCATCGTTTTTATTTAAAGCCCTTTACAGGCGATAACATACGAGATTATTTACATTTTCGGATGTATGCCGTTGGTTATCGCGGGCCCCCTGTTTTTTCTACCGCCGCTATCCATTTATTAACAAAAGTATCTAAAGGATTGATACGGCGCATTAATATTTTAGCCGATAAAGCCTTACTGGCCGCTTTTGCAAACGAAGTACACCTTGTACGCCCTAAATATATACGGTTAGCCGCGCGTGATAGTGGTTTTGCCTATCCCTTATTTTCATATCGTATTGGTGTGGGTGTGGGTATCTTGTTGGTTATTGCCGTTGGGTTCTGGTTTTCAAATTACCGGGAAGCACTTTGGACAGAATTGAGTAACCACTTAGAAGCCCCTATCGCGCCAAATCCGGTAATGACTTCACCGCCGATACCTGGAACAATGATAGCTGAGCCCCTATTAGATCAGCGTTTGAAAGCGACTCAGGATTGGTTAGCTCAGGTAAATGGGCGATATTACACGATTCAAGTGATGCAAACCAAGGTAGAAAATACGGCCGATTTAGAAATGTTGTTAGGCAAACCGGCCATAAAACCATTATTAGACAAATTATATCTATATCGTATCAACACGAAAGGCGAACTGTATTGGGGAATGGTGTATGGTGAATTTATTAATAGTGACAGTGCAGCCGCCGCAATAGCACAATTGCCTAAAATCTTGCAACGCAATAAACCGTTTTTAAGAAAAATTAATCAATTGATATCAATTAATATAGGTGATGGAAATTCTAATCAGATAGAACGCTGATTAAACTGATGATGGCCTGATTAACACTGATTAAACAAATCATGACAAGAACTCAAATCAGGGTTTTATTAAAAAAATCAGCGTTAATCATGATAAGAGGCAAAATCAGCGTTCTATCAAGCTTCAAAATATTTGGGGGCTGTTTGTTGTAGCCATTGATGATAGGGCGCATGATTAGATTTTGAGAACCTTCACCGAGTTGACTGCATTTGCGATGCGCCATAAAGGAGGGATTTATGAAGTGGTGTCAGATTCAAACTGATTATCCTGATCAGTTTGTTTTACTCAAAAACTACCGCACTGAACCTGTAGATGGGAATCATTTTCGTGTCACAGAAGGTGATGTGGTAGCGACTCACACTGATTTTCGTGAAATACAAAATCAGTATCAACAATATCGTCTCAAAGGCTTCGATGTGATTTTTTGTTTACCTGGGATGGCAGATTTTATTGTGGAAACCGCACCAATGATGGGATTTTTAAATGCAATTTATCGAACATGATGGTCTGATTTTTATTCCAATTACATTAGGATATAATTCCAAGAACTATCAAGTCACTGATTGTATATTGGACACGGGATCGGCAGGGACTGTTATTGATGTTGATATCATTGAATTTAATCCCAAAATACCCGGTATTTTGAAACGACTTCATGGTATAGGAGGACATCAGGATGTGGTGGCTCAACAGGTAGACTTCATTAAAATAGAGAATTGCCGGTTGGAAAATATTTTAGTGGAATTTGGCGATATTAAAAATTCTTATGGTATAAAGGGAATTTTAGGCACTAATTTATTACTATTTATGAACATTTATTTAAACTTTAATCAACAAGAAATTGAGTTTTTTCTCAATGAATGAAGCGAGAATCGGCTGGGTATTTTTCTCGTGCCGAGGCTGAACCTCGGCATTGACATCTTGGCTTTTGGGATGAATTATCAGGAGGTGAAGGGTGGAATTTTTTTTGGGTGCCCGTTGTAGCCATTGATGGGAGCGTTGTATTTGCCATCTGGCAAATGGAAAACGGGGCTTTTTTTAGATGCGATTTAGGGAGATTGGAGAGTGCGTACCCGCAACCGATTGGAAGTTGCGGGCTTTGGGTAAAACCACACCGTTCAAAGGTATTGCAAAGCGTAATGAGCAAGATGCGAACAAAATTCGCATTGGATAATACGTGCGACGTTGGTTGAGTGAGCTAAGATGGTTACACTCGCTTACCTTTTTTAGCAAAATTGATTTTACTCTGACACCCATTATTCTAATTATTCCCGCCATTTAGTTATTAACTTCGGTAAATACCCAATTTAACGTATCAAATACAGCTTGTAATTCTCTGGTAGCTGATATTTGATTCTGATCTTTTATAAAGATATTATCTTCCAACTTACTAAATTGCCATATTATGCCTGTAGTTACTATACCATAACATATATTAGCACCTTTAATATTCGCCGCAATCATTTCTGCTAAAGCCTGTGTCCATCCTTCATCCCAATCTTGTGTCGAAGCCTCTATAATACACAGTGGTGGTAATGCCATACCACCGCAATCTGTAGCAGGTGCTATTAAGTAATCTGGTTCTCCCACTAAACCTTTTTCTTTGTCTACATTGAAAGGTTCTTCTATCCAAACGTTTAAAGGCTTATTATTTTCTTCGACTATATTTAACATAGGCGTAATTACCTTGTTACTTATGGTAGCCTCGTTCCTAAAACTCAAACTATTAAATAACCTTCTTTCTTTCAATGTTATTGAATAGTAATTCAGATATTTCTATACTTTTAGTCTTAATTATAGAACCCTCTTTTACCTTAATACTGAAAATACCGGCGACTTGTTCAACTGATTCAAATTGACCATATGACATAAGATTCTCCTTATTTTTAAATGTGATCTGTCCCTTTTGCAATACAGGATTTTTGGCAATGCTGATTAATGGGTGATTAACTTCGGATGGTTTAGTTAGGGCTTTTTAGTTGTATTTGTTGGAATAATAAAGGACGGAGTAAAATAAAAGAACTACCCATTAATTTTACTCTGACCCCAATTATTCCAATTCCGATTTCGGGGCTCAATCACACGGCCTGTATTCTTGATTCCGCAAGCGTAGTCCATTACTGGATTTGCATGTAGAGGTAACGTTTAAGCGGCTGGTTAGGCTGTAAGTTAGATGGGACTTGAGTTAAAATACCTCTCACCCATTGGGTAATAACAATCTATTTCATAATTTATCTCAATTAATTCCAAGATTTCGGATTTAGCTTCTTGGCACGACGGCTGCAAGGATTAGTTAGGGCTTTCTTGATTAACCAAACTTTCTTAGCCAGTTTTCTTCCCCATTTGATAATGACATAATTGATTGATTTATTCGTAAAATTTATCAATTTCTGATAATGTCCACTAATTACATTGGTATTTTCCAATCTGAAGTATAGTATCTGAATTCTGGTGCTTCTGTTTTTGGTGGTGTATAAAGCTCGTCGTCTATCTGAAATTGAGATGCTAGAATATCTCTAACACCACCCAGTCTTTCTATGGCGGTTAGCTCACTCCCAATGTCTTTATAAAGATTAGAGAAGCTTTGCGAAACATTATCTTGAATGAAATTTGGTAACGAAACTCTAAAATCAAACTCTGAAAATTTGGGCAATCCTTTTAATGCGGCCACCGAATTATAGACTTTCATTAAATGATTTACCTGAATACCTTGATCGGTTTTTAGTCCATAATATTTTTTGAGATTAGCAGATGCTTTCGAGAGCTCCTTTTCCCATTTGTTTACCAGCTTATTCGTCGTACTAGTAATACCATTTTCGTCATAAGCCTTTCTTATTTCTCGAAGCAAGCCTCTTATGTCTCGAAATTTCTGCTGCCCTTTTAATTCTAACGCCGATGAAATAACGGTATTGATATTTCCAGATTCTACTCCGAGCCATGCTGAAAATATTGGCAATTCTATTGAAGTTACTGAGCTACGACCATTATCTATGATCTGGGAAACAGATGTAGAAATGTCTTTAGAAAGCGACTGAATTAGTTTGGCTGTGAAATCATGACCATAAGCACCAGTTTTCTTCATCCAATGAATTTGAAAGGCATGTCGTATTGGATGAAGAAATGTATCAGCTTTGAAATACTTTGCCGTTAAGCTGTAATATATTGTTTTGTATGCTAACCAATTTAGAGAGGCAACAAACATATCAAGAGCACGAGTTGTCCCCCCAAAGCCACGTTTCTGCATTTTTTCTCTGGTGTATAAAATACTATCTGAACCAATTAGAGATACATCTTTGGACCAATACCCAAAAGTATCTCCTACGTCAGAAAGTTCATTAAATATCGCTGCACTCAGTTCGCTATACTTTTGGAATTCTGGTGTATTAGGTTGTCCAAGCATTTTCATGGTGAGGTAATACACACTTGATCGGATATCCCACGTACACACCATATTCATCTTCAAGCGTTCAAGAAATTCTCGAAAATCTGGATCAACAAACTCACCGCCCCTAATCTCAGGATGGATAGATTGAGCTTCAAACTTTGCTTTTTTTTCTATTTGCTCTAATTCTCGAAAATCGTTAGGCGAAATAAAATTGACGAATTTAAAAGCAACTTTTCTCGCTTCCTTATGTTTCTCTTTGTAGTTATCAATGCAAATCAAATCATCATAAAACAAGATTGCTTGAATAAAGTTCTCTAATGCTACCAAATCACCATTTATGGTATCTCGGTTTTTAACAACAACCTGCCCCATAACTCGCTGTACAGCAGTTAATGAAGCATTATCAATTAACGCATACGACATCCTAGTTCCTTCTTGTCAAATTAAAGGGAACCTAAAATAAATAGATTACACAATAATTTTGCATGATAAAAAAATGACTACAAAAATCTACTCATAATGCGATGTTCGACAACTTTTTATGAGTAAATAAATCATAAGTGTAGTTGCTTGTATAATGCAAGAGTAGTTAATTTCTACCTATAATACTCCTCTTCAGCCACCAAAAAGTTCCGGGTAAAAGCAGTGATTACTCAGCCGCTCCCCCCACAGACGTGAGCAATTAACTCATCCTGTTCTAAAGTTACCCAGCAAAACCTTTAAATGGCATGAATAACATGAGGTTTAGGTAGCTGAAACTTAGTAAGCAGACGTTTGAAGCCATTCCAGTTAATATAACCTTAGTGACATCGTCTACTCAATCAACTTAAAAGTGGCCTTCCTTAGTTAAGGCATGAGTATAACGAATACACAACTTTGAGCTACGCGGCCCACTTAGCGATGATATAACTCATCAGTTATCAGTTATTCCGTTAAATACGAATGCCATACTGGAGAAGAGGGTAATGATAAAGGATTGCCCATACTCAAAAATTGTTGTCAAGTATCGGCAATATTTTTAGGTCATTTTCTATGACGCTCCACATTTTAACAAGTGATAGAGGGTTGTCAAGCTTTTTTCATTTTTAAGAAAAATTAATCAATTGCTATCAATATAATTAACATGTAGGGGCAATCCCTTGTGGTTGCCCATTTTAATCTACGTTTTTTTCAGCTACATTCCTAATATAGCGTTTCCCGATCTCATGACGTACAGTTATATCAAGAAAATCGAACCGCAAAATAAATTTGGAACGAAAAGAAGGCCGCAAAATAAATTTGGAACGATAATGATTTGTACTTCATTCAATCGGGAAACGCTATAAATGATTAATTTTGAATTGTAAAACTTGTTGTAAAATTAATTTTTCGGTGTTATATTTTTATGAAGCTCCGATAACAAATAGTCCATAGAAAATAAGTGAAAATATTAAAAATAAATGACTTATCTTGAAGGGCTGCTTGATTTAATAGTCATAATTTACACTGTTTTTTTAATGGCATTTGTAATTGGGCCCGGCGTTGTTGCATAAATATTAGTAAGTTATTTGAAAATCAATATTTTAGGTTTTCACCTACAAATTAATGTAATCTATTTCACGCAAAAGGAAAATGCTATAATTTTGCTCAAAAGTAATAAGTTGTTCCTCTAATCAAACAAAGGAGAAATGAATGAAGTCTGTTTCAATCAAACTTGTCTTAATCATTTTTATGTCTTTTCTGAGTACTTCTGCTGTAGCCGATGACTGGATGCGAACCAGAATGTTTTTTGGTTTATCTGTACCAGACGGGGGAGGTGTTTCTCTACAACAATGGGAAAAGTTCAGAGATGAGGTTATCGCCCCGGTTTTCAAACAAGGGTTTAATGTGGTGGACTCAATTGGATTTTGGTATGGGGGTATGGAACGCTCAAAAATCCTAACCGTTTTTTACCCGGCAAAAGACGCACAGTCGTTTCAAATGCGATTGAAAGGGATTGCCGCTGGGTACACGAAGCTATTTAAACAGGATTCTGTTCTCATGGTAACAGCACCTGTGAAGCTTGAGTTTATTTCTCCTTGAGAACATTGGGGGCACTAGATAGGATTAGACTTGTTCCTAAATCTTTTGCGCCCGGAGCGCCTTTTGCGCCTTTTGCGTTAAAAAATAAACGCTAAAGACGCTAAAGACGCTAAAGACGCTAAAGACACTTAGTTTGCACTACAACTTGTGGGAAACGCTATAATCCGCTTATTCCGTTAATCCTCTGTACTAGCGGATTTCAGCCCACCGTTTAAAAGAAGCGGTTTTTGGCCCAAAATCAATCTGACTACCCGCCTCAGCTTGTCGATAACCTTGTTCTATATCTTCCAGCAAAATACGCCATGAAACGGTATCCACAACCAAGTGATGAATAATGACTAATAGGCGATCACTGTCTGTTAGGCGATATAACACGGCTTGCATCAGGGGCCCGGTTTGGAGATCAAAACCCTTTTGTCAGCTCTCGGCGTGTGCTGTCAATAAGGCGATTTCATCTGGATTGCCTTTTAAATCAATGAATTGAAAATAAAAGGGGTGTTCCAGTCAGGGAAATTGGAAACATTAAGATTCTCCTTGTAGGGCGGGCCCTTGGTTCTCAAGCCATCTCACGCTTCGAGCCAAAGCGCAAAGGTGCAAAGTCATCAACGTCGCATACCAAAGTGTCTTAGCGTCTTAGCGGCTTTGCGTGAGCAAAATAATTAATTAATTATTAATTTTCAATTCGCAATAAACAATAACGAATTAAACTTTGCTTATAATAGACATACTGAGTACAACGAAACTTCGTTAAATATTAATTCGTTTATCGATCCGTCATTAGTTGTACTTTACTCTATTGCATTTCAATGACAAATAGATATAAAATTCGCCTTTCTATTTTAAATACGAATAGATACGGAGTGTAAAAAATCCGTTTATTTCATCAATCCGTTGTACTATCTATATTTGGAGACCATTTATTTCATGCAAAAAAGACTCGCTCTTGGAATAGCCATTTTGCTCTGTACTCAAACTGGGTTCGCCGATGACGGTTTTACAGGTGAAGGCAGCTTAGGCCTCACCTATAACAGTGGTAATACGGAGACACAGGATTTAAATGCTGGACTATCACTTGGTTATGCACATGATCAATGGGAGCATAAAGCTAACTTGGGTGCTTTGCAATCCGAAGAAAATAACAACAAAACTGCGGAACGCTATGGACTAAAGCTGCAAAGCGATTACAAGTTACCAAGTGAGATCGATTCCTTATTCGGTACAATAAGGTATGAAGATGATCAGTTCAGTAGTTATGAATATCAAGCCTCGCTGGTAGGTGGGTATGGACACTACTTTATTAAGACTGATCCCACTAAGCTGAAAGTAGAAATTGGTGCAGGTGTGAGGCAAAGCAAATTAAAAGACTCTGTTGAGAGTGGTGCTGGGGAATTTTCTGGTGATGATCGTCTTGA
>Ga0316201_10002200_pt1 | contig 13764 bp, 8 predicted proteins | sample CS6wburrow_MG_FD_204516 | JGI IMG/M metagenome (GOLD analysis project Ga0316201, IMG submission 204516) | Coastal sediment microbial communities from Delaware Bay, Delaware, United States - CS-6 worm burrow | ecosystem: Environmental > Aquatic > Marine > Coastal > Sediment | place: USA: Delaware... | reverse complement strand
AAGAGGAGTTGGAACCGGCGAGCACTGTAGGCCGTGAATTCGCGTTTGCCCTGGACGTTTATGTTATTGCGTTAGCCGATGCAATTATGGGCTTGTCGACAATCTGTGGTCACCGATGCAGGGACGGTAAAGGCGCAGAGTCGTACAACACCAAACAGGATTGGGCCGATCGCCATGAGTATGACAATGCCATTCAACAATACAGGCGTCTGGGTGAGCGTCTCGGCCATCTGTTCAAACGACTATAGTGGATACTTACGCATTGTGCGCTGGCGCACATGCCGAGCAGAGATCTCGCGTTATTAAAAAGCGGTAATGTGATCGGAATGGCATTCCTGATCAATAGCAGTGCGGACCATTGTTCGGATGCGGTCAACTAGGCTATTGTTCAGTCTGCTGTAACACAACACCAATAATCGAACGAGGAGAAATAATATAGTGAAAAAATATTGTTCAGTGATCGGGACTCTGATGCTTGCCGCCAGCCTGGGCGTCACCGCCTCGGAAATGGGTACGCCTGATGAAGCAAAGGCAATGAGCGAGAAGGCTGCTTCCCTGGTAAACGATCAGGGCGATGCCGCTTTCGTGGTCTTTGCTGCGAAAGACGGCGGTTTTCTGGAAAAGGATCTGTACGTTTTCTGTATGGATATGGAAGGTAGTATGCTGTCACATGCGGTAAAACCCGCACTGGTAGGCAAGAACCTGAAAGAGTTCAATAAATACGGCGATTTTCTGTTCCAGGATATGATCAAAGTCGCCTCAGATAGTGGCGAGGGTTGGGTTGACTACAACTGGCCGTATCCGGGCTCCGAGGAAGTTAAGAAAAAGACCAGCTACATCATCAAAAACGATAAGGGTTTCTTCTGTGGGGTTGGCGCATACAAGTAGTCCGCTGTTCTGAGCATCCCGGCTTCCGCCTGTCAGGCGGAGGCTTTTTTTACCGCAGTTCCACGTCGGATCGCCACAACCCCCGCCTCTCCCGGTTGGCTCTCGCTTCGACATCACACCGTTCAACTTCCCCGCCATGGTGCCGATGCGGATGTTTCTGCTGGCCATCGTCTGCAGCAACAGCTTCAGTACCAGCGATCACGCTGCCGCCGCTGACCGGGGGGAATGGCATGCCGGTCGGCATGCAACTGGTCGGTGGGCGCAATGATGACGGGGTACACCAAGTGTGAGAGATAAGTTTACTGTCCCCGCAATTGCTCAGACCAGCCGGTCGCGCGGCTCCTTCCCGGCCAGGATTGCATCGAGATTATCCAGGGCCCTGAACCCCATCTCATCGCGCGTCTCACGCGTTGCACTGCCGATGTGCGGCAGCAGAAAGGCGTTCTTCAGTTCCCGGTAGCCGGGGTGAATATTCGGCTCATCGTTGAACACGTCCAGGCCCGCGGCAAACAGTTTGCCGGAGCGCAATGCGGCGATCAGCGCATCGTCATCCACCACTGCACCGCGCGCGGTGTTCACCACCACCGCTTCATCTGGCAGCAGCGCAATGCGTTCAGCATTGAGCAGACGGCGCGTTTCCGGCGTTGCCGGGCAGTGTATTGAAAGAAATTCACAATGCGGCAGCAGCGCCTCCACGGTCTCGTGATAGACCGCACCGAGCTCCAGATCAGGAGCAAGTCGACTGCGGTTGTAATAGTGGATCTGCATATCGAGACCGCGCGCGCGCCGCGCCATGATCTGACCGACCCGGCCCATGCCGATGATACCGAGTCGCTTGCCGCTCACCTGCAGGCCAAGCTGGTAGGTGGCGCTCCAATCGTTCCAACTGTCGCTGCGAATCTGCCGTTCCCCTTCGTACGCCCTGCGTGCCGCGCCCAGCAGCAGCAACAACGCGATCTCCGCCGTCGCATCGCTCAACACCTCGGGCGTGTTGGTGACGACGATACCGCGCGCCTTTGCCGCCGGCAGATCGATATGATCGTAGCCAACCGAAAAACTGGTGATCGCTCGAATGCTGTCCGGCAGGCACGCTATCACATCGGCGTTAAGCTTTTCCGTGTGGCACGGCACTATAGCGTCGGCGCCGTCAGCCAATTCGATCAACTGGTCGCTGCTATAGATCTGGTCGCTGTTGTTCAGGCGGGCATCGTAATCGCGCTGCAAACGTGCCTCCACAACCGCTGGAAGCTTGCGGGTAACAAGGACAACGGGTTTATTACTCATCGGGATCTCTTACTCCAGGTTTTTTCTAGATTTGGTCGCGCGATACGGACTCAAGCCAGCGCTGTAAATAGCGGCGATCTGTTAAAGACGATTTCGTCTGCGCGCACTATACTAAACCGCATGAATATTTCACTATTTACGGACAACTCTTATCCTGAAACTCGGTAACTTCTTCGCTTGGAAAACAATCCTCCAGCGAGTGTGCAGTTTTTTGACAGATGCGGGTGTAATAAGATCTGCATCGACAGAATGCTGGTTAACCCAAAAAATAAGTTTAGAGAGACCATAATCTTCGCATGCTTTTCGACAACAGCTATTCCCGACTTCCTGAGCGATTTTACACTCGGCTACATCCGACACCGGTGTCGGCGCCCGGTCTCGTTCGCGTGAACAGCGCGCTGGCCCACCATCTGGGCATCGATCCGGAATGGCTGAAATCTGCAGAGGGTATTGCGGTAATCGCCGGCAATCGTATTCCCGAAGGCGCAGACCCCATCGCCACGGTTTACGCTGGCTACCAGTTTGGCGGCTGGAACCCCCAGTTGGGCGACGGACGCGCGATTCTGCTCGGCGAGGTGATCGGCACAGACGGGGTACGCTACGATATCCAACTCAAGGGCAGCGCCCGGACGCCCTACTCCCGCAACGGCGACGGGCGCGCGCCGCTCGGCCCGGTGCTGCGTGAATTTATCGTCAGCGAGGCGATGTCTGCGCTGGGAATTGCAACCTCCAGAGTCCTTGCAGCGGTCACCAGCGGCGAGTGGGTGATGCGGGAAGGTACTGAGCCAGGCGGTGTACTGGTGCGGGTAGCGCAAAGTCATATTCGCATCGGCACATTCCAATTCTTCGCGGCGCATCAAGACCTGGATGCCCTGCGGCTGCTGGCTGATCATGTCATACAGCGCCACTATCCCGAGGCGGCGCAGGCGGATAACCCTTATCGGGCGCTGCTCGACAGTGTGATTGCGCAGCAAGCCGGACTGATAGCGAGTTGGCAGTCGGTCGGATTCATTCACGGCGTGATGAATACGGATAACATGCTGCTCTCCGGTGAGACCATCGACTACGGGCCCTGCGCCTTCATGGACGCCTTTGACCCGGCAACCGTATTCAGTTCCATCGATCATAACGGGCGTTACGCCTACGCCAACCAGCCCGGCATCGCGCACTGGAACCTGGCCGGTCTTGCCCAGGCGCTGCTGCCGCTGCTGGATCCAGAACAGGAGAAGGCGCTGGTATCGGCGCAGGATTCGATCAATGCCTTTCCGGCGCTGTACGAGGATGCCTATCTACAGGGCATGCGCAGAAAACTGGGCCTCTCGGGAAGTGCCGCGGAAGACCCGGCGCTGATTCAGGATTTTCTGGCCATCATGGCCGAGGAAGAGGCAGACTTCACGCTCACTTTCCGGCGCTTGTCTGAATTGGCGGAAACCGGACTAGAAACGGCAGCGAGCGTATCTGCTCTATTCGAGCTGCCGAAAGCGTTTGCTCCCTGGCTGAGTCGATGGTGCAACCGGCTCTCCGCGGATACCCGGGATAGCGGAGAACGTCAGGCCGACATGCTTGCGGTCAACCCGGCCTATATCGCGCGCAACCACCTGGTCGAGGAAGCGATCGAGGCGGCCAACATGCAGCAGGATTTCGAACCATTCCACAACCTGATCGATATCCTGGCCCGACCCTGCGAATACCAGCAGTGCAACGCGTACTACGCTACCCCGCCCCGCCCGGATCAACTGGTGAGACAGACCTTCTGTGGCACCTGAGGGATCAAGCGCAGAGTGAGTGGAGTGCACTCAATCCAACAGCGCCATAATCAAATTAAAGCGTAGGCTTCCAAAGGGGGCAGTTCTCGAAACATTAGTGCCCTATCCTCATTTGCTGCGTTACAGCTATCACCAAAACAGATGTCCAGGGAGAAGGCCTCTACACTGGTGGCAGTTGATCAGAATCGTGATCTGGCACTCTGCATTAACATGAGTTGGTCCGAATACCATCGGAATCACCGCGCGATATAACCCTGGAACTGGAGTTGAAGGTAGACCCACAGGAGCAGGGAGTGGCGGAACCGTTAAAGTCGGCCAGCGTTGCCTGACAGGCATCGAGTGTAGCACCCCAAAGGGGACTTCAATTTTGCAGCGAGCCCTTAGTCAAGGTACTTTCCAAAATTTCGGTAGTAGAGCTTTATCCAAAAGGGTGAAAGCAGTGTCGTGTAGGCGATAACCATGATCAGCGCCGTGTAGACGTCGCTGGTGAAGACACCGGCAGCAGCACCTAGACCGGCGAAAATAAGACCTACTTCGCCGCGGGGAACCATTGCCATTCCGATCACAAAACGTCGTGAAAAAGGCTCTGATATCAGCAGTGCGCCGGTAAACTTGGTGCAGATTGCGATGATAACGAGGGTGAGAGAAAACCACCAGAAAAATCCTGAACTCCAGTCGATTGCGCGCAGATCGAGCGACAGGCCGACGGTGACGAAAAAGATCGGCGTAAACAGTTGAACAATCGGTTTCATCTGGCTCTCAATCTTGTGGGCAAACGCAGTGCTCGTACGAATAGCCAGGCCAAATGGGAGGAAGAAGCGCCGGGAAAGCGCCAGACCTGCGGCAAATCCGCCGAGCAGTTCCGGTGCACCAAACCAGTGTGCCAGCCAGGCGAAGAAGATCACCAGGGAAACGATGGTAACCGGTATCAATCCCGGATTTTCAGCGCGCTGGTCAAGGTGACCGATAAGGCGGGACAGCAACTTGGCGAGTATTGGGGCGAGCAGGAAGAATACGGTTACATAGGCAAGTACTTTCGATGCGTTGACCCAGTTGACCTCCCCGGTAACAGAGAACTCATAGAGCAGTGCCAGCAGGACAACCCCCAGAATGTCATCCAGAACAGCCGCCCCGAGGGTAATTTGCCCCTCGATGCTATCTTGCCGATGAACACTGGAGAGCGTGCGCACGGTGATGCCGATACTGGTCGCAGTAAGTGTGCCACCGATAAACAGTGAGGTTATGAGGGAGAGGTCGAACAGAAAATAGGCGGCCGCGAAACCGGCGATCATCGGCCCGATAAAGCCGCCGATTGCCACGATGATCGCCTTGCGGCCGGCGTCGAGCAGTTTGCCAAGATCTGTTTCGAGGCCCACCTCGAAAAGCAGCATAATGACACCAATCTCGGCCAGTAGAATAATGACCTCGTTGGTTTCAACCCAGCCAAGCAGGCTTGGGCCAATAATGATTCCCGCAACAAGTTCGCCGATAACGCCGGGCGCGCCCAGCGAGGTTGCGATTTCAGCCAGAATCCGGGCGCTGATCAGAATAGCGAGTAACTGCAGCAGAAATGTGTGGACTTCCAAGAATGCTCCGGGGTGAGCCAGCTATCCTGTGCATTCTCCCTGACGCGGCTACCATAATAAAGTCTCAGTTTATTGAAGTTTTCATTTTGACTACAACCCTAAAACGGCACGGGGTAGCGTTTGAAAACGGCCAGGATTTCGCCCAGTATCTCTTCACCCAGGGTCACTTCGAAAGCAGCAATATCCTCTTCCAGCTGGGCCATGCTGGTGGCGCCGATAATCGTTGATGTAATACCGTCCTGCTGATTGCACCAGGCAAGTGAAAGCGTAGCCAGGCTCATGTTGTGTTTATCAGCCACCTTTTTGTAGGCAGCGATCGCTTCGTGCGTCTGGGTACTGTCACGAAAAAGGCCGTTACGTTGAAGCATCGTCCAGCGTGTGCCCGCCGGAAGCGCACCGTTCATATATTTGCCGGTCAATGCCCCCCCGGCCAGTGGTGACCAGGGTAGATACGCCAGGTCATTCATGACGCAGTTCTCGATTAGGTAAGGCCAGTCTTTGGCATGCAGCAGGCTGAATTCGTTCTGAATGGAGACCATTCGCGGCAGATCGTTCTTTTCGCTCAAACGCAAATACTCGTTGATACCCCAGGGCGTGTCATCCGACAGGCCGCAATACCGGATCTTGCCGGCCTCGATGCAGGTCGACAGCCCCTTGAGAATATCCAGCATCTGCTCGCTATGCTGGTCGGCATCGACGCTGGTAAAGGTCAACTGGCCGGGCCAGTGCTTGGCAAAGTGCGGCGATGTTCGGTTAGGCCAGTGCAATTGGTACAAATCAATGACATCGGTTTGCAGGCGCTTCAGCGAGGCATCCACGGAACTGATTATCGCTGCACCGGTGATATCGCCACCGCCGCGTATCCAGGGTAGCCCATTGCCGGCAATTTTGGACGCCAGCACAATCCCATTGCGCTTGCCCGGATTCCTTGCAAGCCAATTGCCGATAATGCTCTCTGTAGCACCATAGCTCTCTTGTGTTGGCGGTATCGCATACATTTCCGCCGTGTCCACAAAATTTATACCTTTTGCCAACGCATAATCGAGCTGTTTGTCTGCATCTGCCTGGGTATTCTGCATGCCCCAGGTCATACTGCCTAAGCAGATATTTGAAACTACCAGGTCGCTGCTTCCAAGTTTTACGTATTCCATAGTATTCTCATGCCAGTTGATTTTTTGATCCGACTCATTTTCAATCGCTTGCAGCGATCGGAAATGCCGGATTTCCCATATTATACTTTATCGCAACACGAGAGATGATCTGTTTCCATGACGCAGCCGACTCAAACAGCGTCTGCTATCTTCCGGAGGCTTTATGGCAAATCAAGAGTTGTTCAAAACCCCCCAGGAAATCCTGAACGTCTATGTTGAAAGGCTCGACAGTCTCCTTGAAGGTCAGCCGGCCTCGGTTATTCAGGAGATGTCAAAGGAGTTTTTGCGCGCCTGGAACGATCTGGCGATCCAGACAGTTCAACATCCGCAGGATTGGGTCGATACCATGGTCCGCTATCAACGCGACCAGATGAGCCTGTGGCTGAAGATGTTTACTACACCCGGTTCGGGATCGGCTGCACCGGTAATCTCACCGGAACGGGGTGACCGGCGTTTTTCGGACAGAGAGTGGAGAGAAAACCCGGTCTTTGACTATCTCAAACAGTCTTATCTCCTCGCGTCTAATATGTTGAATGGAGTCGCTGACGCTACTCATCTGGACCAGGAGAACAAGAAGAAGCTTAAATTCTACACCCGGTTTTTTGCCGATGCCCTGTCACCCAGCAATTTTGCGATGACCAATCCCGGGGTGATTCAGCATGCACTGGAGACCAATGGCCAGAGTCTGGTCGATGGTCTGCAGAACCTGATGGAGGATATGGAGAAGGGCCGTATCAGTATGACGGATGAAGCGGCATTTAAACTGGGCAGCAACCTGGCGACCACACCGGGCGCGGTTATCTATGAAAACGAACTCATGCAGCTCATTCAGTACAACCCGACTACGGAGAAAGTCTCCGAGCGGCCTCTACTGGTCATCCCGCCATTCATCAATAAGTTTTACATACTGGACCTGCAACCAGACAACTCTTTTGTCAAATACGCGACGGACCAGGGTAATACGGTATTTATCATCTCCTGGATTAATCCGGACAAGGACAAAAGCACTCTGACCTGGGACGATTATCTCGACTCCGGTCTGTTTACCGCGCTGGATATCGCCAGGAGAATCACCGGCTCGGAAAAGGTGAACACCGTCGCCTGGTGTGTCGGGGGAACGCTGCTCGCCAGTGCGCTGGCCGTCCTGCAGGCGCGTAACGACGAGAGCGTGGCATCGGCAACCTATTTCACCTCGCTGCTCGATTTCAGCGAGCCCGGGGAGATAGGTGTTTTCGTAGACGAGGTGCAGGTGGCGCAACGCGAAGCGCAGTTGGAACATACCGGAATGTTGAATGGTCAGGATCTGGCAATGGTCTTTTCGATGCTGCGCGCGAACGATCTGATCTGGTCCTATGTCGTGAACAACTACCTCAAGGGTAAGACCCCACCGCCTTTCGACATACTCTACTGGAACAGCGACCCCACCAATCTGCCCGCCAGCATGTACATATCCTATGTTCACAACATGTACCTGGAAAACAAGCTGGTGCAGCCGGGTGCTCTGACGATGTGCGGCGAGTCCGTCGATCTGAGCAAGGTGACTACACCGAGCTATTTCCTCTCGACCATCGAGGACCATATCGCCCCCTGGACCGCCACCTTCAAAACTGTCGATCTGTTTGCCGGTCCGGTCGAGTTCGTGCTCGGCGGAAGCGGTCACATCGCCGGTGTGATCAATCCCCCGGCGAAGAACAAGCGCAACTATTGGATCAACGGTGAACTGGGTAAAGGTTCCGAGCACTGGCTCAGTACAGCGACTTCGCACCCCGGCAGTTGGTGGCCAAACTGGATTGAATGGCTGGCACAATACCGGGGCAGCGAAGTCGATGCGCCAAAGTTACCGGGCAACGAAGATTTTACCGAGATTGAGCCCGCGCCCGGCCGCTATGTCACAAAACGCGTCAGTTAAATATGCGATAGCGCTTCTCCCGCCGACGTCTGCATTCTGATCTCCGGCGCTGCCTGCTGATAGTAAGCCAAACCTGGGCCCGCTTCAGTCATGCACTCGCGCAGGCTTCGCTCTTGTGTGGGCCCAACAACCCAAAGGACATAAGCGGTGATGGCGATCATCGACAGGAGTACTGCCGGCCAGAAAAGAAGCTTTGGAATCAGGTTGTCCCGGTAATGTATGATTTTGAGCGAGCGTGCCGCCCCCATGGAGAACATATAGGTATTAGCCGCTGCCGCTACCAGCATTGCGTACATGAGGAAGTAGAAATACTCCATATAGACGATGCTCGATCCGGCGAACTCTTCTCTCAGCTGTATGTGTGCCAGCATAACGACAAAGAAGAGTACCGAACAGCTACCTAACACGCCGGTGGTATTGAAGCCGTGGATCTCGATTAGTTTTGGTTTTTCGGTGATCGTCAACAGGGCACTGAACAACAGCGCAGCGACCAGAAACAGCGGCAACAGATAGACGATGAAAGCGTTGCTCGAATTACGCTTTATCACAATATTGTAGTACAGCTCGGGGAAACCCTCCTGGCCGACGTAATTATCTATCCCGAAATTAGTGTCGTAACAAGTGGGCTTGAAGTCAAAAAAGGTATTCTCCCGCTCCCAGGTTCCCAGAACGATCTCGTTTTCGATGCCGAATACATCGCTGGGACCGGTCTCCTTATACGCCGAAAAATCGGGCACCAGAACGACATTTTCAGCGAAATCCTTTGGCCACAGGCGTACCCAGACTGTTTTATGATCGAACGGGTAGTAGAAATAATCGAACGGCTGGCGCAGCGTCGCTTCGAAATACCAGCCGATGACCTCCTCATCGCCCTGCCGAATCCGATAGACCTCGCGCGGTTCGATGTCACTGCCTGTCTGGACCTGCTCCGGCAGGATAAAACCAGCGACGCCCGGCTCCGGCTTGAATGCGTCGCTGACGCCATCCGAGTACCGCTGCCATAGGTATCCCGTCAAGTTGACTTCAGTGGAATTGAAGAACTTCAACGACTGGATGAAGATGCCGGTAGGTATCTTGATCAGCGGACCGAATGCCCCGGCGACATCATTATCTATACTTTCCCAGTGCTTCTCCAGATAGCTGTCCGCTGCCGCCTGGTTCACCAATTGAGTCGGATCGATCTCATAACGATTCATTTGTGACCAGAGTTGCATTAGCACTAAGACCAATACGACGGAAATCAGCATTGACAGCCACCACCACTTACCTGCCTTCATTTTATCTCCTCTTCTGCCCTATCGATCCAATTGCACCAATTCACCTTTCTGCCGGTGGCGCGGCCCTAAGGCAGCGGGCCCTGCTTAACCTTGCGGATGTAATAGAACACCCATGACCCAAGAAGCAGCACCAGGAGTGTCTGCAGTGTCGACGTCTGGCGATCCTCCCAGGTCGGGACACAGGTAATAAAAGCCACGAACATCAGGATCAACAAGCCAACCAGCAGCAATACGGGCAGCATGCTTTTCACTACGAAACTCTTGATTCTGCAACTCCAATACGCCAGCACTGCAAGCAGAATCAGCCCCCCCAGCAGCGTGAAAAAGAGCACTTTCAGATACCATCGATTCGGGCACACGAACAGGCAGGGGTCCTGCCCCAGCAGCGAGTTGATCCAGCTATCCTTGGCAGGCGCCTCCGACTGGGAGAAAACGCCGATCAAGCGCTCCTTAACTTCGTCTGTCTGCAGCAGCTCCTGCGCCTCGGCCGCCACAGGCAGCAGAGGCCAAAACGCGACGCCACGGAAATTGTCGCGAAAGTAAAAGAGATCGTGATGCAATTGTCGGTACGGGTCGTCCGAACTACCCCACTTGGCGCTGACAGCCGCTCGCTCCTGTTCCTTATGTCCATTGGGCGGGATGACCGGTACAATCCTTCTGAGGACACTGATACGCTCCTCCCCCTGAAACTCGTTCTCAATCGCCAGACGCAGCTTTTTCTTAACCTCGACCACTGGCTGCCCCAATAGCACGAGTACCAGATCTACAATCTGCTCGTCGCCGACCAGGACATCTTTCAATCCCCCCAGGAACTTTAAATTCCCCAATAACCTTTTATTCGGGTTCAAAGGATCCAGATCGAGAGTGTCAGCGCCGATCAGGATGTTAAGAGAAGGTGCATTATCCTGGCCACCGAGTTGCGTGGGCAGATACCCGACCAGTGTGTTGCGCCGACTATTCTCCTCGGCTGAGTGAATTTTACCGTGCAGCTGCGTTAGAAGCGTGACGATCCTCTGATGTTTCCCGGGCTCACTGTGCGCGAAACCGGGAAAGTAGATCGTAACCCCGTCCGGTATCATCCCAGTCGGCAAGTTCGGGGAGTTCGGATTCAGCAGACTCCAGATCTCGGCAACGGCTTGCGCCAGTGCTTTCTCGTTCCAGCGCTGCCAGTGGCGGGCTTCGATCACCAGATCCACCTTACTAAGATACTTGTGCGCCAGTTGGATGAACCTCCCGGCCCCGTGCTCCTCAGACCACTGCCTGCGATCGATAATCTTCCCCTCCTCATCGAGCTCCAGCGCAAAATAGCCAAGCCGGTTGAAGAGTCCGAAATCCAGCTGTATTGCAGACGTTTTCACCGGCAGCGCTTTGTCGGCCGGTTCAGCAGATTCCGCTTGCGGCTCAATTTTTTCAGCGACTGCTGTGGGAAGCCACGACGGGTAAAAACCGTAGACGGTAAAATGGTTCTTACCCACCATGTCCCACGGACGGTTGCAGCCACAATTGTCTGCGGCGCTGACATCCAGCGACATACTCGAATCGCCGATCTTACGCGCCTGCTGCACTATCGCCGGCACGCTCTCCCCGCTATTCGGGCCTGATCCCAGTGCACTGCGTAGCGCGGTTGCATACAACTCCGCGCTGATATAGGCGACATCCTCTAACGGCTCGATCGCGGCAAGGTCACTCTCGGGCACGGGGCGGAAGAGCTTCTCCTCTTTCAGTACATCCAACGCCTTCCCTGTGACCTCATAAGACCACAACCGACTTTCCGCCAGAGCCACTATCTGCTTCACCAGAGGGTCTATCTTTACCGCTGCTCTCGGGCTCTCCTGCGCCGGCTGCGCAGCACTGGCAACGGGCGGAGCAGCGGCAGCGCCCTCCTCTTTGGGCTTGGCCTCTGCAGGTTTCTCCTCTTCGGGTTTCTCCTTTTCAGGCTTCTCCTCGGCAGGTTTTTCCTCTTTCGGCTCGTCCTCATACCCGGCAAACTTGAACCCCTTGAACTTGGCCTTTTCGGGTTTGTCCGCTTCGGGCTTCTCCTCGATCTTAGTTTTCTCCGCGGAATTCGGCGGGTTGGCATCCTCAATCGCCGGTGGCGGTGGCGTGCTGACAACGTCCGTAGCGGGGACGGTCTCGTCCGCCATCAGGAGTTTCAACTCAAACCTGACGAACTGTGCGAGTCTGCTCTTGCTTGGAAAGCGCTTCTCCTGAAGCTGCTCGATTACCGACATGGCATTGGCCGCAAAGCGAATATCTCCCGCTTCGCCGGTCTGGCCCGGTGATGTCAACTGGTCGCGAAGCCGATCCAGGGAGTCACTGGTCAGACGATACTCGGTGGTTGGGTTGTTAATCCCTCCCTGGAGTGTCTGCAGGAACTTCTGCCTGACACATTTATTGCCGAGACGATCCGCCGTGGGTCCAATTTCTGTAACCAGCGCCTCCTCGCTATCAAACTTTTTGCCCACCAGCTTCTCCAACTGACCGAGAAACAGATCGCGCTCCTGTAGCTGCTGCAAATCCTGTTCTGACAGCTGGTAATAAACCGCAGCCCCGTGCGGTGTCTCTTCGCTGCACTCAGTGGGCGGGACAGGGGGGGGCGGCTTTTCCCCGCGCAGATATTGGACGATAAGCTGGTTGACGATCGGCGCCGAGCCTGAGAGTCGAAGCGGCCGGTTATCGGGTTCCTCCTTTGGCACCGGCTGCACAATCCACTGATTGAATTCCGGGTCTTTGACAATCTCCCGCCAATCAGCATGTACTGCAGCAATCGCGGCGTAATGGAGCAGTGAGAGCACCACATTGTCCGGCAAACTCTCCGGCGATCCTGCGATCGGAAAATCCTGACAGAAGCGTGCCATCCACTTGCGCGTCTGCCGCCCTACTCTCCCGTCGAAAAGTAAATCAGTCTGGCCCCGTCGTTCGCTGTCATACTCGGGATTGCCCGCGAACACCGCCTGCAGGCCCTGCTGTATATTTTTGCCGATGACCCTGGACTTTGGACTCAGTCGTGCGGACCTGGTCTTAAAACCCGGTTGGCGCATCTGTTCACAGGATGCCTCTGCCGCACTGGGTGTCATCCCGGTAGTTTCTGACCGGGATCCGACAAATTCGTCAAGTAAACTGCTGACCACCGGCGCCGCGCCGGATCGTCTTATCTGACGGGTTTCGTTCTGGTCAGCGCTGAGCCCGTCCTGCATCCACGCCTCGAACTCAGGACTCGTGAGCGTCGCTCTCCAATCCGGGTGGCGCTGCGCAATCTCCGCGTAGTGGAGCGCCGATTCCATTACCGCACCGGAAACGCTGTCGGCGGTTGCGTACATCGGGTAGTCAACACAGAAGCGCTTGAGCCAGCGCCTGCTAACCCGCCCGATGCGATTGTCGTGCAGCAGCGCTTTTTCATCCGATCCGGCCGGAAATGCCGGATCATCGGCAAAGATCGTCGCCAGCCCCTCCTGAACTTTTCGCCCAAGATCCGGCGACACGAGATACTGATTTGGAATCTTGTTCTGCGCGCCCCTCTGCAGCAACGAATCGCAGTAGATGTTGTCGGCCTCGGCGGCCAGGGCACCACCCCCACTCCCAATCAGCGCAAGTAAAAACAGTAGTGATCCCAGAATAATGCCGGCCGGAGGCCATACACGCTCACTGCCGGATTGCATGAATCGCCGCTTAACCATCGCTAATTTATTGGCCGGGAGCACTAGCCTGTCTTCCCCTCTTTTCTTAACTCTTTGGTAACGCCTGTCAGCAAATCCTGGTGACAGATCGAGCGTCTGCCCTCGCGCAGCGCGCTGATCGCAGCGTAGCGAACGACATTGGTGATTGCGCCTCCGGAAAGCGGGTACTCTTCCGCCAGGAATTCAAGATCGACGTCATCGGCAAGACGTGATCCAGCGCCAAGCG
>Ga0316201_10002198_pt1 | contig 13773 bp, 9 predicted proteins | sample CS6wburrow_MG_FD_204516 | JGI IMG/M metagenome (GOLD analysis project Ga0316201, IMG submission 204516) | Coastal sediment microbial communities from Delaware Bay, Delaware, United States - CS-6 worm burrow | ecosystem: Environmental > Aquatic > Marine > Coastal > Sediment | place: USA: Delaware... | reverse complement strand
ACAGATATAGGAAACAACTCTAGTCCATTATTTTGGTCTAAACCAACGGTTACAAATTTAACTATTATTGGTAATGGTTCTGCAACTGGAAATGAGGCTATAAGATTAAGAGCTGGTACGCAAGGTGTTTTTACAAATGTATTAATTGAAGGTTTCGCTGAAGGTTTTGATTTAGATGGAGATGCAGGAGCTACAAGTTCTAACCCAACAGGAGCAGGTGTAATAAGTGGCGACCTATCTGTTACCGATGTAACTTTCACAGACGTTACGCTACAAGTTAAAAATGATACTGGTGCGGCTTTTGCTGATTCAGATTTCTTATCAGGTATCGGAAATGCTACTGGAACTGACTTTGCTACTTGGGGAGCAGATTGGACGGTAGGAAACTAGAATACTTGGTTAGTCTTAGTTACTTTAAATAAAAAAAGCACCCTAAATCAGGATGCTTTTTTTATTTAATTATAATCTATCTACGTTAATTTCCCAGAGCAACAGATGTTTTATCATCTTTTTTCCATTCATTAACACGTACAATAGCATTATTTGTATAATCTACTTCTTTTAAAGTCTTATCTGTCCAATAAAACCACTTGCCGACTTTTTTCCCATTATCATAAATCGCTGAAACACTTTTATCGCCTTTAATATCAAAACTTAACCATTCACCATGTAATTTACCATCTAAAGTATATGAGCCTAATTGGCTTACAACTCCATTGTCGTGATAATAAATAACTTCAATTAAATTGGTGTCATCGTTATGTTTTAATTCTCTCTCTTGCTGTGCAAAAGAAACAATACCGATTAATAAAGTGAACAACATTAAAATTTTTCTGTTCATAATCATTGGGTTTAAAATTTACTTATTCCTCAAATATAAAGATTAGTTAATATTTAGTCAACAATTACTTAACATTAATTTTACATTGAAGATCTATACATCTGATTATCAAAGCTCCATATTCATAAATTTTATTAACAAAGCTTAATAATAAGTTAATACTAAGATTACACTACAATTAAATGACACATTTACTTTTGTCCCAGTCTTATAAGACATATTAGTTTCGTATAATCTATTAGTTTTTGTCGACTAATTATCATGAATTCTAATGACTGCCTTTGGCCAAGGCAGTTTTTTTGTTTAAAATTTAATAATTAGGAAACAATCAGTTAACATTAATATTAGTTATTTGCACCTGACAAAAACTAATAATTATAATGAGATTACAATTTACTTTAGTTGCTATTGCATTAATAGCCCTAACATCGCTTAACGCTCAAGAAATTAGCGACACTTCATTCGGCAAAGGATTAATAAATTTTGTTGCTAAAGACAGTTCTTTTAGTGTAAAATTTGCTCCACGTTTTCAAGTACGTTCAATGTCTTCATGGGATCATGACGGAAATCAATACGGAAGCCCAGAACATAACTTCATAGTGCGTCGTGCACGTTTAAAATTTGATGGTTTTGCTTATAGTCCAAAATTGAAATATAAATTAGAACTAGGTTTATCTAATAGAGATATCTCAGGTGCTAATCAATTTAACAGAAATACACCAAGATATATTCTAGATGCCGTAATTATGTGGAATTTTGCTGAAAACTGGGAATTATGGGCAGGACAAACAAAACTACCTGGTAACGTAGAACGTGTAGTTTCTTCTGCTAATCTTCAATTAATAGATCGTTCTTTATTAAACAGTCGTTTTAATATTGACCGTGATTTAGGAGTTCAATTACGTCACAAAACAAAATTAGGTGGTGATTTTTTAATGCGCGAAAAATTTGCGATTTCTCAAGGTGAAGGTCGTAATGTTACTGAAGGAAATGAAGGTGGACTGCAATATACAGCACGTTTAGAGTTTTTACCGTTCGGAACATTTAAGTCTAAAGGCGATTATAGTCAATCTGATTTAAAGCGAGAAGCAAAACCAAAATTAATGGTTGGCTTTACTTATAACTATAACCAAGATGCTGTTAGAGAAAGAGGTTTTGCTGGTGATTATATGATTAGAACAGACGGTTCTATTTATGAGACAGACCAAACCACAATTTTTGCAGATGCCATGTTTAAATATAATGGCTTTTCATTTATGGGTGAGTATGCTCAACGTACAGCCAATGATGAAATTGCCAAAGAAATGGATGGATCTACACCTACAGGAGATGTTGTATTAACTGGTAATGCTTTGAACTTACAAGCTGGTTATTTATTTAAAAATAATTATGAAATAGCTGCACGTTTTACGACTGTAGATTATGAGAACGTAACTGGTGCTTTACCAACAGAGCAATATACACTTGGTTTTAACAAATTCGTTGTTGGCCATAAATTAAAAGTCCAGTCTGATATTAGCTATACTACTCTAGATGGTAATGAGGATAACATTACTTTTAGACTAGGATTTGATATTCACTTTTAACCAATTAAAAAATAACATTTAGGTAACGTTAAACTCAAATAGACTTGAGATATTTGCAAACTTATTTTAATTAAAAATTATGGATAATATTTATTTATTTATGTTAATTGCCATTACGGTTTTAGCTGCAGTTGATATTGTTGTTGGTGTAAGTAATGATGCTATTAACTTCTTAAATTCTGCGATTGGCTCTAAAGCTATTTCGTTACGCACAATTATGATTGTTGCGAGTTTAGGGATTTTTATTGGCGCCGTATTTTCGAGTGGAATGATGGAAGTCGCTAGAAAAGGTATTTTTGTTCCTGCTCAGTTTGAATTTGGAGAGATTATGCTCATTTTTATGGCTGTAATGATTACAGACATTTTGTTGTTAGACTTCTTCAATACGCTTGGCCTTCCGACCTCAACCACGGTTTCGATTGTTTTCAATTTATTGGGAGCTGCAGTGGTTATGTCATTAATTAAAATTAGCAAATCTGATTCTCAAACCTTCTCAGATTTAGCTACATATATAAATACAGAAAAAGCAATAGAAATCATAACTGGCATTTTAATGTCCGTAGTTATTGCATTCTCTGTTGGTGCATTTGTACAATGGATATCAAGAATGATATTCACCTTTAATTACGAGAAAAAAATAAAGAATTTTGGAGTTGTTTTCGGAGGAGTAGCTCTAACTGCTATTACGTATTTTATTTTCTTAAAAGGTTTAAAAGGAACACCTTATTATAAAGAATTAAAAAGTCTAGTAGAAGGTAACGAGGTATATATAATACTTGGGAGTTTTGTTTTCTGGACCTTGTTTTCATTCATATTTGAGAAACTTACCAAGAAGACTGTTTTACTAGTAGTAATTGCAGTTGGTACATTTGGATTGGCATTAGCATTTTCTGGAAACGACTTAGTAAACTTCATTGGTGTACCAATGGCTGCTTTTCATTCATACGAAGCTTGGATTGCTGGTGGAATGGATGTAACAATGTCAATGGCTGTTCTAGAAAAGAAAGTGCCTGCTGAACCTGTACTACTTTTTATAGCAGGAGCTATAATGGTTTTAACACTATGGTTTTCTAAAAAAGCTAAAACTGTTGCAGAAACAGAATTAAGTCTATCTCGCCAAGGCGATACGCACGAAAAATTTGAACCTAACCGCCTTTCAAGATCTATTGTTAAAGGAACAACACAATTGTCTAGTTACTTTGGTGTAATTGTTCCAGAATCCATTCAAAAAAGAGTAGGTAAGAGTTTTGAAAAACCAAACTTTGTAATGACGAAAGATCAAAGTATTGATGCACCTGCATTCGATATGATTCGTGCTTCGGTTAATTTAATGGTGGCTGGAGTATTAATCGCAATTGCTACTTCAATGAAGTTACCACTATCAACCACTTATGTTACATTTATGGTAGCCATGGGTACATCTTTAGCTGATAGAGCTTGGGGAAGAGAAAGTGCAGTATATCGTGTTGCTGGTGTTTTGAATGTCATTGGTGGATGGTTTGGCACTGCTATTGGAGCCTTTGTTGCTGCAGGTATTGTAGTCTACTTGATTAACTTTAACCCAGAAGTTATTATCCCAATATTACTTGTATTAACTGTTGTTTTATTATACAGAAATTACACTGCACACAAGAAAAGCTCTAATAAGACCGTTGAGGAAGACAGTCTTACTAAGGCAGAAAGTAGTTCACTTCAAGGTGTTATTCTTGAAAGTGCAAATAACATGGCCAGTGTAGTAAAACGAACTAACAGAATCTACTCAAACTGCATCATTGGACTTGCCAGACAGGATTTAGCATCACTTAAAAAGAGTAAAAAACAGGTAGTTAAGTTAACCGAAGAGATTGATGATTTACGTGATAACGTGTTTTATTTTATTAAAAATTTAGATGAATCTAGTTTAGGTGCTAGTGATTTTTATATTAATATATTAGGTTATCTTCAAGATATAACACAATCCTTAGAATATATTTCTAAAGTGAGTTACAAGCATATTAATAACAATCATAAGAAACTTAAGTTCAGCCAAATTAAGGAACTAAAGGAAATTGATGATAAATTAGAAATTTTATTTGAAGATATTCGAGTTGCTTTTAAGTCCGAATCTTTTGAGCAAATTGGTGCCATTTTAGATGAAAGAATTGAAGTTTATAAACTAGTAAAAGATAAAATTAAAAAACAAGTAGAACGCACTAGAACTGAAGAATCAAGTCCTAAAAACACGACGCTTTACTTTAGTGTTTTATTAGAAACTAAAGACTTAATTAAATCTACAATGAGTTTATTAGAGGAATATCACAACTCTTTTGATAGTTCGGTTGAACCTGCAACGATTACAGTTGTAGATGAAATTGTTGAAAACAATGGTTCTTCGGAAAAAGAAGAATAATTAATACGATCACATTATTATAAAAGCCATCTTAAGTTAATGATGGCTTTTTTATGTGGTTAAAGTAATTAGAAGGAATCCTAAAACGGCACCGACAATTATAGTCCAAATCGTACTTATTTTGGTTTTAAACGTTAAAAACACTGCAATTAAAGCAATTGCAATACTTTGCCATTCTATTAGTGTCTCTCTTCCCATAACAATTAATACAGCTAGCATAACAGCAACAGCGGCAACATTTACAGAATCTAAAAAATAGCGTAGAAGTATGGATTTACGCATTCTCGGAATAAATGGATTAAGTATTAAAACAAATAAAAATGAAGGTAAAAAAATACCTGTAGTAGCTACCAATGCACCAGTAAATCCTGATAGCTGATAACCAATAAATGTTGAAGTAGATAGCACAGGTCCTGGTGTAAACTGACCTATAGCAATGGCATCAATAAGCTCGGCTCTAGTTAACAGACCACGAGTTACCAGTTCCGCATCTAAATATGCAAATAAAACATAACCGCTACCATAAAGTATAGCTCCTACTTTTAAGAAAATGAAAAATAGTTTAAGGCTAGAAACCTTAGCTATCGTTGTATTTATACCCAATAAAAAAAAAGGCGAAATAGTATTGAAATTTGATTTAGGTTTCGATTTTATATAGAAATATAACATCCCTAAAACACCTGCAGACAATAAAGCGACAACTTCGTTTACACCCAAAAGACTTACAGTTAATACTAAAACACCAATAATAATAAGCTCAGTACTTTTTATTGCTTTTTTACCTAGTTTTAAAATAGCTCCCGCAATAATAGCCAAAACAGCAGGTTTGATACCATAAATAAATGGCTCTACCTCTGGCAGTTGACCATATTCCACATACAAATACGCCATAATTGCCGTTATAATCGTAGCTGGGAAAATAAAAGCAATACCAGCAACAAATAAACCTGCCTTGCCTGCTCTTTCATAACCACAATGCATGGTCATTTCAGTAGAATTGGGCCCAGGAATTAAATTTGTAGTACCTATGAGATCGAGAAAATAATCTCTGGTCATCCATTTCCGCTTTTCAATAATCTCATCTTCCATCATTGCTATATGAGCAGCGGGACCGCCAAAAGCAAAACAACCTAGTTTAAAAAATACGTGCGCTATCTCTCTTAAGTTAGAATTCATTGAAAGAATTTAAAAGTTTAACATCCAAAAGTTACATTTCATCGTATATAAAACTGTAAAACTACTATAACCAAAATTAAAAACATGAAAAAAATTTCAATCCTTTTAGTAACAGCAATTTTATTAAGCTCTTGTGTTTCCAAGAAAAAATACTTGGCCTTAGAACAAGAAAATGGTGAAATAAAGAGTGAACTTACTAAAACACGCGTAGAAAAAGAAGATTTAGAAAACAAGTTCGCTATTATAGAGGCACGTGTAAGTGACTACAATACTAAAATACAATCTCTAAATGAAGATGTTGAAGGCTTAACTATTGAAAACAAAGCAAAGTTTGAAGTTTCTAAAGATGGTACAGTTGCTTCTGGAGCTAGCAAACAAAAAATGCGTGAAACACTTAAAAATGTTGATCCTCAAAAATTAGCAGGTGCAAACACATTAAAAGATTCTATGAATTTAGCGGTGCAGTACAATCTTAACAAAGCGATTGACACAAGTGATCTTAACGAAGATGGAGATATCGTAGTAGACATCAATGACACGGTTGTAATGATTTCTATCGCTGACAATATGTTATTTAATACTGCTAGTTATAGAGTTGGAAATAAAGCTGACAAAATCTTAAAAAAATTAGCTGATGTTATTAATTCTGAACCTAGTTTAGATGTTATGGTTGAAGGCCATACAGATTCTAGAAGTATTAATACTGATAAAATTTCAGACAACTGGGATTTAAGTGTATTACGTGCTACTTCTGTGGTTAGAAAATTACAAAATCAGTTTAATGTAGCACCTGAGCAATTAATTGCTTCTGGTCGTAGTAGTTACCAACCATTAGTAGAAAACGACTCTAGAGCGAATCGTTCTAAAAATCGTAGAACTAGAATTATATTAATGCCAAACATTGATAAGTTCTTTGCTTTAATGGAAGCAAAATAATCCATTAACCTATATGGTAAATTAAAAAGCATCCTCCCGTAAAAATCGGCATTGGATGCTTTTTTTATTTCCTAATTTGTAATTTGCAGGGAAATTCAAGCCATATGAAATCAGCCATAGTAATAATTTTTTTATGCTTCACGCTAAATTGTCTAAGCCAAGACCTTACCTCTAGTCAATTACTAGAAAAAGCAATAAATTACCACGATCCAAATGGAAATTGGGAAAGCTTTAATGAAACCTTTACAGTAGTTATGACTACTCCAAATGCTCCTAAACGCACTAGTGTTATTTCTATTAATTTGCCTTCAGAATATTTTAGTGTTATAGCCACAAAAGATACCGTGATCACAACTTATTCTTTAGATAAAGGAAAGTGCAAAATGAAATATAATGGTATTGTGTTAGATAGTATATCAGCTCAAGAAAAAAACATGTCTTGCGATAGAGCGTCACTTTATAAAAACTATTATACGTATCTATATGGCTTGCCACTAAAACTCAAAGATCCTGGCACAAATCTTAACGAAAACGTTGAAAAGAAAACATTTAAAGGTAAAAACTACTTGGTTTTAAAAGTAACCTATGACAAATATGTTGGCAGTGATGTTTGGTATTTCTATTTTAATCCAAAAACCTATGCTATGGAAGTCTATCAGTTCTTTAAAACGGACGAAAATGGCAAAGAAAAAACAGATAGCGGTGAATATATTTTACTTTCTGAAGAAGCTACCGTAGACGGTATTAAAATGCCTAAAGTACGTGCGTGGTATTATAACAAAGATGATAAATATTTGGGCACAGATACTTTAGAACACTAATTACTATTATCATCAAGTAAGGTGTCTTTTTTTCCGTACAATAACTCGGCTACTTCAATTAGTTTTTTAATCATATCATTAACATTGGTATAATCATTAAATAACGAAGATGCCATTTCAGCAGAAATTAAATTTTCTCTAATTAATTTATCTATAGATTTATTACTACGTCTAATGTTTTCTTTCGCTTCTTTTTTTAATTGAGCTAACTTAATTGCATACTCATCAGAATCTTCAGCTTTTCTAAATAAGTAAATAATACGTAATACTTTGGTGATTTTTTTTCTAAATCCATCATACTCTTTTAACATATGCTTATTATCTAAATCTAAAGACAACGTAATATTCTTATTTAGTTCTCTTGCGTCTTTTATGATTTCAACCATTTTTCGATTTGCAATTTTTATATCAGTTATGACTTCGTTTTCTTTTTCATTGAGCTTTAAATCCTTTTGAGCAGTTATTGCGTATCTAATAATCTCACCATAAATAGTTTTAACCTTTTTATAGTAAAGTTCATCTACATCTGTGTGTAAATCTTTAGTAGATTTTTTTATAATTGATTTTACTTTTTCATCAGATTTTATATCAACTCTATGAATATTTAAAGCATGCGCAACAATTTCGAAAATGGTGTTTTTATATAAAAAATTAGACTCACTTATTAATGCTGAAATAACAGAGCCTGGAAATTTTAAAACCGCTTCATTAAGATATTTTGGCTCATTAATATCTTTGTCTTTTTGTTCTTTGAAGAACCTTATTAAAACGCGTTCTAATGTTTTAATAAATGGAATCATGATGATAACACCAACAACATTAAATATGGTATGAAACACTGCTAATTTTAAAGTGTAATCTGTAGCTCCAATGTTTACTAATTCAGATATTTTATTAACTAAATTTGCCAAGGGATAAATTAAAGCTAAAGCCACAACTCCTGTAACTATATTGAAAACAAAATGAGCACCCGCTAATCGTCTGCCAGCAACATTAGAACCCAAAGACCCTAAAATCGCAGTGATGGTTGTCCCAACATTTGCTCCAATTGCGAGAGCTAATGCGTTTTCGTATTCTATTTGACCTGCGGATAATGCGGTTAAAATTAATGCTAGTGTTGCACTACTCGATTGTAATATCGTTGTGATAATTATACCAAGACCTGTGTAAATAAGTACACCTAAAAATCCTGATACTGCATATTGAGATAAATCTACGTAATCTTTAAAGACGTCGAAGCCTTCTTTCATATAATGAATACCAAGAAAGAAAAAGCCGAGTCCTGCCAACACATTTCCAATGCCTTTTATTGCTGGTTTTTTTTGAAACGAAAAAATAATACCAAAAATTAGCATAGGCATTGCTAAAGCTGATATTTTAATTTTTAGACCAAAGCCTGCAACCAACCAAGCTGTAGCTGTGGTCCCAATGTTTGCACCAAAAATCAACCCAATTCCTCCAGATAACGAAATAAGTCCTGCACTTATAAACGAAATAGCAATAACAGAAACCAAAGAACTAGATTGAATAATCGCGGTAACAAAAGCACCTGCAGAAATACTTTTATACAATTTATTCGTTGCTTTCTTTAGAATATTTTGAAGCGGTCCTTTCGTAAAAGCTTTAAAGCCTTCCTCCAATAAAACCATACCAAATAATAAAATAGCTATACCTGCTCCTATGGTTTTAAAATTAGAGTATAAATAGAGTAAAACGCCTAAAACGGTTAATAATACTATAAAAACAGACTTTTTAATCATGGGTTAAGCTATTCATTGATAGTGATTTATTCTCTGATTGTTAAAATAATATAAACTAATTGTAACCACAAAATGATTGCTGTTTAATTATACAAATGTGTAAGTTTAACTTTTTAAATAATATCTGAAAGCAAAAAAGCACCTCTGAAAAGAGATGCTTTTTATAACACTTTGCTTCGGTTACGCTCAGTAACCAATATTAGCACTTATTCAGATTACGAACCACACATTAAACAATCATCACCTTCAGCTTCTTTAGCTTGTGTGATTAGTGCTTTCATTTCTTCCGCAGTCATCGGTTCTGTCTCAACTGAAGTTTCTTGCACAAACTTAGCCGCCGTTTTAGCCGCTTTTTGTTTTTGCTTTTCTACTACTTCTGTTTCTTTAACTTCTACAATTTCAGCCACTTCTGCAATTGGCTCTTTTTTTACTTCTTTAGTTACTGTCATTTTCTTAGCATCTACAGCAGACTTTGTACGTAAATAGTACATACCAGTTTTTAAACCACTCTTCCAAGCATAGAAATGCATAGATGTTAACTTAGACATTGTTGCTCCTTCTAAGAACAAGTTAAGTGATTGCGACTGATCAATAAAGTAACCTCTTTGACGAGACATATCAATAATGTCTTTCATGCTCATTTCATAAACCGTCTTGTATAGCTCTTTAATATCTTCAGGAATATTATCTATACCTTGAATAGAACCATTGGCTCTCATGATTTCGTTTTTAAGATTATCGTTCCATAGTCCTAATTCTACTAAATCTTCTAATAAATGCTTATTTACAACGATGAACTCACCAGATAATACACGACGTGTGTAAATGTTAGATGTATATGGTTCAAAGCATTCGTTATTTCCTAAAATTTGAGATGTTGATGCTGTAGGCATTGGCGCAACTAGTAATGAGTTACGTACACCATGTTTTTTAACTTGCTTACGTAATTTATCCCAATCCCAACGACCACTTAAAGTGTCTTCTTGTACATTCCATAAGTTATGCTGAAAATCACCTTTACTTATTGGCGACCCTTCGTAAGTTTCGTAAGCTCCATCTACTTTAGCTTCCTCCATACTTGCAGTAACTGCCGCAAAATATAAAGTTTCAAAAATCTCTTGGTTTAAAGTTTTTGCTTCATCACTTGTAAAAGGTAAACGTAACTTAATAAAAGCATCTGCTAAACCTTGTACTCCTAAACCAATTGGTCTGTGCTTAAGATTAGAATATTCAGCTTCAATTACAGGATAGTAATTTCTATCGATAACTCTGTTTAAGTTCTTAGTAACACGCTTTGTAATTCTAAATAACTCCTTATGATCAAACTCACCGTTTTTAATGAACATTGGCAAAGCAATAGAAGCTAAGTTACAAACAGCAACCTCATCTGGTGACGTATACTCCATAATCTCAGTACATAAGTTAGATGACTTAATAGTACCTAAATTCTTCTGATTAGATTTACGGTTTGCTGCATCTTTATACAACATGTAAGGTGTACCAGTTTCTATCTGAGATTCTAATATTTTCTCCCAAAGTTCACGAGCCTTAATCGCTTTACGACCTTTTCCTGCAGTTTCATACTTAATGTACAAAGCTTCAAATTCTTCGCTGTGCACATCTGATAAACCAGGACATTCGTTAGGACACATTAAGGTCCATTCTGCATTTTCCTGCACACGTTTCATGAATAAATCTGGCATCCACATCGCATAGAATAAATCTCTTGCACGTAATTCTTCAGCACCATGATTTTTCTTAAGATCTAAGAAACTCATAATGTCTGCGTGCCAAGGTTCAATGTACATCGCAAAACTTCCTTTACGTTTCCCTCCGCCTTGATCTACATAACGAGCTGTATCATTAAATACTTTTAGCATTGGCACAATACCATTACTTGTACCATTTGTACCAGCAATATAACTACCTGTTGCTCTAACGTTATGAATAGATAAACCAATTCCACCTGCAGATTGTGAAATCTTAGCGGTTTGCTTTAATGTATCGTATATACCATCAATACTATCATCTTTCATTGCTAATAAGAAACATGAAGACATTTGTGGTTTTGGTGTTCCGGAATTGAATAATGTTGGCGTGGCGTGTGTAAAATATTTCTTGGACATTAACTCATACGTTTCAATGGCAGAATCTAAATCATTAAGATGTATACCAATTGAAACACGCATAAGCATGTGCTGTGGACGTTCAGCAATCTGTCCGTTTAATTTTAATAGATAAGAACGTTCTAACGTTTTAAATCCGAAATAATCATAACCAAAATCACGATTATAAATAATTGTAGAATCTAATCTGTCCTTATTTTCCATGATGACGTTATAGACTTCATCAGAAAGTAAAGGTGCGTCTTTACCCGTTCTAGGATTTACATACGTATATAAATCTTCCATCACCTCGCTAAAGGTTTTCTTTGTGTTTTTATGTAAGTTAGAAACAGAAATACGTGCAGCTAAACGTGCATAATCTGGATGCGCAGTTGTCATTGTTGCAGCAATCTCAGCAGCCAAGTTATCAAGTTCACTAGTAGTTACACCATCGTACAAACCTTCAATAACACGCATGGCTACTTTTAAAGGATCTACAAGCTCATTTAAGCCATAGCATAATTTACGAACTCGTGCCGTAATCTTATCGAACATGATCTGTTCTTTTCTTCCGTCTCTTTTTAATACAAACATATTTTACACTTTTAATTAGTTAGCTCTTCTGAAATCGCCATTTCAGAAAAGGGGTTAGTTAGTTATTCTGTTTATGCAAAAGCCATTTTTAAGGATGACTTTAACAATAAGTTATAGTTAATTTAAATCGGAAATTAAGGTTGATACAACGGTTAAGTATTATAACGGTTGAATACGATTCCAATAAAATAATTCTGTTTACGAATTGATTCGATATTAAAAATCGAAATCCATATTGTATTTATCCTCGTCTACTTCTTTGTTTAAAACACCTGCTTTTTGGTAATCACCAACTCTTTTTTCAAAGAAGTTAGTTTTACCTTGGAGCGATATCATATCCATGAAATCGAAAGGATTAGCTGTATTATATACTTTTTCGCAATTTAAATCGTCTAAAAGACAATCCGTTACAAATTCTAAATATTGAGACATTAGGTTAGCATTCATTCCGATTAAACTTGCAGGAAGTGATTCGGTAATAAATTCTCTTTCTATATTTAAAGCATCTACAATAATTTCTGTAATACGTTCTTTTGGCACTTTATTTACCAAGTGATGTTCGTGAAGGTGAACAGCAAAATCACAGTGCATACCTTCATCTCTAGAGATTAACTCGTTAGAGAAAGTTAAACCTGGCATTAAACCACGTTTTTTTAACCAAAATATTGAGCAAAACGACCCAGAGAAGAAAATTCCTTCTACAGCTGCAAAAGCAATTAAACGCTCCGCAAAACTTGGAGATTCTATCCACTTTAGAGCCCAGTCCGCTTTTTTCTTAATCGCAGGAAATGTTTCAATAGCATTAAAAAGACCAGCCTTTTCTTTTTCGTCTTTAACGTAAGTGTCAATTAATAATGAATAAGTTTCACTATGAATATTTTCCATCATAATTTGGAAACCATAGAAAAACTTAGCTTCACTATACTGTACTTCGTTGACAAAGTTTTCTGCTAAATTTTCATTAACAATACCATCACTAGCCGCGAAAAATGCTAAAACGTGTTTTATAAAATAACGCTCGTCATCATTTAATTTAGAAGTCCAATCTGTAATGTCTTGGTGTAAATCAATTTCTTCAGCAGTCCACATACTCGCTTCAGATTTCTTATACCATTCCCATAAATCGTGATGTTGAATTGGAAAAATGACAAATCTATCTTTGTTTTCTGCTAAAATTGGTTCTACTGCTTGAGACATTCTTTTGGACTTTTTTATTGAAAATTGAACATATATGTTTTGGTATGACTTGGGCTCACAAAGATTCAAAAATGTAGAGGAAAAAGAAAGACAATCTTATAAACATTGTCAACAAGTTTTTAACAAAGTTGTTTATTCCCTATAAAACCTATAGATTATAAAAAAATAACATAAGATTCTCATTGTCAATTATTTACAAATATGTTGTTTAATTATTTTTTGTAAGTTTTATCGTGTTAAATAAAGCGTTAACAAGGGTGTTTGTTGAAGGTTTTATACAAAAAAATTCAGTTGAAATTGTCAAACAAAAAAGAGCATTGATTTAATGCTCTTTTTCCCCTAATAACTAAACAAACTAATGAAAAAGT
>Ga0316201_10002197_pt1 | contig 13773 bp, 11 predicted proteins | sample CS6wburrow_MG_FD_204516 | JGI IMG/M metagenome (GOLD analysis project Ga0316201, IMG submission 204516) | Coastal sediment microbial communities from Delaware Bay, Delaware, United States - CS-6 worm burrow | ecosystem: Environmental > Aquatic > Marine > Coastal > Sediment | place: USA... | reverse complement strand
CTCCAGCGTTCCGACCACCCCCTGGACGAAGTACTTCATGCCCAGCAGTTCGCCATCGGTTGCGGTCTTGCCTGCAGCAACCATTACTTTTCCGTTTTGATCCTTGATGGGGCCGCTGAACAAATCGTCCTTGCCGCCGATAATCTCCTTCTTCTTGGCCAGCACCTGGTCCTGAACCGCCTTGGGTACCATGGGGCCGAAGGGGGCAATATCGACCATGCCCTCTTTCATGCCGATCCAGGTGGCCGCACTCTCCCAGGTCCCCTTGCGCACCTGGTCCACCACTTCGGTGTAGTACGGTCCCCAATTCCATATGGGGGCGGTCATGTGGGCTTTCGGAGCGAAGGCCGACATGTCGGAGTTGTAGCCGATGGAGTAAACGCCTTTCTCCTGAGCCGCTTCCTGGGGCCCCGGAGAATCCTGATGCTGGGCGATGACGTCAGCCCCCACATCCAGCAGGCTCTTGGCGGCCTCTTTTTCCGTGGCCGGGTCATACCAAGTCTTGGTCCAGACCACGCGGACCTGGGCATTGGGGTTGACCGACTGGGCGCCCAGGGCAAAAGCGTTGATGCCGCGAATCACCTCCGGAATCGGGAACGCCGCCGCATAACCCAGAATATTGGATTTGGTCATGGCGCCGGCAACCATGCCGGTCAGATAGCGGGCCTGGTACATGCGACCGAAATAGTTCCCCATGTTGGGTGCCGTCTTGAACCCGCTGCAGTGCATGAAGGTCACCTTGGGGAATTGCTTGGCCACCTTGAGCATGGGATCCATGTAGCCGAAGCTGGTGGCGAAGATCACGCCGTATCCCTTGCGCGCCATGTTCAGGATCACCCGCTCGGAATCGGGGCCCTCCTGGACCGCCTCCACGTAGGCCGTAGAGACACCGTCCATGGCCTCAACCGCCAGGCGCCCCTGGTCATGGGCGTAGGACCACCCGGCATCACCGATGGGGGATACGTAAACAAAACCGACCTTCATCTCTTTTTCGGCTGCCATGGCCCCGGGGACCGCCAGCAGGAGTGCCATTAGAACCAAACTTAGCTTTTTCACGATTTCCCTTCCTCCTTTATTAGTGAGTTGCGTTGTTGCGATCGAGCACGATTTCAACGGCCGCGGCCGGAGTTTACCAGCTAGCCAGCGGCGGGCGCATCGATGCAGCGGTCCTGGGAGCGCCAAAGGGCCGCAGCCGCCCCGGTGGTAAACTTCACCACGATCTCACCGAAAATGATGGCGACCATCATCCCGGGTTCGAAAACACCGGCGAAGGCGATGACGTTGAACAGGATGCTGTCCAGTGGGATACTGACCAGGTTGGAGCCCAGCACCCGCTGAAACCAGGAGCGTTGCAGCAGTTTGTGGTAAATCTCCGTGTCGGCGGTTTCGCTGAGTACTATGGCGATAAAAGAGGCCAGGATGATGCGCCACGGCACCGCCAGGAACAATGACTCCAACACCATGCCGATGGCAGCGATAAAGATCATCAGGTAGACCGCTTTGCGGCCGTACCGATGAACGCGGTCGCGCTGGGTGAAGGTGATGCCAAAAACCAGGGTCCCCACAGAGACCATCCCGAATACCGGCAGGGGGAAAAACCAGGTGGCCGTGTAGTTGGCTACCAGAACAGCGACAATATAGACCAGCATGGAGCGAATCAACGCACGACTCCTTGCAGGCGGCAACGCATTGATCCCTACCCGTTGACCGCGCTTGTAGTTTAGAGACAAATTTCTGCCATAGCGGATTCCACGACAAAAAGCAATTTCTGAACGCAGGATCCTGCGATTGCTCTCCACGGTTTCCGTTGCCATTCCCCTGTGCCCTCTGGGAGCGGCGTCCCGCCGCCGCTGCAAATTTGCTGGAGATGGCATCAATCGCTGCGAGAAGCCGCTCCCACAGCTTTCGTCTTCGCGAAATATGCCTCGAAGCCCCATTCTCAAAGATCGTGAAACAACAGGGGAGCGCAACAGCCTCTACCCATTATAGCCGGATTGTGCTATGGAGCGGGTTTTCATCCCAGGTTGATAACCGTCCATGCCCGCATACACCAAAAAAAGCGAATTTTTCAGAGGCGCCCGCGACTCGCTGCCACTGGTGATCGGCGCGATCCCCTTCGGCATCATCTTCGGCACGTTGTCCGGCAGCGCCGGGTTGTCGGTGGCCGGCACCATGGGCATGTCCCTGTTCGTGTTCGCCGGCTCGGCCCAGTTTATCGCCATGGGGCTGGTGGCTGCCGGCACCGCCTGGCCCATGATCGTGCTGACCACCTTCGTGGTCAATTTTCGACACCTGCTCTATACCGCCACCCTGTTGCCCCATTTGCAGAACCTTCCCCGACGCTGGCAGGCTATTTTGGCCTTCGGGCTCACCGACGAAACCTTCGCCGTGGCCGTGGGGCGCTGGCGCAAAGGGGACGCGTCGCCCCACAAGCACTGGTACCAGTTGGGCTCCATGGTTTACATGTACACCAATTGGAACCTGTGTACGCTGATCGGCATCGTTGCCGGACGCATGCTCCAGGACATCGCCGGGTGGGGGTTGGATTTCGCCATGGTGGCGGCATTCATCGGCATGGTGATGCCGTATTTAAAAGATCGCCCCAATTACTGCGCCGTCATGGTGGCGGGTACCGCGGCCCTTTTATTTTACGGCCTGCCGCATAAAATGGGTCTCATCGCTGCCTCCCTGGCCGGCATCTGTGCTGGGGTCATGGCCGATGCACTGATGCGGCAGCGTTTAGCAGCTGCCAGAGGCAGGCAGAAACAATGATTGGTATGGACACACTTCTACTCGTGGGCGGCATGGCCCTGGTCACCTTTGGCATCCGCTACGTGCTGCTCCCGTTTTCCGGGCGCATTCGGCTGTCCAGCGGCGTGCAGCGCGCATTGGCCTTTGTCCCGCCGGCCGTCCTCACCGCCATCATCGTCCCCATGGCGCTGATGCCCAACGGGGAAACAATCGAGATCGCCTGGTCCAACCCTTATTTGATCGGGGCGCTGGCCACGGCTGTCATCGGCTGGTTAGGAAAACGGCTGCTGTTGACCATTGTCGGCGGAATGGGGGTTTTTCTGGCTTGGAAGTGGATCCTGATGGCCGGTTGGATCGGGCAATAAACGGTTGTTATAGCGGCGCCCCTGTGCTAAAGAAGACCGTTATCCAAGAGATCATACCGAGCCATATCGCCTGAGAGGTGCCTGAGAATGAAGCAGGGACAATGCGAACCTGCAAGGGTTGTTCACTTTCCATGGGAAAGTGGGAAGCGGCCTTTTTTCAACCACAACTGGCGACGTCAGTTGCGGACGGCAACAACCGCCGCAGCGGTTGATGTGACACGGCAAACTGATTTTTTCGGGAAAAATACCAAATTCACTTGGTTTCGTTAGCAGGCCGGTTATCCGGCCTTTTTTTATAGGCTAAATTAAGGAGGAGAATATGAAACGATTGTCCCTGTTGTTGGTTGTCGGAATTGCATTGTGCAGCTTGATGGTGGGTACGGCAGCGGCCGGTACATTGGATGAAATTTCAAAACGCGGCACCTTGCGGGTGGGCATGGAGCCCGGTTACATGCCGTTCGAACTGACCAACCAGAAGGGCGAAATTATCGGTTTCGACGTGGATATGGCCAAGCGCATGGCCAAAGCCATGGGAGTCAAACTGGAACTGGTCTCCACCGCCTGGGACGGCATCATCCCCGCCCTGCTCACCAAGAAATTCGACATCCTCATGTCCGGCATGACCTTGACCCAGGAAAGGAACATGAAAATCAATTTTGCCCAGCCCTACATCGTCATCGGGCAGAGCATCCTGATGAAAAAAGAGCTGGCCGGAGCGGTCAAATCCTACGCCGATCTGAACAACGCCAAATACACCGTGGGCTCCAAGCTGGGCACCACCGGCGAGCAGGCCACCAAGCGCATGATCTCCAAGGCCAAGTACATCTCCTACGAGACCGAGCAGGAAGGCGTGCTGGAGACCGTCAACGGCAAGATCGACGCCTTTATCTATGACATGCCCTACAACGCGGCGGCCATCTCCCAGCGCGGCCAGGGCAAAATCGTCCACCTGGACACCCCGTTCACCTACGAGCCCCTGGCGTGGGCCGTTCGCAAGGGCGACTTTGACTTCGTCAACTGGCTGAACAACTTCATGAACCAGGTGAAAAACGACGGCACCTATGACAAGATCTACGCCAAATGGTTCCTCGACGATGCCTGGATGAAAGAGCTGCAATAGATGACCACTTCCCGCACTCAGCTCCCATGGATGTTGCTGCTGGCGGTCATCCTCGTCGGGTTGGCCGCCGGCATCTATGGTGCTGTTCAGAAAATCGACTATTCGTGGCGCTGGAACCGGATGCCGCAGTATTTCTTCTACCACGGAGAGGATGCCCAGAAGATCCCCTTTGATGGGCGGGTGGACGCCATCACCCAAAAAGGCGGATCGGCAACGGTCACCCTGGTCTCGGATGACAAAACCGAAACCGCACTTGTCGTTGTGGACAAAGAAACGTTGAGGGTCACCGAGAACGAGGACCTCTTTGAGGGCGACACCGTGGGGTTCGTCACCGAATGGCGGCTCGGACCGCTTATGTGGGGGTTGTGGACCACCATGTGGCTCTCGGCCATCTCCAGTGTGCTGGCCCTGTTGTTAGGCCTGATTGCCGGTCTGTGCCGGGTGTCGAAGAATTTCACCCTGCGGGGCCTGGCCACCGTCTATGTGGAGTTCATCCGCGGGACCCCTTTGTTGGTGCAGATCTTCATCGCCTACTTCTTTATCGGCACGGTGTTCAACCTGGACCGCAACGTGGCCGGTGTCGGAGCCCTGGCCATCTTTGCCGGGGCCTATGTGGCCGAAATCGTGCGGGCCGGTATTCAGGCGATCCCGCCGGGACAGATGGAAGCGGCCCGGTCCCTGGGCATGAACGTGTTCCAGGCCATGCGCTATATTATCCTGCCCCAGGCATTCAAAAAAATCCTGCCGCCTTTAGCGGGGCAGTTCATCAGCCTGATCAAGGACTCCTCCCTGGTATCGGTCATCGCCATTACCGATCTGACCAAATCGGGGCGCGAGATCATCACCAGCACCTTTGCCACCTTTGAAGTCTGGTTGACGGTGGCGGCCATGTACCTGGTGGTCACCTCCCTGCTGTCACAGGTGGTATTCTACTTGGAACGGAGGATGGCAGTCAGTGATTAAAGCCCAAAATGTCGTAAAAGTATTTACCGGTAGAGGGGTTACCGTAAGGGCCGTGGACCACGTCTCCACTGAAATCCAAAAGGGTGAAGTGGTAGTGATCATCGGCCCCTCCGGATCGGGCAAGTCCACCTTTCTGCGCTGCATCAACGGATTGGAGGCCTTTGACGAAGGCCACATCATCATCGACGGCGTGGACCTGGCCGACCGCAAGACCAATATCAACAAGGTCCGCGCCGAAGTGGGCATGGTCTTTCAGCAGTTCAACCTGTTTCCCCACAAGACCGTTCTGGAAAACCTCACCCTGGCCCAGCAGGTGGTGCGCAAGCGCAGCCGCGTGGAGGCCGATAAAAAAGGCCGCCAGTTGCTTAAAAAGGTCGGGATTCCCGAAAAAGAGGGCGAGTATCCCTCCCGCCTTTCCGGCGGCCAGCAGCAGCGCGTGGCCATCGCCCGCGCCCTGGCCATGGATCCCAAAGTCATGCTGTTTGACGAACCGACCTCCGCACTGGATCCCGAAATGGTGGGGGAGGTCCTGGACGTCATGAAGCAGCTGGCCAAAGAGGGCATGACCATGGCCGTGGTCACCCACGAGATGGGTTTTGCCCGGGAGGTCTGCGAACGGGTGCTCTTCATGGACGAAGGCAAGGTGGTGGAAGAGGGAACGCCCGAACATTTTTTCAAGAACCCCACGGAGGAGCGCACCAAGCTGTTCCTGAGCCAGGTGCTGTAAGAGCGAGAAATAAAAGATCGCGCGGACAGTTTTCCGCCAATGATCACAATCCAACCTTGCGGGGGGAAATCCATTTCGGGTTTCCCCTCGTTATTTATGAGAAAGCGGTGCGATTATCCAAACCCTTGCCATACCCACCAAACAACGGCAGAGGCGGAGATAGACTGGCAACCGATACCGTTTTCGCCGTCATCGTGCCGGTGATGGCGATGGTGGGGATAGGCTCTGGACTGATCGAAAAATGCCATTTTGGCATTATCGTTCAAGACACGTTCCATTTTGGCACGCTCTGCCTTAATACTTTGTTATCATAAGTATTATCATTGTCAGTAGGCCATTTTGGGATAGACACCCCCCGTCGATCACAATTTCACCTTCATCCCATGGCTGTATAACTTATCGAAAATATTAACTTATTAGCATTAACAAGCAAATCCGAAAGTGGCACGCCAATTGCTAACTAAATGCCCCGGGCTCTCGGTTTTCAGAGGCTTCGCCATTGCCGATACCGGTGAAACAGACGGATGATCAAGCGCAGCCGAACACCCCGATGGAATATCGCAATGGCGGATAAAGACCCTTACGGTATTCGACGACCGCGGGGTTGAGGGGGCGATCAGGCAGCCCCCTCTCGCTCGGTGCGGTCCACTTATAATTATTAACGATTCGAGGGTTAACGCATGGCAACAGAAGAGAAAAGAAAAGACGTGGTTGGATCTGTGATGGTGGTCGGCGGCGGCATTGCCGGCATCCAGGCCTCCCTGGATCTGGCCGATTCCGGCTACCTGGTCAAGATGATCGAAGGCAAGTCTGCCATCGGCGGCGTCATGGCCCAGTTGGACAAAACCTTTCCCACAAACGATTGCGCCATGTGCGTCATTTCACCAAAACTGGTGGAAGCCGGCCGCCATCTGAACATCGATTTGTTCACCACCACCGAGGTGGAAAAGATCGAAGGCGAGGCCGGCAATTTCAAGGTCACCTTGTTGGAGCGCCCCCGCTATGTGGATCTGGACAAGTGTACGGCCTGTGGCGAGTGCGCCAAGGTCTGTCCCATCGAGGTGCCCAACCAGTTCGACATGAATTTGCGGGAACGCAGGGCTGCTTTTAAACTCTATCCTCAGGGCATGCCCAGCGCCTTTGCCATCGACAAGCGCGGCACGGCCCCCTGCAAGGCCACCTGCCCGGCCCACGTGAGCATCCAGGGGTATATCGCCCTGATCAACGACGGCCGTTACAAGGAGGCGCTCAAGCTTTTTAAAGACGACCACCCCTTCCCGGCGGTTTGCGGCCGGGTCTGCCACCATCCCTGCGAAGGCGAGTGCACGCGCAACGATGTGGACCAGCCCCTGGCCATCCGTGAACTGCACCGCTTTCTGGCGGACTACGAAAAACAGAGCGGTGAGTTCTACATTCCCGAAATCGAGGCCGAAAAAAGGGATGAAAAAATCGCCGTGATCGGTTCCGGGCCGGCAGGACTCACGGCCGCCTACTACCTCCTCAAGCAAGGGTACAGCGTCACGATATTTGAAAAACTGCCCGAACCCGGCGGCATGATGCGGGTGGGCATCCCGGAATACCGCCTGCCCCGAGACATCCTGGCCGACGAAATCGCTGTGATCCAGAAGATGGGCGCGGACATCAAGTGCGGTGTCACCTTCGGCACCGACATCACCCTGGAAAGCCTCAAGGCCGACGGTTATGCCGCCTGTTTCATGGCCATCGGCCTGCACGGCGGCCGCAACCTGGGTGTGGAAAATGAAGATGCCGCCGGCGTGCTGCAGGGTGTGGAATTCCTGCGCGACGCCGCCATGGGTAAAGATGTCGAGATCGGTGACGATGTCATCGTCGTCGGCGGCGGCAACGTGGCCATCGACGTGGCCCTGACGGCCAAACGCAAAGGCGCCAAGAACGTCACCCTGATCTGCCTGGAAAAACGCGAAGAGATGCCTGCCTGGGAGCATGAGATCGAAGAGGCCCTGGAGGGCGAAATCACCATCGTCAACTCCTTTGGCCCCAAGTCCTTTTTCATCGACAAGGGCAACAAGGTATCGGGCATCGAGTTCAAGACCTGTACAGCGGTATTCGACGACGACGGCCGCTTCAATCCCCAATACGACGACAACGCCTGCCAGCCCTACTTCGGCGACACTATTATCGTTTCCATCGGCCAGAGCACCAACCTGGATGGCATCACAGACCAAGGCATCGCCGTCTCCCGTCCCGGCGGCCTGGAGGCCGATCCGGTAACCCTGCAGACCCCCATTGACTGGGTTTTTGCCGGCGGAGACGCCTTTTACGGTCCCAAATCAGTTGTGGATGCCGTCTCCTGCGGTAAGGAAGCGGCCGAATCCATCCACCGTTTCATCAACGGCCTGGACCTTACCGAAGGCCGCGAGAAGAAATGGGACTTCGTCAAACCTGACATCGCCAACGAACCGTTGAAAAAGCGCACCACGGTGCGCTGCCTCGACCCCGAGGCCAGAGAGTGCAACTTTCTGGAGGTTTCCTTCGGCTACGACGAGGAGGAGGCCAAGACCGAAGCCGACCGCTGCCTAAAGTGCGGGATCTGCTCGGAGTGCTACCAATGCGTGGACGCCTGCCTGGCCAATGCCGTCAACCACGACATGCAGCCCAAACGCACGGAGGTGGAGGTCGGGTCGGTGATCCTGGCACCGGGATTTACGCCCTATGACCCCAGCAAGCACGCCTACTACGCCTATGCCAATCACCCCAACGTATTGACGGCGATGGAATTTGAGCGCGTCTTGTCGGCTTCGGGCCCCTATCAGGGCCATCTGATGCGGCCCTCGGACCAAAAAGAACCTGAAAAAATCGCCTGGCTGCAGTGCATCGGCTCACGGGACATCAACCAGTGCGATCATGCCTACTGCTCTGGCGTCTGCTGCATGTACGCCGCCAAGCAGACCGTCATCGCCAAAGAGCACAGTGAAAAAGATCTCGATACGGCGGTCTTCTTCATGGATATGCGCACCTACGGCAAAGATTTCGAACGCTACTACAACCGCTGTAAAGATGAACACGGCGTCCGCTTCGTGCGCTCGCGGGTGCATACCATCGATCCGGTAGAGGGCGACAACCTGAGCCTGCGCTACGTGAATGAAGACGGCGATATCATTGAAGAGGTCTTTGACATGGTGGTGCTCTCCGTCGGCCTCTCTCCCAACGAACAGACCGTGCGTCTGGCCAAGACCATGGGGGTGGAACTCAACAGCCACAAGTTTGCCCAGACCAGCGATCTGGCCCCGGTGGCCACCAACAAAGAGGGCATTTATGTGTGCGGCGTTTTCCAGGGCCCCAAAGATATTCCCCAATCCGTGATGGAAGCCTCGGCAGCCTCATCGGCGGCAGCCAGGAATCTGGCTTCGGCCCGCGGCACCCTGACCCGCGCCAAGCAGCTGCCCCCTGAACTGGATGTAGCCGACCAGGAGCCGCGGGTGGGTGTTTTTGTCTGCAACTGCGGCATCAACATCGGCGGCGTCGCCGACGTGCCAGCAGTCAGGGAATATGCCCGCAACCTTCCCCACGTGGTGCACGTAGAGGACAACCTGTTCACCTGCTCCCAGGACACCCAGGACAAAATGAAAGAGGTGATCCAGGAGAACAATATCAACCGCGTGGTGGTGGCCTCCTGTTCACCGCGCACCCACGAACCGCTCTTCCAGGAGACCATCCGGGAGGCCGGCCTGAACAAATACCTGTTCGAAATGGCCAATATCCGGGACCAGAACACCTGGGTGCACATGAACAACCCTGAAAAAGCCACCGAGAAGGCCAAGGACCTGGTCCGCATGGCCGTGGCCAAGGCCGTCTACATCGAGCCCCTGCACCAGGTGAGCCTGGATGTCACCCAGTCGGCCCTGGTCATCGGCGGCGGTGTGGCCGGCCTGGAAGCTGCGGTGGGGATCGCCGACCAGGGATTCCAAGCCTACCTGGTGGAGCGTTCCGGCCAACTGGGGGGCAACGCCCTTTGGCTGCGGCAGACCTGGCAGGGCGAAGAAGTCAGCCCCTACGTCGAAGCGCTCATCGAGAAAGTCAGAAACCATAAGCACATCCGCACCTTCTTGGACGCCGAGGTGATCGAAACCGGCGGTATCCTGGGTAATTTTCACTCCACGGTGGCCACCGGCGGCGAAACCATGACGACCGCCGCCATCGAACATGGCGTGACCATCATCACCACAGGCGGCAAAGAGTACCAGCCCAGCGAATACCTCTATGGCGAGCACCCCGATGTGCTGAGCCACAAAGATCTGGATATCGCCATGACCGATGGTGATCAGCGGATCGCCGATGCCGAAAGCACCGTCTTTATTCAATGTGTGGGGTCGCGTAACGAGGAATTTCCCTCCTGCAGCCGCATCTGCTGCACGCACAGCGTAAAGAGCGCCATTGCGATAAAAAAACAGAAGCCGGAAATGAATGTGTATATCCTCTATCGGGACATCCGCACCTACGGATTCCGCGAGGACCTCTACCGCCTGGCGCGCGAACTTGGGGTGATTTTCATTCGTTTCGATATGCAGGCACCGCCCCAGGTGACCAAAGGCGCCGACGATCAGCTCAGCGTTACGGTGAAAGACCACATCCTCGGGCGCCCCATCGAGATCACTCCCGACCTGCTGATTCTGGCCACCGGGGTCCGGCCCAACGCCAACAAAGACCTGTTCGAACTGTTCAAGGTGCCCATCAATGCCGAGGGGTTCCTGGTGGAGGCCCACGCCAAGCTGCGACCGGTCGATTTTGGCTCCGAAGGCATTTTCATGGCCGGCCTGGCCCACTATCCCAAATCCATCGACGAAACCATCGCCCAGGCCCAGGCAGCCGTCTCCCGCGCTTCCACGGTGCTCAGCAAAGAGGCCATCTGGGTGGGCGGGGTCACTGCAGAGGTCGATCCGGATAAGTGCGCGGTCTGCTGCACATGCGTGCGGACGTGCCCGTACAACGTCCCCATCATCGGACCGGAAGGCTATGCGGTCATCGATGCCGCCGGCTGCCAGGGCTGCGGCTGCTGCGTGGCGGAGTGCCCGGGAAAAGCCATCACCCTGAAGCATTTTACCGACCAGCAGCTCATCGCCAAGACAGTGGCGTTGTTTACCGAGTGTGTAACGGCTTAAACGCTTTTAGATAACGAAAGGAAGAGGATGCCATGAGTGCAACTTTCGAACCCCAAATTGTCGCTTTTTGCTGCAAGTACTGCGCATACGCGGCCGGCGACCTGGCCGGGTCCATGCGGCTCAACTACCCGTCCAATGTCAAAGTGGTGCAGGTCCCGTGTACCGGGCGGGTGGATATTCTGCACCTGCTGCGCGCCATCGAGGAGGGCGCCGATGCGGTCTACGTGGCCGGCTGACTGGAGGGCGAATGTCATTTCCTGGAAGGAAATCTCAAAACCCGTCGCAAAGTCGAGTATGTCAAGAGAACGCTAACCGATATCCACATGGAGCCCGAACGCGTCGAGATGTACAATCTCTCGTCAGCCCAGGGACCCCGCTTCGCCGAAATCGCCACGGAGATGACCGAGCAGGCGAAAAAACTCGGCCCGAGCCCCCTGAATCCATGTGTCTAGCATCAACAGTGCATTACAACCATTTCAATGAGGTGAAACATGATAATTGCTGACCGAAAACCCCTGGAAGAGATTCAGGAGATGATCAAGGATGCCGACAACATTATGCTGGTCGGCTGCAAGGGGTGCGTTACCGTCTGCAACGCAGGCGGCCTGAAGGAGGTCGAGATCCTGGCCTCCACCCTGCGCATTGCCCGTAAGAAAGAGGGCCGGCCCCTGCAGATCGAGGAAGTCATGCTGGAACGCCAGTGTGATCCCGAGTACGTGGAGCAACTGCGGGACAGTTTCGACAAGTACGACGCCGTGTTGAGCATGGCCTGCGGCGTGGGCCCCCAGTTCTTGTCCGAAGCCTATCCCAGCCAGCGGTTTTTTCCAACGGTGAACACCCGCTTTATGGGCGGTGCCGTTTCCCACGGCATCTGGGAAGAACGCTGCGCCGGCTGCGGTACTTGCGTGATCCACTATTACGATGGACTCTGCCCGGTGGCGCGCTGCTCCAAGAGCCTGCTGCATGGCCCCTGCGGGGGGAGCGCCAGCGGAAAATGTGAAGTCTCCGAAGAGATCGAGTGCATCTGGGATACCATCGTCAAAAAGAAAATCGAGCAGGGACGGCTGGAAGATCTGCGCATTCAGCGCCCGAACAAGGACTGGCGAACGGCCCGTGACGGCGGACCCCGCAAGAGCATAAGGGAGGAGTTGGTGAAATGAGTGACAACGGCTATGTATCCGGAAGCAACCTGGAAAAAGTGCTCAAGGCCGGCCATTTCGCCTTCACCGGCGAGTGCGGCCCCCCCAAAGGCGCCAATGTCGAGCACTTACAAGAAAAAATGGCGCCACTGCGGGGTGTGGTGGACGCCATCAACGTGACCGACAACCAGACCGCGGTGGTGCGCATGTCCAGCAAGGCGGCCAGCGCCCTGATGGTGCAGGCGGGGCTGGAGCCTAATTTTCAGATGGTCTGCCGGGACCGCAATCGCATCGCCATGCAGAGTGATATCCTGGGCGCTTACGCACTGGGCATTCGCAATATGCTTTGCCTCTCTGGCGATCATCAGAATTTCGGCAATCACCCCCAGTCCAAAAATGTCTACGACATCGATTCCATGCAGCTCATTGGCCTGGTCAAAAAAATGCGGGACGAAGGCAAGTTCGACAATGACGAGGATATCGATGTACCGCCCAGGATCTTTATCGGCGCAGCGTCCAACCCCTTTGCCGACCCCGTCGACTACCGCATCTACCGGCTGGCCAACAAAATCGATGCCGGGGCCGATTTTATTCAGACCCAGTGCATCTACAATATGCCGCGGTTTCGGGAATTCATGAAAAAGGCCGTGGATATGGGTCTCGCTGAAAAATGTTATATTCTGGCCGGAGTCACCCCCATGAAAAGTGCCGGCATGGCCAAGTACATGGCCAAGTTCGTACCCGGCATGGATGTTCCCCCGGAACTGATCAAACGGATCGCAGACGCCGGCAAGGGCAAAATGGCAGCCGAGGGCATCAAGTTCGCCTGCGAGCAAATCGAAGAGTTCAAGGAGATGGAAGGGGTAGCCGGTGTCCACTTGATGGCCATCGAGTGGGAGCACAAAGTGCCCGAAATTGCCGAGCAGGCAGGGGTGCTGCCGCGGCCAAAGATGGATTAACCGGCTGTGGTTCGGTTTGATTGAAACCTGGCGGCGATGATATTCGAAAATATCTGCCATCTTCAGCCATCGCCGCCAGGTCGCAGCACCCGCGCATCGTGGAAGGCACACATGACCGGAAAAAAAAGAATCCTGGTTGTGGATGATGAACCCGATTTCTGTTCCCTCATTCAGTGCAACCTGGAGAGAGCGGGCTTTGAGGTTGAGGTGGCCTATGACGGCATTGAAGGACTGGCCAGCGTGCGCGCCAATCCGCCGGATGCCATCGTGTTGGATGTCATGATGCCGGAAAAAGACGGCTACGCCGTCTGCAAGGAGATCAAAGAAGATGAAACCCTGGCCAACATCCCCATTGTGATGCTGACGGTGGTTGCCTCCCATTTGACCTCCACCCGCTACTCCCACTATGACAAAATGAGCATGCCGGCGGACGATTACCTTCCTAAACCGGCATCCTCCAGCGAGATCACCCAGAGTCTCAAAGAACTTCTGGGCCTGTAATTCGACCTGGCGTTCTCCAACACCCCTTCTATACCGCTTCCCCGTCGACACCGATTGAACCATCGCATTGCAAAAAGCCGCCGCTCTGCCGATGATGGCCCTTCGCCTCG